>Ga0160434_100027_pt1 | contig 138330 bp, 116 predicted proteins | sample HID1973I_E0MG_FD_108273 | JGI IMG/M metagenome (GOLD analysis project Ga0160434, IMG submission 108273) | Enriched mosquito-associated microbial communities from UW Madison campus, WI, USA - HID1973I_E0 MG | ecosystem: Host-associated > Arthropoda: Insects > Digestive system > Unclassified ... | reverse complement strand
CGGCACGCAGTCGGCCATGTTCGGTGGTGATGGCGTAGCCACGTTCGCCTATGACGTGCTCGACAACCTGAAGCGGTTCAAGGTCGGCGCGACCGACAACCTTTACAGCTACAACGCCATCAATCAGCTGCAGACGGTTAACCGTCAGTCCGATGGCGTTGCGGTCGTGGGTTTGAGCTATGACGTGCGGGGAAACCTGCTCAACAAGAACGGGCGTGGATTCTCGTTCGACTACGGCAATCGCCTGCGCGAAGTACCGGGCGTTGAGTACTACCGCTACGACGCCCATGGACGGCGTGTACTCAATTGGTCTCCCACGCTTGGCAACATCGTGTCCTTCTACGGCCAGGACGGCGTCCTGCGCTACCAGGACGACCAGCGCCTGGGCAAGAACACCGACTACCTGTACCTGGGCGGCAGCCTGATCGCCAAGGTCACCGACAATCTCATCCCGGATGCTCCGACCCTGTCCGGTCCCAGCTACAGCTCGACGGGCACATTCACCGTCAGCTGGAGCAGCCAGCCGACCGCCACCGGCTATGAGCTGCAGGAGCAGTTCAACGGTGGCAGCTGGTCGAGCGTATACACCGGCGCGTCCACCAGCTTCCAGGCCACCGGCCGCGCTGCCGGCAGCTACGGCTATCGGGCCAAAGCCTGCCTCAATACCGCGTGCAGTGGCTGGGGCACGGTCAAGACGATCGCGGTGACTCTGCCGCCGACCTCGGCCCCAACCGTCACCGCGCCTGGCCAGGCCGCCAACGGCAACTACTCGATATCCTGGACGGCGGTCGGACAGGCCACTACCTACAATCTGGAAGAGAGCTTCAATGGCGGCGGGTGGACCTCGGCCTACAATGGCGCCAATCTGAGCCAGGGCTTCAGCAGTAAACCCGGCGGCAGCTACGCTTACCGCGTGACCGCCTGCAACCCGGGCGGCTGCGGTCCGGTGTCGTCAACCAAAACGGTGCAGTCGGTTTACGCGCCAGGTGCGACATCGTTGAGTGCACCTGGGTTCAACAACACCGGCAGTTTCACGGTGAGCTGGGGCGGTGTAGGCAGTGCCACCAGCTATGTTCTGGACGAACAGGTCAACGGCGGCAGCTGGACGATGGTGCAGGACAGCGGCGCCACCAGCTGGGGTGCCAGCGGCCGAGGAACGGCCACGTACGGTTACCGTGCCCGCGCCTGCAACATCGCCGGTTGCAGTGGCTACTCCGCAACGGTGAGCACGCCTGTTGTGCTGCCCCCGGGGTCGGCGCCGGGCATATCGGTACCGGGCACCTCTACCAGCGGTACCTACACGGTGTCGTGGAACGGCGTGAGTGCCGCGACCCGCTATCCACTGGAAGAGCAGGTCAATGGGGGAACTTGGACCCTCGTGCAGGACAACGGTGCGGGCAGCTGGTCGCCCACTGGCAAGACGCCTGCGACCTATGGCTACCGCATCCGTGCCTGCAATGACGGCGGCTGCTCGGGGTACTCCGGCACCGCGAGCATCGTGGTCAGCAACCCCGTCCCGGCATCGCCCACCAACGTGCGGTTCAACTACACCGTAATGGAGGTGAACAAGACCCGATATGTCGCCCGCTGGGATGCGGTCACTGATGCGACCTCCTACGAGCTCAACGGGTTCATCGCTTATACCGGCCCCAATCTCACCTATGCATTGGTGAAGAACGCAGCGCCGAGCACATCGGCACAGGTATCCGTCAGGGCGTGCAACGCCTACGGATGCTCGGCCTGGGTCTATGCGAACGTGGTGGCGCAATGAAAATCATGAAGAAGCTGATCAAGGCGTGCACACTGTTGGTGCTGGCCTCCCTGGGCAGCATCGCCCAGGCACAGACCGTCACCTACCTGCATACGGATGCATTGGGAACGCCGATCGCGGTGACCGATGCGGCCGGCAACATCATCGAGACCAGCGAGTACTCGCCTTATGGCGATCTGCTGAATCGGTCGGACAGCGATGGTCCGGGCTACACGGGGCATGTGCAGGATGCCGCAACGGGTATGACGTACATGCAGCAGCGGTACTATGATCCGCAGTTAGGCCTATTCCTTAGCGTTGACCCGGTGAGCGCCTATAGTAATCCGGTGCTGTTCTTCAGTCGTTATAGATATGCCAATAATAATCCGCTCAGCTATCTTGACCCCGACGGCCGCGCACCTGGTCCTCGTGGTCTGGGTGATGAGTGTGATCTGAGGCCCTGCAGGCGGACCTCCAACAATCCACGAGATCCAGATGCTCCGTTTATCGGTCCGGGAGCGGGTCGAGGCCGGCCTACTCCGAAGGGAAAATCCCCTGGTCCCTGGCGGGATGGATATGTGGCGCCGAAGAAAACGCCAACTACTTATGAACAACCCGCGCCAAGCAAGAGCAAAGGCGGAACGCTGCAAATAGGTATTCACGGTTCTGCATCTGAAATTGCTCTTGGAGAAGCGGGCTTTGGTCTGGCGATCAGTGATAGAGAGATTGGGCACTATACGACCTACTCGGCAGGCGTCGGCCCCAAGGCAGACGTTAACGTCAGCATAGTGATCACTTTCTCAAATGCCGACTCGATTGCCGATCTTGGTGGTGGAGGCAGGTTTGCCTCAGCCGGCGGCGGGTTCTTAGGGCATGCTGAGCTTAGTGGAGAGGTGTCAAATAATGTGCCTGGTCAGAAGCAGATATATAGTGGGTCCCTCGCGATTGGGGTAGGTGCGGGTGGAGGAGCTAGCGCGGGCTGGACTGAAACACAGGTTGAGGTATGGAGGAGCTATGAAGATTAACTGGTTAACTGTGACAGTGGTTATGTCACTTGTCGTAGGTGTGGTCATTATGTTCGCAGTTCATCCATACTATTTGAATCTATATTTGGCGCAGGCCCCGAAGCTTCCTGTTCCAGAAACGGGACACATATATCCGCGCTTTGAACACGGCGTAATCGTCTATTTATCGATGAGGGAACTGATCGTTCTGTACGCACTAATCAGTACAAGCGTAATTTCTTTCGCCATACTTGGCCTGGCGCTCAATGCGCTGAGAAATAGGGATCAGAGTACATTTTCTGACAAGCCGTGATGGTTGCTTCCGATCCTGGGCCTCGTTCGCTAGTGTTGTCGTAGGGCAAGACCTTACTGGATTGCTCTCTCCAAGGATGGAGGAATGGATATGCCAAGGACAAGGTGTCTGGATCTTTCGGCACTAATGCAGCGCGTCGTGCGGCGCGGGAATAACAGGCAAGCGTGCTTCTTCTGAGCCGCGGACTACTTACGCTACTTGCAGGATCTGCGCGAAGCGGCGCGCAAGTACGAATGTCGCGTGCACGCTTACGTGGTCATGACAAACTGCGTGCATTTGCTGGTGACGCCGACCGCCATCGGGGCAGTCTCGTCGATGATGCAAGCCGTCGGGCGACGCTACGCGCGCTATGTCAATGACGCTATCGGCAGGACGGGCGCGTTATGAGGAGGTCGCTACGAGCCCAAGCTCGTCGGCAGCGAGCGGTATGTCCGGGCGTGCTACCGCTATGTCGAACTGAATCCGGTGCGCGCCGGCATGGGCAGTGATCCGGCGGGCTATCGATGGTCGAGCTATTAAGCTAATGCCCTGGGGCTGCATGACTCGTGGAATAGCCGCTGAAGCGCGATGACCTCATCGTGGTGGTTGGAGCTTGGTTGGCCGCTATTCGCATACGCGGAAGTTTTCAATTCCGTGGCTTAATGGTTAAAAGCGCCTTCGAGCCCGGCAGTTTCGGGCGACTATCCGTTGTTTTCGGACCCCGGGGATTCCCGGCAGGCTTGCGCTGGGTGGTGGGCTAGGTGGTACGTTTGGCTTGTCCCCTCGGGCGCGGGTGGCTTGGTCAGGCCCGTGGACCGATGGGTTCGACTGGATACCATCCCAAAAGCGAACAGCAGGAGAAGCATCATGAAGAGCAGTGCCAGCAGGGCCGTGCTGATGTCGATCTTAGTTTCCGCCGGCTTGCTTGCCGGTTGTTCCAGCACTCCGCGGGACAACAGCACCTTTGGACGCGGTGTCTCGGGCGAGGTGCAGAGCGTGGAATGGGGCACCATCCAGGCGCTGCGTGCCGTGGCGATCGAGAGCGGGCGTCGGCTCACCAGCGATACCGCGGCGGTTGAGTTCACCGTGCGTCTGGATTCGGGGCAGTCGATCGTGGTGGTGCAGCCGGGTACGGTGACCGAGTACCGGGTCGGCGACCGCGTGCGCGTCACCAATGACGGCTCGCAGACGCGGGTGGCCCGCTGAGGCGTATCTCCGCGCAGTCACGGTAATGATTCTGGCGCGTGGCCGGCTTTCGCTGCCGGCCACGCGTTTTTCGTTTCAGGGGCGGGGAATGCGGGTCCCGCCCACTAGAACCACCAGCGCACGCCTGCCACCCAGCGCGTTTCGCGCGTGGCCTCGCCCTCGCTCCGGCGATAGTCCGCTGTGCCGCCGAACGTGCGCTCGTGGACCAGGCCGATATAGGGTGCGAAGCGTCGGGTGAACTCGTAGCGCAGGCGCAGGCCGGCTTCGGCTGACGAGAGCCCCGAGCCGATGCCACGGACCGGGTCGTCCTGGCCGCGCAGCTCGACTTCCACCAGCGGTTGCAGGACCAGGCGATTGGTCAGCAGCAGCTCGTACTCGGCCTCGGCGACGAACGCGCTGTGCCCGCGCTCGCCGAGGTAGGCGGTGGCCGAGACCTCGAACTTGTACGGGGCCATGCCCTGCACGCCCAGCGCGGCCCAGCTCTGCGAGGGTCCCGGCGCGAAGTCGTGGCGTACACCCGCCACCAGGTCCCACCACGGGCTGATGCCGCGGCCGTAGAGCACTTCCAGGTCCGCGGCCTTGGTGTGCCCATGCTCGCGCTCGCCTTCACTGCGCAGCCACAGGCGCTGCACGTCGCCACCGATCCAGGCGCTGCCTTCCCAGGCCTGGCCGGTACCAGGATCCGCATCCCAGGCTTCGAAGCGGTTGAAGCGGACCAGGCTGTTAATCGAGGTTCCATGCGCGTGACCCTCGTGCAGGTCCGGAAACGCGGCGGCGCGGTCGGCGTCGGTCGGCACAGGTATGGGGTCGCGTGGAAGCGTCGATGCTCCAGCATCCATCGCTTGGCCAGCGTGGCCTGCGTGGCCTGCATGCGGATCGTGCGTGTCCATGCCGACATGCGATGCATGCGGGCCGCTGGCGGCCTGTTCTGGCTTCGTGGCTGGTGCGTCCGCCTGCTTATGCGTGGCATGGCTGTCGTCGCCATGCTTGGTCTGCGCAGCGTGCCCGGAATGATCGTGCGACTGCGCATGAACAATGGCGGGCAATGCGACCAGCGCCACGACGGCCGCGGCAAGTATCGATGACCGGCTCATGCGCGTTCCTCCACGCGCACTTCGCGCATCATTCCCGCGTCCATGTGGTAGAGCAGGTGGCAGTGATAGGCCCAGCGTCCGAGTACGTCGGCGCGGACCCGATAGCTGCGGCGCGTGCCCGGCGGCATGTCGATGGTGTGCTTGCGTACCTGGAACTCGCCGTCCGCATTCTCCAGGTCGCTCCACATGCCGTGCAGGTGGATCGGGTGCTGCATCATCGTGTCGTTGACCAGAACGATCCGCAGGCGCTCGCCGTAGTTGAGCCGCAGCGGATCGGCGCCGGCGAAGGGAATGCCATCGAACGACCAGGCGAACTTCTCCATGTGCCCGGTCAGATGCAGCTCGACCTCGCGACCGGGTTCGCGGCCGTCCGGATCCTCGAACAGGCTGTGCAGGTCTGCATAGGCGAGCACGCGCCGGCCGTTGTCACGCAGGCCGATGCCCGGGTCATCCAGGCGCGGGCCGCTGGGTGAGGACTGCATGTCCACCAGCGGATTGCCACGTTCGCTGGCCGGATGAGTGACGGTCATTGCCGCATGGCCGCCATGTGAGTCGCCATGCATCGCCGCACCACAACCACCCTCGGCGCCGTGATTCATCATCGCGCCGCAGCCGCCTTCGGCCATGTCCATCGCGCCGCCATGCGCGCCGTGGCCCATGTCGTCCATCGTCAGCAGCGGACGCGGATCGTTGGCCGGCACCGGTGCGGCCAGGCCGTGTCGTACCGCCAGGGTGCCGCGGGCGAAGCCGGTGCGGCCCATGTCCTGGGCGAAGATGGTGTACGCGTCCTGGCCGGACGGTTCGACGATCACGTCATAGGTTTCGGCGGCCGCAATACGCAGCTCGTCGACCGTTACCGGATGCACGTACTGGCCGTCGACAGCGACAACGGTCATCTTCAGGCCGGGAATGCGCACGTCGAAGTAGGTCATCGCACCGGCGTTGATCAGCCGCAGCAGCACCTTCTCGCCGGAGCGGAACAGGCCGGTCCAGTTGCCCGCCGGCGGCAGGCCGTTGAGCAGGTAGGTGTAGGTGTGGCCGTTGACGTCGGACAGGTCGCTGGGCGTCATCCGCATGCGGCCCCACATGCCACGGTCGGCGAGCGTGGTGCGCAGGCCGTCCTCGCCTGCATCGCGGACGAAATCACCGACGGTGCGCTTGTAGTAGTTGTCGTAGGAAGGCGACTTCTTGAGCCGCCGCAGCAGCGCGGCAGGCTCCAGGTCGGTCCAGTCGGAGAGCAGCAGCACGTGCTCGCGGTCGTACTTGAACGGCGGCGGCTGCAGCGGGTCGACGATGATCGCGCCGTAGAGGCCGGCCTGCTCCTGGAACATGGAGTGGCTGTGGTACCAGTACGTGCCGGACTGCTTGAGGGTGAAGCGGTAAAGATAGGCTTCGCCCGGTGCGATGCCGTCGAAGCTCATGCCCGGCACGCCGTCCATGTTGGCCGGCAGCAAAATGCCGTGCCAGTGGATGGACGTCGGCGCACTGGCCAGGCGGTTGGCCACACGCACGGTGACGGTATCGCCCTCGCGCCAGCGCAGCAGCGGAGCGGGCAGCTGCCCGTTGACGGTAATCGCCTGGCGCGCCCGGCCGGTGATGTTCACTTCGCTGGCGCCGATGGCCAGGTCGAAGTCGGTACCGGTCAGCACATTGGGCGTAGTGCCGGGCGAGGCCAGCGCGGGCATGCGCAGCAGGCCGGTGCCGCCGGCCAGGCTGGCGAAGGCCAGGCCCTGGACGAAGCGCCGGCGCGAGTTCGACGCAGGCGCGGAGTGGATCGGAAAACGGAAGTTGCCGGTCATGACGGTTCCAACAGACAGGCCGTGCGGCAGGCGCACGTGCCCAAACGAACGGGAGCGCGCGCATCAGGTGCGCGCGTGCAGCGACTCGCGGTGGTCCGTCAGCCGATCGGTGGCCGGTTGGGCGGGGCTTGCGATTGCCCGGGGCGGGCGATGGTGCCGGCAGGGCCTTCGTGGCCCGCCGGCAGGGAGGTCATGACGATGGCCGCCATGAGCGGCAGTGCCGGTGCCGCGGACGGGCAGGAGCAGGCCGATCCGCAATCGCCGTGATCGGCCGCGCCGGCGCAACAACCGGAAGCGTCGGACGGATCGACCGCGGCGGTCGCCTTACCATGGTGCGCATCGGAAGCCGGCGCAGTGGAAGCGGCGGCCTCGTGGCAAGCCGAATGGGCCGAGCCTGCGGGCATGGCGTCGGTGGTGGTCGCAGTGGCGAAGGCGGCTGCCGCATGCGCGTGCACCGGCGCGCCCGGCAGCAAGGCCAGGGCGAACAGGAACAGGGCGAGGCGGGGCAGCAGGTTCATCGACAGGGGTGTGCAACGGACCCGGTCACGGTAAGCCAGGTCGCTCGGCCGATCAACGCATGGAGCGTGAACGAGGAGCCACGAACCGCCGAAAAATGCGCTTCCGTTGATAGGCCGAGGCCTGGGAGGCTGATCAGGCGTCGGCGCCCGCCCGCTCCGCCGCCGGCACCTGCGCGGCCAGCCACGCCCGCAACGATGCCGGCTTCACTGGCTTGGTCAGCAGGCGGTAGCCGCGCTGCCGTGCCTGGCGCTTGAGGTCGTCGCGGCCGTCGGCGGTAAGCAGCGCGCCGGGGATCGCGCCTGCGACTTCGCGCAGCGCGTCCAGCGTGTCCAGGCCATCGAGCCGGTCGTGCAGGTGGTAGTCGACCAGCATCGCCTGCGGCGCGCTGTCGGCCACGCGCGCCAGCGCCTCGTCCACGGTGTTGGCGGTGATGGCGGTGGCCTGCCAGCGCGAGAGCAGCGCGCGCATGCCGTCGAGGATTTCCTGGTCGTTGTCCACGCACAGCACGCGCAACCCGGCCAGCGAGCCGGAATCGGGCAGGAAGGTCGACACCCGCGGCGCCGGCTGCGGCAGGTTGGGTGCACGCGGCACGGTGATCGAGAACATGCTGCCGTGACCGGCCTGGCTGCGCGCGTCCAGGCGATGGTCGAGCAGGCGCGAGATGCGCTGGCAGATCGACAGGCCCAGGCCCAGTCCACGCTCGCCCCAGTCGAACGGCTGCTGGTAGCGATGGAACTCGTCGTAGATCTGCCGCATGTGCTGTTCGGGAATGCCGGGGCCCGAATCCCACACCTGCAGCGCGACATCGTCTCCCTGCACGCGCACGCCCAGGACGATCCGCCCTTGCCGGGTGTAGCGCAGCGCGTTGGCCAGGAAGTTCTGCAGCACGCGCCGCAGCAGGCGACGGTCGCTGCGCACATGGCAGGCGCGCGCATGCACGCGCAGGTCCAGGCCACGCCCGGCGGCCACGGGCGCGTACTGCGCAGCCAGGTCATGCAGCAGCTCGGCGGCATCGAACGCGCGCACGTCAGCCTGCAGCGCGCCGGCATCCAGGCGGGAGACGTCGAGCAGGCCGTCGAGCAGTTCCTCGGCCGCACGCAGCGAGGCATCCACGCGTTCGGCCAGGTGCTGCTGTTCGTCGGGCTGGCCGCTGTCGCGCAATGCCGAGGCGAACAGTCGCGCGGCGTTGAGCGGCTGCAGCACGTCGTGGCTGATCGCGGCCAGGAAACGGGTGCGCGACTGCTGCGCGTTCTCCGCTTCGCGGGTGCGCTCGGCCACGCGCTGTTCCAGGTTTTCGTTGGCCTCGCGCAGGGCCTGTTCGGCATGCTTGTAGGCGGTGATGTCGTTGTAACTGGTGACGTAGCCGCCGCCGGGCAGGGCCTGGCCACGCATCTCGATCACGCTGCCGTCGGCACGCACGCGCTCGAATACGTGCGCGCTTCCGATGCGCATGTGCTCGATGCGGCGACGCACCTGCGCGTTGGTATCGCCGTCGCCCAGTTCGCCGCGCTCGGCGTTGTAGCGGATCAGGTCGGCGACCGGACGGCCGACGTAGAGCATCCCGGCCGGATAGCCGAACATCTGCTGGTAGCGGCGGTTCCAGGCGACCAGGCGCATGTCCGGATCGACCACGCTGACGCCGGCGCTGATGTTTTCCAGCGTGGTGGACAGGATCTCGCGGTTGAAGCGCAACTCCTGGCCGGCCTCGTCCAGCAGCGCCATCACCTCGCTCAGGTGCATGCCCGAGCCGCGCAGCACGCTGGTCAGCACCAGGCGCGCGGACGCCGCGCCGATGGAGGCGGCCAGCAGGCGTTCGGTGAACTGGATCCAGACGCGGTCGGCAGCGGCGGCGGCGTGCAGCTCACGGCCGATGGTGATGGCCTGTTCGGAGAACGCGCGCCGCGCATGCCGTTCGCCGACGATGCGGATGGCCAGCGCCTGCAGGTCGCCGACGCTGACGTTGCCTGGCCATTCGCTGGGCACCAGGGTCTGGCGCTCCGCATACGGATCCAGGAAGGGTGCGATGCGCAAGCGCTCGTCCACGCTCGGCCGCCAGCGCGCAGAGACCAGCATCATCACCGAGCTGTTGAGCAGCAGCGACCAGAACGTGCCGTGGGTCAGCGGATCCCAGCCGCTCAGTCCGAACAGCTGTTGCGGCCGCAGCCACTGCACGCCGAACGGGCCTTCGTGCAGCCAGGCGTGGTCGAAGTGCCCGGAGCTGGACAGCGCGGGCAACAGCAGCGTGTAGATCCAGGTGGCGAAACCGACCAGCAGGCCGAACTCGACGCCGCGCCGGCTGGCGCCGCGCCAGTACAGGCCGCCGATCAGGCCGGGTGCGAACTGGGCCACCGCCGCGAACGCCATCAGGCCGTACGCGGCCAGCGTGGTATCGCCGCCGATCCAGCGGTAGTAGGCATAGGAACACAGCGCCAGCAGCAGGATCGACAGGCGCCGCACCCACAGCACCAGCGAGGCCACGTCGGCGGCCGCATGCCGCTCGCCCCAGCCGCGGCGCAGCAGCACCGGCATCACCAGGTCGTTGCTGACCATGGTCGCCAGCGCGATGCTGGCCACGATCACCATGCCGGTCGCCGCCGAGAATCCGCCGATGTAGGCCGCCAGCGCCAGCGCGTCGCGGCCTTCTGCCAGCGGCAGCGCCAGCACGAAGGTATCGCTGGACACCGCGCCGTTACCGCCGAACAGCGCCACGCCAGCAGCAGCAATGGGCACCACCATCACCGAGATCAGCAGCAGGTAGCCGCCGAACATCCAGCGCGCCTTGCGGATGTCGGCCACGTCGCCGCATTCGACCACCGCCACCTGGAACTGGCGCGGCAGGCAGACGATGGCCAGGAAGCCGAGCAGGGTCTGGGCAATGAAGCCCACCGGCGGCGCTTCCTGGAACAGCGTGCGCGCCGACTCGGCCACGCGCAGGTTATGCCCGCCCAGCCAGGTCCAGGCGAAGAGGCCCAGCGCGATCATCGCCACCAGCTTGATCAGCGATTCCAGCGCGATGGCCAGCATCATGCCGTGGTGGTGCTCGGTGGCATCGACCTGGCGCGTGCCGAACAAGGCCGCGAACAGCGCCATCAACAGCGCCACGTACAGCGCCGGGTCGGCGGCCACACTCACCGATTCGGCGTCCTGGCCGGACAGGACGGTCAGGCTCATCGCCACGGCCTTGTACTGCAGCGCCACGTACGGCACCACGCCGACCAGCGCGATCACCGTGACCAGCGCCGCCAGCCGGCGCGAGCGGCCGTAGCGGGCGGAGATGAAGTCGGCGATGGAGACCGTGTTCTGGCTGCGCGCGATCAGGGCGAGCCGCTCGATGATCCGCCAGCCGAACAGGAACAGCAGCAGCGGACCCAGGTAGATCGGCAGGTAGCCGATGCCGTTGCGCACCGCGCTGCCGACCGCGCCGTAGAAGGTCCACGACGAGCAATACACCGCCAGCGCCAGGCTGTAGACCACCGGACGCAGCCACGGCCGGTTGGGATACATCGGACGACGGTCGCCCCACCACGCCACCGCGAACAGCAGCGCGGCGTAGCCGACAGACACCAGCAGCAGGATCCAGCTCGGGACCAAGGCAGCCCTCCTCACCTTGAGCGGGGCAGTGTACTGCGGCGCATGGTCAAAACGCCCGCGGCGCTTGCCTGCACGACGCCATCCCGGCAATCTCGACAACGCTGTCAACCGGGCGAAATGCCGGGCCGGGCCCGTGGGCCGCGCCCGCGCCCACCACTTCGGGAGGGAGGGGCATGCAGCAGGACCGGAACCAAGCGGCTGGCGAACCGCGCGCGCGCAACCATGAGGATGCGCGCCTGCCCGCGCGCGAAAAGGTCGGCTACGCCATCGGCGATTTCGGCTTCAACCTGTACTGGGCCAACATCTCGGCGTTCCTGCTGATCTTCTACACCGACGTGATGGGCCTGGCTGCCGGCGCGGTCGGCACGATGATGCTGGTGACCAAGCTGGTCGACGCGGCCACCGATCCGTTCATGGGCGCCATCGCCGATCGCACCCGCAGCCGCTGGGGCCGCTTCCGCCCGTGGATGCTTTGGGGCGCACTGCCGCTGGCGATCGCCGGCGTGCTGACCTGGACGGTGCCGGACCTGGATGGTGGCGGAAAACTGCTGTGGGCTTATGCGACCTTCACCGTGATGATGCTGGCTTACACCGTGCTGAGCATGCCGTACTCGGCGCTGTCGGGTGTCATGACCGCCGACAGCCAGCAGCGCACCACCCTGATCAGCTTCCGCTTCATCGCCGCGTTCGCCGGCACCACGGTGGTCAACTGGCTGACCCTGGACCTGGTGCGCTGGCTGGGCCGCGGCGACGAGCCACTGGGCTGGCAGCTGACCCTGGGCCTGTACGGCGTGATCGCCGTGGCCTGCTTTGCCACCGTGTTCGCATCCACGCGCGAGCGCATCCAGCCGCAGGTCCAGCACCAGGGCACGATGCGCCAGGACGTGGCCGATCTGCTCGACAACCGGCCATGGCTGGTCCTGTTCGCGTTGGCACTGATCATCATGGTCACCATCGTGATGCGCAGCGGTTCGCTGGTGTACTACCTCAAGTACCACGTCGTCCGGCCCGAGTTGACCGGCCTGTTCCTGGGCAGCTACTCGCTGGCGCTGGCGATCGGTGCCGCATCGACGCCGCTGCTCACCCGCTTCATCGACAAGAAGCGGCTGCTGATGTGGCTGATGGCCGCGGTCGGCGTGCTCAGCTGCGCGATGTACTTCGTGCCGCCGCAGCAGGTCTGGACGATGCTCGCGCTCAACATCCTCATCGGCCTGCTGCTGGGCCCCAAGTCGCCGCTGGCGTTCTCGATGTACGCCGATTGCGCCGACTACACCGAGTGGAAGACCGGGCGCCGGGCCACGGCGATGACCTTCGCTGCCGCGGCGTTCTCGCAGAAGTTCGGCGGCGCGCTGGCCTCGGCGGCGATCGCCTGGATGCTGGCGGGCATGGGCTATGTGGCCAACCAGGCCCAATCGGATGCCTCGCGCCTGGGGATCGTGCTGCTGCTGACGGTCATTCCCGGCGCGGTGGCGCTGGTGGCGGCCTGGGTGATGCGCCTGTATCCGCTGGACGACGCCACGCTCGAGCGCGTGCAGGTGGAGTTGAGCGCGCGGCGCGAGGCGCTGGCATGAGCAGCGCACCAGGCCATTTCGAGGAAGGCGGGCGGCGCTTCGTGCTCGACAGCCCGACCGCCATGCCGCAGGCCTCCACCTTCCTGTGGAACCGGCGCATGCTGCTGCAGCTCAACTGCCGCGGTTATGCGACCGCTCAGTTCATGCAGCCCGAGCCTGCCAAGTACGCGCATGCCCCGACGCTGGAGGCCAAGACCTTCATGCAACCGGAGCAGCCGTACTACGCGCACCACCCGGGGCGCTACTGCTATGTGAAGGACGAGGAAGGCGGCCTGCTGTTCTCCGCGCCGCACGCGCCGGTGAACCGGTCGCCGGATGCGTACGCGTTTTCGATCGGCCAGCGTGACGTGGCCTGGACGGTCAGCTGCGACGGCATCGAAGTCGAGTTTGGCGTGGCGCTGCCGACCGAGGAGGTGGCCGAGCTGTGGACGCTGCGCGTGCGCAACACGTCGACGCGCTCGCGCAGGCTCAGCCTGTATCCGTACTTCCCGGTCGGCTATATGTCCTGGATGAACCAGTCCGGCGCGTGGCGCCCCGACCTGGGCGGGATCGTCTGCAACAGCGTCACGCCTTACCAGAAGGTCGCCGATTACTTCCGTCAGCGCGATTTCCTCGACCGCACCGTGCTGCTGGCCGAGCGCGCGCCCGATGCATGGGAGGCGAACCAGTCCGCGTTCGAGGGCGAAGGCGGCCTGCACGCGCCCGATGCAATTACTGGACGTGAGCACCTGGCCTGCGGCGATGCGCTGTACGAGACGCCGGTGGCGGCATTGCAGTACCGCGTCGAGCTGGCGCCCGGCCAGGTGCAGGAGTACCGCTTCCTGTTCGGGCCCGCACGCGACGACGCGCAGATCGTCGCGCTACGCGAGCGTCTTCTGTCCGCCGCCGGCTTCGCCGAAGCCAGTGCCGCCTATGCGAACTACCTGGAAGGGGGCCGCGGCTGCCTGCGGATCCAGACGCCCGATCCGTGGTTCGACGATTTCGCCAACCACTGGCTGCCGCGGCAGGTCTATTACCACGGCGATTCCAACCGCCTGACCACCGATCCGCAGACGCGCAACTTCCTGCAGGACCACATGGGCATGGCCTACCTGCGGCCGGCCACGGCGCGCGCGGCGATCGTGCACGCGCTCGCACAGCAGGAGCCCAGCGGCGCGATGCCCGATGGCATCCTGCTGGTGGAAGGCGCGGAGCTGAAGTACATCAACCAGGTGCCGCATACCGACCACTGCGTGTGGTGGCCGATCGCCTTGCAGGCCTATCTGGACGAGACCGGCGACGATGCGCTGCTCGACCAGGCGGTAATCGATCGCCAGGCCCACAGCATCAGCGTGGCCGAGCGGATCGACCGGGCCATGCACTGGCTGCTGGGGCAGCGCGATGCGCGCGGGCTGAGCTACATCGCCCAGGGCGACTGGTGCGATCCGATGAACATGGTCGGCTGGCAGGGGCGCGGCGTCTCGGGTTGGCTGTCGCTGGCCAGCGCGCATGCGCTGCGGTTGTGGGCGGGAATTTGCCGACGCCACGGGCGTGGCAGCGAGGCGGCGTTGTTCGAGGCGGGTGCCGAAGAATTCAACGCGGCGATGAATGCCCACCTCTGGGATGGCGACTGGTATGGCCGCGGCATCACCGACGATGGCGTGGCTTTCGGCGTGCGTGCCGACAGCGAAGGCCGCATCTATCTCAATCCGCAGAGCTGGGCGATGCTCAGCGGCGCGGCCGATGCGACGCAGCGTGAGCGCCTGCTGGCTGCCGTCGATGCCCAACTGGTCTCGCCGCACGGCGTGGCCATGCTCGATCCGCCCTATACCGGCATGCGCGACGACGTGGGCCGGCTTACCCAGAAATTCCCCGGCTCGGCCGAGAACGGCGCGATCTACAACCATGCCGCCGCGTTCTACCTGCACAGTCTGTACCACGTCGGCGAAGCCGATCGGGCCTGGCGCGTGCTGCGCGCGATGCTCACCGGGCCGGATGCGGGCGAATGCCTGCAGCGCGGCCAGCTGCCGGTATTCGTGCCGAACTACTACCGCGGCGCATGGCGCCTGCACCCGCGTACCGCCGGCCGCTCCAGCCAGCTGTTCAATACCGGCACGGCCGCATGGCTGTATCGGTGCATGATCGAGCGGCTGTTCGGCCTACAGGGCGATGGCGATGCATTGCGAATTGCGCCGCAGCTGCCTTCGCACTGGCCGGGTGCCCACGTGTGGCGGCGTTTCCGTGGTGCGGAGTTCGAAGTGGCTATCGAGCGGGTGGCCGGAGTCCACGTACAGCGGGTATTCGTCGATGGGGCGCTGCTTGCCGATGGCGTCCTGCCGTCGCCCGAGCCCGGCCGGCACTATCGGGTGCGCGTGGAGCTTCCGCTCCAGGCCGAGCAGGCATGAACGCACCGGTGCGCGTGGCCGTGGTGATGGGCGTGTCCGGCAGCGGCAAGACCACCCTGGCGCGCGCGCTGGCCGATGCCTGGCCGGCGACGTTCCTGGATGCCGATGATTTCCACAGCGAGCAGGCGCGTGCACTGATGCGCAGTGGCCAGCCCTTGACCGACGCGATGCGCCAGCCGTGGGTCGAGCGGATTGCCGTTGAACTGCAAACGCGCGTGGCCGCTGGCGAGCGTGTTGCATTGGCGTTCTCCGGTCTGCGCCGGCGCCATCGCGACATGCTGCGACAGACGGGGCTGCCGATCCGCTTCCTGTTCCTGCAGGGCGACGCGTCGCTGATCGGTGGGCGCATGCAGGCGCGCAGCGGCCACTACATGCCGGTGTCGCTGCTGGACAGTCAGTTCGCCACGCTCGAGGATCCCAGTGGCGAGGCGGATGTAGTCACGTTGCCGGTGGCGCTGGCGCCGGAAGAGCAGTTGCGCCGCGCGCTGGCTGAGGTGGCCTAGCTACCGTTGCGACGCTTGATCGGGCGTTACGGCGTGCCTTCCAGCCAGTCGCGCGCGACGGCCTCGGCCTGCACCCGCAGTTCCGGCACCGCGATGCTCTCCCACGCCTCACCCACCCGCAGGCTGCCGATCACGCGCAGCGTCTCCTGCGCCTGACCATCGGCGTCGAGCAGGCGACCGTCGCTGTCGGTGGCCAGACCAATGCCGTGCGCTCCGGCGCGCGCATGGCCGTCGCCGAGCAACTGCTCCAGCAGGGGATTGCGCATGGCCTGCACGCGCATCTCCAGGCCGGTGGCATTGATCACGTGGTCCACGTCCAGCGCCAGCGCGCTGCCGTCGCGCATGCGCGCGGTCAGCTGCACGCAGCGTTGGCCGGCCACGGCCATGTCCAGGCGCGCCCGATGCACGCGCAGGCGGCCATCGTTGCGCAGCTCCTGCAGCACCGCATGCACGGCCGGGGCGACGCGATGCCGGTGGATGTCCCAGTGCCGCGCGGCATGGCGGAGGAAGCGGCGCTGTTCGGCCACCGGCAGCGAACGCCACAGCGCCTGGCCGTGCGGACGCAGCCGCTCCATGACCGCCTGCCAGGGCAGGCCGCGACTGGCGGCGTCGCGCATGCGCTGGCGCAGGTGTCGCAGGCGCGCGCGTACGCCCATCGCGTGCAGGGCGTCGGTATCGAATTCGTCGACCGTGTGGGTGCAGGCGTGCGCCATCGGCAGCAGCGCGTGTCGCGAGAGCAGATGGATGCGGCCACGGTGGCCGTTGGCGGCCAGGGTAAGCACCGCATCGGCCATGCTCAGGCCGGTGCCGACGATGCAGACCTCGGCGTCAGCATCGATCGCCGCGACCCCGCTGTAATCCCAGGCATCGACCAGTCGCGGCCGCGCCAGTGCACCCGAGCCGCGCACCGGCAGCGGGCGTGGCGAATTGCCGGAGGCCAGCAGCACGCGCGTGGCCGATGCTTGCCCACCCGACCATTCCAGCGACCAGTCCTGCCCGTCGCGCTGCAGCCCAGTGATCCGCTGCGGCACGATCTCAAGCGTGGCCACGCTGGACGCGCGCGCCTGTTCGAGGCGGTCCTGCAGGTAGCGGCCGTAGTCGCGGCGCGGGGCGTAGCCATGGGCCAGGGCCTGGCGCGCGGCATCGGCGTGTCCGGGCCGGGTGGCCAGCCAGTCGAGGAAATCGTCGGGGTGGTCGGGGAAAGCGCTCATTCGGCCGGTGGGCACGTTGAGCAGGTGCTCGGGCCGGTCGGTGGAGTAGGCCACGCCCCGCGCCAGCGGCCCGGCCGGCTCGAACACGGCGATGCGCATCGCCGTGGTGGCCCGGCGCAGGCACTGGATCGCCGCCAGCGTGCCAGCGGCGCCGCCGCCGACGATGGCGATGTCGAAACGGGATTGCATGCGCCAATTCTACCCGCCCGCCTCCCGCTGGCGGCCGCTACATGAACGAATCGGCCAGCCGCGACAGGCCTTCCAGGCTGCGCCGCCAGGACGGACGCTGGCGCCACTGCTCCAGCGACAGCATTTCCGAATGCAGCAGGTAGTCGGCCTCGATCTGGTGCATACGGGCGACCACCTCGGCGTCGTAGCACAGCAGGCCGATCTCGGCGTTGAGCGCGAACGAGCGGATGTCCAGGTTGATCGAACTGACCAGCGCGACCGAGTCGTCCACGCTCAGGTGCTTGGCATGCATGAAATGCGGCTGGTACAGCGCGATCTTCACCCCGGCCTCGAGCAGCTCCTCGTAATACGACTGCTGGGCCAGCAACAGCAGGCGCTTGTTGTTGGTCGCCGACAGCACCAGCTGCACGTCCACGCCGGACAGGGCGGCGATGCGCAGCGCGCTCATGGTCGCGTCGTCGGGCACGAAGTAGGGCGTGGTCAGCACCAGCCGGTGCTGGGCCAGGTGGATCAGCGAATTGACCGTCTCCCCGGCATTGCCGAACGGATACGCCGGGCCGCTGGGCAGCAGCTGCGCGGCCACGTCCTGCGTGTGCACCGGGCGCACCGGCGAGACCTCGAGCGTTTCTCCGGTCTCCAGGTACCAGTCGCTGGCGAACACCGCCTCCATGTGCGAGACGATGGGACCGCGCGTGCGCGCGACCAGCTCCCGGTTCGGATGTCCCGGCACGAACACCGCATCGGCCAGGTTCTGCGAGCCGACGTAGCCGACGTGGTCGTCGATCACCGCGATCTTGCGGTGGTTGCGCAGGTCCATGCGGCTGCTGCGCCGCCAGCGCAGGCCGCCGGGCATCATCCGGTGCACGTCCACGCCGGCCGCGCGCAGCGGTGCGGCAAAGCGACGGTAGCCGCGCTTGGCGCCGACCGCATCGAGCAGCACGCGGCAACGCACGCCGCGCGCGGCCGCACGCATCAGCGCATCGGCCACGGCCTGGCCGACCGCGTCGTCGAACATCAGGTAATACAGCAGGTGCACGCGCTCGCTGGCCGCATCGATGTCGGCGATGAGCGCGGCGATGGAGCCGTCGTAGTCGTCGAGCAGTTCGACCGCGTTGCCGCGCACGGGCATGAAGTCGCCCATCCGCTCCACCAGCGGCACGGTCTCGGCGGCAGGGCCCGTGGGCGGGGGTTGCCAGCGCAGGGCGGCCTGCGGAATCTGGCCCTCGCGCACCGCGAGCGAGGCCTGGTCCTGGCGCCGCCGGCGCTGGCCGGAGATCCAGGGCTGGCCGACCAGCAGGTACAGCGGCAGGCCCAGCAGCGGCAGGAAGAACACCAGCAGCAGCCAGCTGCGTGCGGCGGCCGGTACCGAGCGGCTGGGAATCCACCACAGCGCCGCCAGGCGGATGCTCCAGTCCAGTGCCAGCAGGGTGGTGCCGATCGTCCAGTAGTCCATGGCGCCGCCGGGTCCGTTCGCTGCCCCCGATTCTGCCCCGTTTTCGGGGCGGCGCCGGCGCCATAACGCAAAAGCCCGCCGGGAGGCGGGCTTTGCGGATCGAACCGGACGCGAGGTCCGGCAGCCGGAAGGCTTACTTGATCTTGCCTTCCTTGTAGATCACGTGCTTGCGGATGGTGGGATCGTACTTCTTGATCTCCATCTTGGCAGGCGTGTTCTTCTTGTTCTTGTCGGTGGTGTAGAAGTGGCCGGTGCCGGCCGAGGAGATCAGACGGATCTTGTCGCGCTTGGAAGCCATGGTCGATTACTCCTCAGATCTTCTCGCCGCGCGCGCGCAGCTCGGCCAGAACGGAGTCGATGCCGTTCTTGTCGATGGTGCGCAGGGCAGCGGTGGAAACACGCAGCTTCACCCAACGGTTCTCGGAGGCCACCCAGAAGCGGCGCTCGTGCAGGTTGGGGAGGAAACGGCGGCGGGTTTTGTTGTTTGCGTGCGAGACGTTGTTGCCGGTCTGCACGCCCTTGCCGGTAACTTGGCAAACGCGGGACATACGCACCTCGAAAGGTCTGGTGTCGCCCATAGCCCGGGAGACGGCGGCCCCGCGGCCTCTCCATTGGATGGACGGGCCGTACGCGATGCGGGATAGGGATTCGACTGCAGTGGCGGCCCCGGATCGCGCTCCCGGGCCACCGATCCGGACGTGCCGGACACAGCGAGCCGGCGATTATGCAGGCCCAAGTGGCTGATTGCAACCAGATTCGGGCCTCCCGGACAGGCCCGGGCCACCCGAAGCCCCCTCCCGCGGGCTCCAAAGCCCTCTCCCATCGGGAGATGGGTTGGGGAGAGGGTCCGGCGAAGCCAGCACGGTGGAACCGGGCGCACGCTGCCGAGCCCGCCCGACCTCGATCGCCCTTTGTTCCCCTCAACTCCGGGGCGCCTGGCGCCGCAAGGAGAAGGAGTACCTCCGGACCTCTGGCCCCCGCCCCCTCAAGGCGCCCGCGCCGCGCCGCCCGCGGGCTGCCCCGCCTTGGACTCGTCAATAAAAGCCCCGATCCGCGCCTCCAGCACCGGCAGCGGCACCGACCCCTCCGCCAGGACCGCGTCGTGGAAGGCGCGGATGTCGAAGCGGTCGCCCAGCTCGGCCTCGGCCCGGGCGCGCAGGCGGACGATGGCGATCTCGCCCAGCTTGTAGCTCAGCGCCTGCCCCGGCCAGGAGATGTAGCGGTCGACCTCGGTGGTGATCTCGTGCTCGGACAGGGCGGTGCGGTCGCGCAGGTAGGCCAGCGCCTGGTCCCGGCTCCAGCCGTAGTGGTGGATGCCGGTGTCGATCACCAGCCGGCTGGCCCGCCACATTTCGTAGGTCAGCCGGCCGAAGTCCTCGTAGGGCGTCTCGTAGATGCCCATCTCCTTGCCCAGCTTCTCGGTGTACAGCGCCCAGCCCTCGCCGTAGGCGGAGATGTAGCTGTCGCGGCGGAATGCCGGCAGCGCCTTCTGTTCCTGGCTCAGCGCGGCCTGCAAAGCGTGGCCGGGCGAGGACTCGTGCAGGGTCAGCGCCGGCAGGTTGTACAGCGGGCGCGAGGGCAGGTCGTAGGTATTGACCCAGTAGGTGCCCAGGCCGCCGCGGCCGGCGGTCCAGAACGGGGCGATGTCGTCGGGCACCGGCACGATGGTGAAGCGGCCGCGCGGCAGGGTGCCGATGTAGCGGCCGATCTGGCCATCCACCCGCTTGGAGATCCACGCCGCGCGGTCGAGCAGCTGCTGCGGCTGGGTCACGTAGAACTGCGGGTCGGTGCGCAGGAAGCGCAGGAAGTCCTGGAACCGGGTCTTCTCGCTGTCGCCCTTGAAGCCGACCTGATCGATGATGGCATTCATCTGGCCCTGGATCCGCGCCACTTCGGCCAGGCCGATGCGATGGATCTCCTGCGGGGTCAGGTCCAGCGTGGTGTAGCGGCGGATCTGCTGGCGGTAGTAGGCCTTGCCGTCGGGCATCCTGCTGGCGGCCAGCGTGGTCCGCGCGTGCGGCACGTATTCGTCGCGGAAGAACACCTGCAACCTGGCGAACGCCGGGATGACCGCCTCGCCGATCGCCGCCTGCGCCGCCTCGCGCAACGCCTGCTGCTCTGCTGCCGGGATCTGCGCCGGCATGTCCTTGAACGGCGCATAGAGTGCCGACGCGGTCGGATCCTTCAGGTTCGCCACCGCGGCGATCGAACCCTCGCGTCCTTCCAGCACCGCGCGCGGCACGCTGAAGCCACGCGCCAGGCCGTCGCGCATGTTGGTGGTCTGCTGGTCGAAGTAGCGCGGCACGTCGTTCAAGCGGGCGATGTAGGCGCGGTAGGCGTCGGCCGTGCGCATCGGACGACGCGCCATGAAGTTCAAGTTGGCCCAGAACGAGCTGTCGGAGTTGAACGGCATCTGGTAACCGCGCAGCCGGGTCTCGTCGGCCAGGTCCTGGATCTGCGCGCGGTAGATCGCCAGGTTGACCTGGTTGTCCGCCGAAAGCTGCGCCGGGTCCAGCGCATCGAGCTGGCGCAGCACGTCGTTCCAGACCTCCAGGCGCGCCTGCTGCGCGGCGGCCGACACATCCGGCAGGCGTGGATTGAGGTTGCCTTCCTCGGCCGCGCTGTCCTCGTCGCCCAGGCCGTTCTGTTCCTGGCGCCAGGTCCATTCCTTGCCGTAGATCGCCTCGAAGCGGGTGTCGGTCGCGCCGGCGGCGGTGGCTGCGACGGCTGGTTCAACGTTCGCCGCCAACGCAGCGGGCAAGGACAGGGCGATCAGCACGGCGACGGCGAGAGGACGGATCATCGGGAATGGGCCTGCGGAGAAGCTTCAGATCATCCCATTCCTTCAGGCCCGGGCCCATGGCCCGAAAGTCGGGTGAGTCCGTGACGGCGGTCGCGTCGCCACGTGCGGATCGCTGAATGCAGGCGTCGATGCGCGGTCGTCACCGCCCACGCGCATTCGTATGAAGCAGGCCGCACGCGTTGATCGGAATCAATGTCCGGGCCCGGGCGGCCGCTATGGTCGAGCCATCTTCCGGAGGGCCAGCAATGCATCCAATACTGCGAGAAATCCTGCTCGAACCGGTCGGCTGGCTTGCGATCGGCGGCAGCCTGGTCATGTTCGGCCTGGGCATCGCCCTGGCCATCTACATCCGCTGCAAGATGCGGGGTTCGGGCCGCGGCGACTAATGCGTGGCGCGGTCGCGCCGCCAGCCGCGGTGGCGGATGTCCAGCACCAGGTTGTATAGGGCGACGAAGGTCGGGAACAGGTTCTGCAGCACGCCCACCGAGTCCTGCTTGGCCGAGAACATGAAGTAGCTCAGCGTCATCAGGCTGCCCAGCACGCTCATGTACCAGAACAGGCGCGGGATCACCGGCTTGCCGGCGCGGCGCGTGGCCACGAACTGGACCAGCCAGCGGCCGCCGAACATCAGCGCGCCGGTGTAGCCGATCAGCTTCCAGCCTGTGACATGCAGGCCGCTCCAGGCCAGCCAATGCAGCTGCTGGTTGAGGTCGAAGAAGGCGATCTGCATCTCAACGCTCCTCGACCGCGGTGCGGCGGCTGCGGGCGATCAGCCAGGCCACGCCGCGCAGGTCGCGGATGCCGACCAGCGCTCGGCCCAGGTTGTTGTACTTGGACACGCCCGTCGTGCGCGGCCGGTGCGCGACCGGCACGCTGACCGTCTTCCAGCCCGCGCGCTGGACCAGCGCCGGCAGGTAGCGGTGCATGTGGTCGAAGTAGGGCAGGTCGAGGAACACCGCGCGCTCGAACAGCTTGATTCCGCAGCCGGTGTCGGGCGTGTCGTCGCGCAGCATGCGTGCGCGGATCGCGTTGGCCCAGCGGCTGGCCCAGCGCTTGGAGCCCGAATCGCGCCGGTCCACGCGCCAGCCGGCGAACAACTTCACTTCCGGCGCCGCGGCATCGCGCGCAGCCAGCAGCTTGGGGATATCGGCCGGGTCGTTCTGGCCGTCGCCGTCGAGGGTGGCGATCCACGTGCCGCGCGCGGCCTTGACGCCGTTGCGCACCGCGGTGCTCTGCCCGCTCTGGCTGACGTGGTGGAGCACGCGCAGCTCGGGCACGTCGTTCTTCAACGATTGCAGCACGGCCAGCGAGTCATCGCGCGACTGGTCGTCGACGTACACGATTTCGAATGAGGTGCGGCCGCGTAGGGCGGCGACGATCTCGCCGACCAGCGGGGGGATATTGTCGCGCTCGTTGAAGACCGGGACGACGACGGAAATCTCGGGTGGGGTCATGGCGTCGTTTGCATGGGGAAGGGGGGGAGGGATGGGGTCATGCCGCATCCCCGAAGTGGTCGGGAATGCAGTCAGGCCGCATCCCCGAAGTAATCGCGACACCAGTGCACGACCGGCGGCAGGCCGGTTTCGATCGGCGTATGCGGCTCGAAGCCGAACGCGGCATGCGCCCGCGAGGTGTCGGCCATCGTCTCGACCATGTCCCCGGGCTGCATCGGCCGGTACTCCCTTTGCGCCGGCCTGCCAGCCGCCTGCTCGATCACCGCGATGAAGCGTTCGAGCTCCACGGGGGTGTGGTTGCCGAGGTTGAATACCTCGTGCGGCACCGGCTCGTTGCCGGCGCCGCGGTCGAGCGCGCCGAGGATGCCGGCGACGATGTCGGAAACATGTGTGAAATCGCGGCGCATGCGGCCGTGGTTGAACACCTCGATCGGCCGCCCGGCCAGTACCGCGCGCGAGAACAGCAGCGGGGCCATGTCGGGCCGGCCCCAGGGGCCGTACACGGTGAAGAAGCGCAGGCCGGTGGCGCGCAGCCCGTACAACTGGGCGTAGGTGTAGGCCATCAGTTCGTTGGCCGCCTTGGTCGCCGCGTAGAGCGAGCGCGGCCGGTCGATGCGCTGGTCCTCGGAGAACGGCGGGGTCGCCGAGTCGCCATAGACCGAGCTGCTGGACGCGTAGACCAGGTGGGCGATGCCGCGATGCCGGCACAGCTCCAGCACGTTGACGAAGCCGTCCAGGTTGCTGGCTACGTACGCATGCGGGTTCTGCAGCGAGTAGCGCACGCCGGCCTGCGCGGCCAGGTGGATCACGCGGTCCGGCTGCACATGGTCGAACAGCGCGGCCAGCCCATCCCGGTCGCCCAGGTCCAGGTGGCGGATGTCGACGTCCGGGCACAGCGCCGCGACCCGGTCGCGCTTGAGTTGCGGGTCGTAATAGTCGTTGTGGTTGTCCAGGCCGACGACGCGTTCGCCGCGTGCGGCCAGGGCCTGGCAGGTGTAGGCGCCGATGAAGCCGGCGGCGCCTGTGACGAGGACGGTCATGGGGGAGCCCGTGTCAGCTGGCGGCATTGTCGCAAGCGCCGGGTGAACAGGGAATCGCCTGCCCGGCGTCCTGCCGGGGATGTGAGCCAGGGCGCGCGCGGCCGGGTGTGGCTGCCGGCCTCAGCCCTGCCGGCTACGCAGCCGTTCCAGCACGCCGTCGAGCGTGTCCAGGTCGGTGTAATGGATGACCAGCTTGCCCTTGCCGCCCTTGCCGTGGGCGATGGCGACCTTGGCGCCGAGCGATTCGGACAGCTCCGTCTCCAGGGAGGCGATGTCCGGCTGCTGCGCGCGTGCTGCGGCGGCCTTGCGGGTGGCCGAACCGCTCACCGGCACCTTGCCGGCCGCGAACTGCTGGGCGCGGTGCTCGACTTCGCGCACCGACCAGCCGTTCTCGGCCGCCTCGTAGGCCAGCTTGCTGGCCAGTTCCGGCGACAGCGTCAGCAGGGCGCGGGCGTGGCCCATCTCCAGCCGGCGCGCCTCGACCAGGGCGCGGATCGCCGGCGGCAGGTCGAGCAGGCGCAACAGGTTGGACACGGCCGCACGCGAGCGGCCGACCGCGGCAGCGGCTTCGGCGTGGGTCAGGGCGAATTCGTCGATCAGCCGCTGCAGGGCCTGCGCTTCTTCCAGCGGATTGAGGTCTTCGCGCTGGATGTTCTCGATCAGCGCCATGGCAATGACGGTGCGGTCGTCCAGCTCGCGCAGGACCACCGGCACCTCGCTCAGCCCGGCCAGCTGCGAGGCGCGCCAGCGGCGCTCGCCGGCGACGATCTCGTACTGCCCCGGCGCCAGCTCGCGCACGACGATCGGCTGGATCACGCCCTGGGCGCGGATCGAAGCCGACAGCTCCTCGAGCTTGTCCGGGTCCATGTCCTTGCGCGGCTGGTACTTGCCCGGCTGCAGCTGTGCCACCGGCAGGGTGCGCATCACATCGCCCGGCTGCGGCTGTTCGACCTGAGCCGGGGTGGTGGCCGCGGCGGCGCCCTTGGGGCCGAGCAGTGCTTCCAGTCCGCGGCCCAGGCCGCGCTTCTTGGCCGTGCTCATCACGCCACCTCCGCCGGACGGACGCGGCTGGCGGCGCGTTCGCGCTCGCCCTGGCGACGGATCACCTCGCCGGCCAGGCCCAGGTAGGCCACGCCGCCGCGCGAGGCGGCGTCGTAACCGACGATGCTCTGGCCATGGCTGGGCGCCTCGGCCAGGCGCACGTTGCGCGGCACGATGGTGCGGAACACGCGGTCGCCGAAATGGTCGGTCAGCTCGGCCGACACGGCATTGGCCAGGTTGTTGCGGACGTCGAACATGGTGCGCAGCACGCCTTCGATCTCCAGTTCCGGATTCAGGCGCTGGCGCAGCGCTTCGATGGTTTCCATCAGCGCGCTCAGGCCTTCCAGCGCGTAGTACTCGCACTGCATCGGCACGATCACCGAATCGGCGGCGGTCAACGCGTTCAGGGTCAGCAGCGACAGCGCCGGCGGGCAGTCGATGATGATGAAGTCGTAGTCGGCGCGCAGCGGTTCCAGCGCGATCTTGAGCTTCTGCTCGCGGCTGTCGATATCCATCAGCTGGATCTCGGCGGCTGTCAGGTCGATGTTGCCCGGCAGCAGGTCGAAGCCTTCGGCGGTGGTCACCTTGATCGAGCGCGCATCGCGCTCGCCGAGCAGCACGTCGCAGGTCGAGGCATCCAGCTCGCGCTTGTCCACCCCGCTGCCCATGGTCGCGTTGCCCTGGGCATCCAGGTCCACCAGCAGCACGCGCTTGGGAGCGCGCGCCAGCGCGGCGGCCAGGTTGACGGCTGTGGTGGTCTTGCCGACGCCGCCCTTCTGGTTGGCGATGGCGATGATGCGAGCCATGCGTGAGCTGCCTTGGTGCGGGACCGCCCCGGGTCCGGAACGGGCCATTATGCGGATTTCACGGCCCCCGTCCCACCTCGACCAGATGCCGCTCGGCGCCCAGCCCCGGCACGGCCAGCGGGTGCACCGCCAGGGCGGTCCAGCCGGTGGGCAATGTGGCGATTTCCTCGACCGGATTGAGGCCTTTCATCGCCAGCAGGCGCCCGGAGGGGGCCAGCAGGTGGCCGCCAACCTCGATGATGCCGGCCAGCGTATCCAGCGCGCGGGCGGTGATCTGGGCATAGGCGCCGGGTTCGTCGACCGCTTCGGCCCGGGCTTCGGCGACCCGGGCGTTGCCCAGCTTGAGTTGGCGCACCGCCTCGCGCAGGAAGCGCGCCTTCTTGCCGTTGCTCTCCACCAGGGTCACCTGGATATCCGGGCGCACGATCGCCAGCGGGATGCCGGGCAGCCCCGGTCCGGTGCCCAGGTCGGCCAGTGCGCCGGGCTGCACGAACGGATGCATGGCCAGCGAGTCGAGCAGGTGGCGCACCACCATTTCGTCCGGATCGCGGACTGCGGTGAGGTTGTAGGTGCGGTTCCAGCGCAGCAGCAATGCCAGGTAGTCGAGCAGGGGCACGGCCAGCGCGCGGTCCAGGCCCAGCGTGGCCAGGCCGTCATCCAGGCGCTGGCGCAGGGCGGGGGAGAAAGGTGTGGTTTCCATGTGCGAAGTATCGCCGATGGCCGTGAGGGTGGCCGCAGGCCGTGGTCAGCGCGGGCGCCAGGCCAGCGCGGCCAGGTAGCCCGGTTGCGGTGTCCATTCGCGCAGCTGCCATTGCGCCGGTTCGCCCAGTTCCGGGTCGCAGGCCAGCAGGCGCAACGATGAGCCGGCCCCGTCACTGTCGCCGTCGTTGGCGTCCACCACCGCGAATTCCAGCCGGTGCAGGCCAAAGGCCAGGCCACGTCCATGTGCTTTCAACAGCGCTTCCTTGGCGCACCACAGGCGCAGGAAAGCGGCTTCGCGCGCATCCGGCGCCAGCGCATGCAGGCGCTGCGTCTCGGCGGGGGCGAAGAAGCGCTGCGCCAGTTCCAGTGCGCGCGGCCGCGGCCGTTGCCGCTCCAGGTCCACGCCCAGGACGACGTCGCGGCCCAGGGCCAGCAGCAACTGCTCGCCGCTGTGGCTCCAGCCGGCGTCGAGGTCTTCGAACGGCGCCTGCAAGCGCGGCCGGCCCCATGCGTCGCGCGCGATCGGCGGCGGCGCTGCGCGGTCGCCGAGCCAGGCGGCGAGCAGGTCGCGCACCTGCGGCTCGCCGCGCAGGCCGGGCACGTGCGGCAGCGCGTGCACCTGCACCGGCCCGAACCGCCATTGCGGGTCCGCCGCCGCGCTCACGCCCGGCGCCCGCCGCGGGTGGCCGGGTATACGGCCGCTTCACACCCTCGCGCGTCTGATGGCCCGGCCCACCCTGCGCGGCGGGGTGAATCTTGTGGAATACCTGAGGAGACGGACAGCATGGGCATCATCATCTGGTTGATCGTGGGTGGCATCGTCGGCTGGCTGGCCAGCCTGATCATGAGGCGCGACGCCCAGCAGGGCGTCCTGCTCAACATCGTGGTGGGTATCGTCGGCGCGCTGCTGGCCGGCTGGATCTTCGGTGGCGGCATCAACGAGGCCATCACCATCCGGACCTTCCTGTTCTCGATCATCGGTGCGGTCATCCTGCTGGCGATCGTGAACCTGTTCACCCGCGGCAAGGTGCGCTGAAGCATCATTCCCGAATCGGGGAGGGCGAGGCCCGGCGATGCCGGGCCTTCGCTTTTCCGGGCCCCTTCGATCCGCCGGCCAGCTTTCAGCCGGCCCGCCATCAGCCGGCCAATTCGATCCAGGCCGGTGCATGGTCGCTGGGCCGGTCCCAGGTGCGCGGCTCGCGGTCGATGCCGGCGGCCGCCACGTGCGGGCGCAGCGCCTCGGAGACCAGGGTCAGGTCGATGCGCAGGCCCAGGTTGCGACGGAATGCCGCCTGCCGGTAATCCCACCAGCTGAACACCCCGCCTTCCTCATGCAGCAGGCGGTAACCGTCATGCAGGCCCAGGGCCAGCAGGTCGGCCAGCGCCGTGCGCTCGGGCGTCGAGGTCAGGATGTGGGTGTCGTTCCATACGGCCGGATCGTGCACGTCGCGCTCGTCCGGGGCGATATTGAAATCGCCCATCACCACCAGCCGCGGATGCGCGCGCGCTTCCTCGCGCAGCCACTCGTGCACGGCGGCCAGCCACTGCAGCTTGAGCTCGTACTTGTCGGTGCCCACGTCCTGGCCGTTGACCACATACAGGTTGACGATCCGTACGTTGCCGACGGTCGCGCTGATCGCGCGCCGGTGCTCGTGCTCGAAGCCGGGCACGCCGACGATGACGTCGCGCGGTTCCTCACGGGACAGGATCGCCACGCCGTTGTAGGTCTTCTGTCCGGAGAACACGCTGCGATAGCCCAGCCCGGCCAGCGCGGTGTCGGGGAACTTGTGGTCTTCGAGCTTGGTTTCCTGCAGCCCGACCACATCGGGCGAGAACGCGCGCAGCCACTGTTCCAGGTGCGGCAGGCGCACGTTGAGCGAATTGACGTTCCAGCTGGCGATCTTCATCGACCGGCGCGCTCCAGGGGGCGGCCGCATAGCATAGCCCCCCGTGCCGACGGCCGCCGACGCCGCGGTGTCAGCGCAGCAACAGGTCGATCATCCGGCGGATGCGCGGATACGGCGGATGCAGCAGGTCGGTGGCGCTGCGCCGGGCCTGCCACAGCACCGGCACCGGCTTGGTCATCGCATCGAAGCCGGCGCGCCCGTGATAGGCGCCCATGCCGCTGGCGCCGACGCCGCCGAACGGCAGGTTCTCGGCGGCGAAGTGCAGCAGGGTGTCGTTGACGGTGACGCCGCCGGAGATCGTCCGCTGCAGGATCGCCTCGACCTGGCCGCGGTCGTGGCTGAACGGGTACAGCGCCAGCGGCCGGTCGCGCGCATTGACGAAGGCGATCGCCGCGTCGAGCGAATCCACGCAGCGCACCGGCAGGATCGGGCCGAAGATCTCCTCGCGCATCACCGCGACGTCGTCCGGCGGATCGAGCACCAGCACCGGCGCGAACAGGCGCTGCGCCGGGTCGTGCGCGTCGGCCAGCGGCAGCACCTCGCAGCCGCGTGCGCGCGCTTCGTCGAGGTAACCCTGCAGGCGTGCGAACTGGCCGTCGTTGACGATGCGGGTGTAGTCGCGCGCGCCATCGCCGAAGTCGCCATAACGCGCGGTCACTTGCTCTTGCAGTTCGCGCACCAGTGCGTCGCGGCGCTGGCGGCCGACCAGCAGCACGTAGTCCGGGGCGATGCAGGTCTGCCCGGCGTTGAACCACTTGCCGGTGGCCAGGCGCGCGGCGGCGCGTTCGAGCGGATAGTCGGCGCAGACGATCGCCGGCGACTTGCCGCCCAGCTCCAGGGTGAGCGGGGTCAGGTTCGCCGCGGCGGCGGCCATCACCTTGCGTCCGACCGCAGTGGAGCCGGTGAACACCAGGTGGTCGAGCGGCAGCGCGGCGAACGCGCCGGCCAGGTCGGCGCCGCCCTCGGCCACGATCACGCGCGATGCGGGAAACACTTCGGCCAGCAGCGAATGCAGGAAGCGGGTGGTCCGCGGGGTGTGTTCGGACGGCTTGAGGAACACGTGGTTGCCGGCGGCAATCGCGGTGGCCAGCGGAATCAGGGCCAGGTTGACCGGGTAGTTCCACGGCGAGATCACCCCGATCACGCCCAGCGGCGCCGGGCGGATCTGTGCGCGCGCCGGCCACAGCCGCCAGCCGGCGCCGACCCGGCGCGGCTTCATCCAGCCGCGCAGGTGGCCGAGCAGATGATCGATCGCGGCCAGCACGGTCAGGCCCTCGGCCAGCAGGCTCTCTTCCTGCGAGCGATGGCCGAAATCGGCGGAGATCGCCTCGGCCATTTCCGGCAGCCGGCGCTTGAGCGCGGCACGCAGCCGGCGCAGGTCGTCGCGCCGCTGCTCGTAGCCGGGCGGCTGCGCCTGCCAGGCCTCGCGCAGCGCCTGCAGCGCCGGCGCCAGGGCGTCGACCGTCGTCACCGGTTCGCGTTGCACCCCATCGCCGCCGCCGCCGTCACTGCTGCGGGGCCGGGCGTTGGCCGCGGCGATCGCGGCATTGGCGGCGGTGATCGCCGCGTTCGCGGCGGTGGTGGCAGCCGTGGCGGCAGTGGTGGCGGAAGTCGTCATCGCCGCAGTCTACGGCCAGGTATGGAGGGGAATTCAATACAATGGGCCATGACCGGATTTCCCCCCATGCTGCGCCCCTACCTCGACCAGACGCCCCGCCTGGGCGAGCGCGTCTATGTCGATCCGGCCGCCACCGTCATCGGCGATGTCGAGCTGGCCGACGATGCCTCCGTCTGGCCGGGCTGCGTGCTGCGCGGCGACGTCAATTACATCCGCGTCGGTGCGCGCACCAATATCCAGGACGGGACCATCGTCCACGTCAGCCACCACAGCCCGTTCAACAAGGCCGGCCATCCGACCCTGATTGGCGCCGACGTCACCGTCGGGCACGGCACCATCATCCATGCCTGCACGATCGAGGACCTGTGCCTGATCGGCATGGGCGCGTGCATCCTGGATGGCGCCACGGTGAAGAAGTACGGCTTCGTCGGCGCCGGTGCGGTGGTCGGCCCGGGCAAGGTGATCGGCGAGGCCGAGCTGTGGCTGGGTAATCCGGCCCGCTTCGCCCGCAAGCTCACCGACCGCGAGATCGAAAGCCTGCACTACTCCGCTGCGCACTATGTGCGGCTCAAGAACCGTTACCTGGGCATCGGCGAGTGAACGATCGCGCCACCCCGGCATGCCCGGGATGGCGCGACCGGCCGGAGACTCTTACAGGCGATCGACGTCGCTGATCTCGTTGCGGTCGTGCAGGCTCAGCAGTTCCTGCCGCGGGTAGGACACGACCTCGCCGGAGTAGTAGTCGCTCTGGCGGGCCTTGCCCATGTCGCGCGACACGCCCGACACCTTGCTGTAACCCACGTTCGGCACTTCCAGCGAGACCGATTCGCCTTCCACCGCCACGACCCGCATCAGGCCATAGGCATGCCCGTCGAAACCGCCGGGCGCCAGCGTCTGCAGGTCGACGGTGTACACGTCGCCCACGCGAGGATCCTTCAGCAGCGCGTCCTCGCGCACGTTGGAACGCTGGCCGGCGACGACGGCGATCGTGACGAAAGAGGCGATCAATCCGATCAGCGCCAGGCCGCCATAGCGGCGATGGAGCGGAATCGGCGTGCGGCCCAGCTGCGACTCGAACGCCTTGCTGTCATGGCGCACGCCGCGCCCGCAGACGGTGCAGGCGGTGTAGTACGCCTTTTCGGTCACCCACGAAAACAGATACCACACGTGCGCGTAGCGGTAGTTCAGGACATTGCGGAACTCGCGAGGCGTTTCGCAGGTGGCGCACGGCTGCGTGCCGACAAAGCCCAGTGGCACGACGTCGCCGCCGGATCCCCAGATGATCATTCCCCTTCCCCTTGTTGGTTGGCTTCGTCCCCACGAAGCGAGGCGATCATAGCCGGCGCCGAGGGGCCGGGCGACAGCCGTCTACATCGGCCGCACCACGCTGTCCGGGCACCGGCATGGACAGGCCGGGATGCCCTCCGCTCAGGGCGCCGTCGCCGCTTCCAGCGCGGCCAGGATCGCCATCGCTTCCTCGCGGCTGTTGCCGCACATCTGCGGGCCGGGGCGCAGCGAGGCGCAGAAGGCCGGGCGCTCGGGCTTGCCGAACAGCCGGCAGCGCAGCGCCGGGTCCAGCTGCACGCAAGGCACGCCAGCCGGTTTGCCATGGGGCATGCCGGGAATGGGCGAGTTGATCGATGGCGCCGTGCAGCACGCGGCACAGCCGCCGCGGCAGGCGAAGGGTGTGTCCATGCGCACAGTCTAGGCGCGCGCTGGGCAAGCAGGTGGCCGGACCGCTAAAGTCGACGCGGGGAATCACATGAGGGAACGCATGCCGGCACCGCCTGTTGCCGGGCACGGGGGCGGGGCGCAGGTCGCCGCATCGCCGATGCTCGACACCTATCGCGAAGTGCTCACGCCCGAGGGCGTGGCGCTGCATCTGCCGGCCGCCGGCCCGGTGCCGCGTGCGCTGGCATGGCTGATCGACCTGATGCTGCGGGTCGGCGTGCTGATGGTGATGTCGATGGTGCTTGGCGTGCTGGGCGGATTCGGCCAGGGCCTGTACCTGGTCGGGATGTTCCTGGTGTTCTGGGCCTATCCGATCGTGCTGGAGGCGGCGTGGAACGGGCAGACCCCCGGCAAGCGCGCGCTGGGGCTGCGAGTGCTCGCCAGCGACGGTGCACCGGTCGGCTGGTTGCCCGCGGTGGTCCGCAACCTGATGCGCACGGTGGACATGCTGCCGTTCGGCTACGCCACCGGCCTGGTCGCCTGCCTGTGCGACCGGCACAGCCGACGCCTGGGCGACCTGGTCGCCGACACCGTGGTCGTGCACGTGGCGCCACGGCGCATCGATCCGTCGCTGCCACCGGCCACGCCGCAGGCACCGGGGCAATCCCTGCTGCCCGACGAGCAGGCCGCGATCGTGGCGTTCGGCGAACGTGCGCCGCGCCTGTCGGCCGGGCGCCAGGCCGAACTGGCCGCGTTGCTGTATCCGCTGACCGGCACCGCCGGCAGCGAGGGCGTGCGCCGGCTGTACGGCATGGCGAACTGGCTGTTGGGGCGGCGCTGATGCGATACGAACGCCATCAATGGCGCTGCCGCAGGACGCGCGGATGAAGCAGGAGCAGTTCGTCCTCCGCCACCAGGCCGAATGGGAAGCCTTCGAACTGTGGCTGCACGCGCATGTCGATGGCCCTCGGCGCAAGCCGGGCGCCGCGTCCATCGGCCGGAACGGTGGCCTGGACGACGGCCAGGTACCCGCCCGTTACCGCCGCCTGTGCCAGCAGCTGGCGCTGGCGCGCCGTCGTGGCTACAGCACACCGCTGCTGGAGCGGTTGCAGGAGCTGATGCAGCGCGGCCACGCCGTGCTCTACCGCGCCCCGCCGCCCCGCTGGCGCCGTGCCGCCGAGTTCCTGGTCGCCGGCTTCCCGCAACTGGTGCGCAGCCAGGCCGGCTGCATGTGGGCGTCGCTGGCGCTGTTCGCCGTGCCCCTGGTCGGGCTGTTCGTGCTGCTGCAGTTCCGTCCGGAACTGGTCCACCAGCTGCTCGATCCGCAGCAGATCGCGCAGATCGAAGCGATGTACGACCCGTCCGATGCACGCCATGCGCTCGGACGCGATTCGGGCACCGACTGGCAGATGTTCGGCCACTACGTGATGAACAACATCAGCATTGGCCTGCGCACCTTCGCCGGCGGACTGCTGGCCGGCGTGGGCACGATCCTGGTGCTGATCGCCAACGGGGTGAACATCGGCGCGGTCGCCGGGCACCTGCAGGCGATCGGGCATGGCGATCCGTTCTGGCGCTTCGTCGCCGGGCATGCGCCGCTGGAGCTGACCGCGATAGTCATCGCCGGCGGCGCCGGCCTTCGCCTGGGACTGGGCCTGGTCGCTCCCGGCCGCCGCCGCCGCCGCGATTCGCTCGTGCACGCCGGCCGCATCGGCGCCCGCCTGTGCATGGGCGTGGCGGTGATGCTGCTGCTGGCCGCGTTCGTGGAGGCGTTCTGGTCTTCGACCCAGTCGATCCCGGCGTGGGGCAAGTACACCGTGTCGGCGGTGATGTGGCTGGGCGTGATCGGCTGGCTATGGCGCGGCGGCCACGGCGCTGCGGTGGACGAGGGCGACGATGCGTCCTGAAGACCTCGACGTCGCCCTGCGCCCGCGCTCGTCCTGGGAGGCCATGGAGCTGGGCACCGCGCTGCTGCGCCGCCATGCCGGCGCGATCTGGCGGCCCTGGTTGCTGGCCACGCTGCCGGTGCTGGTGCTGCTGAGCGCGGCGGCCTGGTGGCTGGACCTGTTCTGGCTGGCGGCGCTGCTGCTGTGGTGGCTCAAGCCGGTGTTCGACCGCATCCCCCTGTACGTGCTCTCGCGCGGCGTATTCGGCCGCACGCCGTCCACCGCGGAGACGCTGCGTGCGCAATGGAGCTTCGGCCGCGGCGCGCTGCCCGGCTACCTGCTGTGGCGAAGGCTCTCGCCGGTGCGCTCGCTGCTGATGCCGGTGGACATGCTCGAGGGCAGCGTCGGCGCACAGCGGCGCATGCGCCGTCGCGTGATCGGCGGGCCGGCCTATGCGCAGGCCACGCTGCTGACCTGGATCAGCTGGCACTTCGAAATGGCGTTGACGCTGGGCGCGGTGGCGGCGGTATTCATCGCCCTTCCCGCCGACGTGCTGCCCGGTTCGCTGCGTTCGTTCTGGATGCTGCTCACGGGCGGGCCGCCGCCGTGGCTGCAGCTGGCGTTGAACGTGGCGGGCTGGCTGGCCATGTCGGTGATCGGACCGTTCTATGTGGCCGCCGGCTTCGGCCTCTACCTCAACCGCCGCACGCAGACCGAGGCCTGGGACGTGGAGCTGGCCTTCCGCCGATTGCGCGAACGCCTGCATGCGCAGGCTGCCGCGTCGCTGGTGGTGGCGCTGCTGGCCTGTGCCTGGCTGCTGCCGCTGCCTGCGCAGGCACAGCAGGACGCGCCCGCGCAGCCGCAGTCGCAGTCGCAGGAAAAGGATGGGGATAACGAGGCAGCGGTGCCGGCGTGCCCGTTGCCGGTGGACGAGGAATCGCCGGCGACGCTGGAACAGGTATTCGGTGCGCAGCGCGTGGACGACGCGCGCTTCCGCAAGGCCGCCGCCCGTGCCTACGAGGACCCGCTGCTGGGCGGGGAGCGCACCGTGGTGGAGTGGGTGCCGAAGAACAAGCCCGAAGTGGACCTCGATCGGCCCGACCTGTCCGGTCTGGCGCGGCTGGTGTCGATGATCGCCGAATGGGGGCTGTGGATCCTGGCGGCGCTGCTGCTGCTGGCGATCGTGCTGACCGCGCCGCGCTGGCTGCCGTGGCTGCGCGGGTCGGCACGGCGCGCCCGCGCCGACACCCCATCGGTGGAGTCCGTGCCGCTGCCGTTGCCGGAGGCATTGCCCGACGACATCGCCACGGTCGCGCGCCGGCTCTGGCAGCAGGGCCGGCATCGTGACGCGCTGGCGCTGGTCTATCGCGGCAGCGTCGAAGCGATGGCCCGGCAGGCCGGCGTCGAGCTGCCGCCCGGCGCGACCGAGGCGCAATGCCTGCGTGCGGCGCGCAAGCTGCCGCTGGCCACCGCGCGCGAACTGTTCGCGCGGGTAGTGCGGGTGTGGCAGTACGCGGCCTATGGCGGACGCCTGCCGGAAACGGACGAATTCGACGCGTTGCTCGACGCCGCACGGCTGCAGTGGGAGTGGCGCCGATGAGCGGCGGCGAGCGCAAGTGGGCGCCCATCACGGTGCTGACGCTGGTCGCCGCGGTCGTGGTCGCCGGCGCGGTGGCCCTGTTCCTGCACACGCACGAGCGGGTCGAGCGCCAGGAACCCATACCGCCGCACGGCGAAGCGGCCTGGAACTCGCTGTACGCGCTGCGCCAGACGCTGGTTGCGGACGGCGCCCAGGCGCGGACCCGGCAACGCCTGCAGGCGGACCTGTTCGTCGACCAGCCGCACGACGCGGTCCTGCTGGATACCGACGTGGCGCGGCTGCGCGGCGATGAAGTCGAGGCGCTGCTGGCCTGGGTATCGCGTGGCGGCCATCTGCTCCTGCGCACTCCGCCACTTGGCATGTTCGGCGAAGACGCCGGGGAGATGCCCGAGGTGCCGCCGCTGCTGCGCCGCCTGGGCGTGGTCGCACTGGCCGATCCGGACTGCGTGTCGCTGCAGGTGCAGGGCCAAGACCCGCACGTGGAGCTGTGCGATGGCTGGCGCGTGCACCTGGGCAAGGTGTCGCCGCGCCTGGCCTGGGGCGATGCGGACGCCGGTTACGCGTTCGTCCGCCTGGCCCACGGCCAGGGCACGGTGGACGTGCTGGCCGACTTCCAGTTCCTGCGCAACGATCAATTGGGCGAGGCCACCCACCAGGCGCTGGCGCGGCAGCTGCTGGCGCCCAACTACGGCCGCGGCACCACCCACCTGGTGCACGACACCTTCGCCGACTCGCTGTGGCGGCGACTGGCGCGCGATGGCTGGCCGCTGTGGCTGCCGCTGGCCCTGCTGCTGGCCGGCTGGCTGTGGCGCCGCGCGCAGCGCTTCGGTCCCTGGCTGCCGTCGCCGGCGAGCGCGCGCCGCTCGCTGCGCGAACACGTGCGCGCCAGCGGTGCGCTGCTGTTCCGCCTGGGCCAGGCGCCGCTGCTGTACGAGGCGGTGCGCGAGGCCTTCCTGGCGCGGTTGCGACGGCGCGACCCGACCACCGCCGCCCTGGCCGGCGAAGCCCGGGTCCAGGCGCTGGCCGAACGCATGCAGTTGCCGCTTTTCATGGTGCGCGACGCGCTTTCGCGCAGCGGCGTGCAGGACCGACAGACCTATTTCGCGCGCGTGCGCACCCTGATCCAGATGAGGAACCGGCTATGAACGACACCGACACTTCCGCCGACATCACTCCGATCACCGGCGCTGCGCTGGGCGAGCGGGTGGAAGCCGTACGCGCCGAGGTGGCCAAAGCCTTCATCGGCCAGGACGAGGCGCTGGACCAGGTGCTGGTGGCGCTGCTGGCGGGAGGCCACGTGCTGATCGAAGGCGTGCCGGGGCTGGGCAAGACGCTGCTGGTGCGCGCGCTGGGCCAGGCACTGGAGCTGGACTGGGCGCGCGTGCAGTTCACCCCGGACCTGATGCCCAGCGACGTCAGCGGCCACGCGGTCTACGACCCGAAGACCGAGAGCTTCAAGATCCGCCGCGGCCCGGTGTTCACCAACCTGCTGCTGGCCGACGAGATCAACCGCGCGCCGGCCAAGACCCAGTCGGCGCTGCTGGAAGTGATGCAGGAAGGCCAGGTCACGATCGAAGGCCGCTCGTTCGCGCTGGCACCGCCGTTCATGACCCTGGCCACGCAGAACCCGGTCGAGCAGGAGGGCACCTATCCGCTGCCCGAGGCGCAGCTGGACCGCTTCCTGCTCAAGGTGCTGATCGGCTATCCCAAGCTGGAAGACGAAAAGCGCCTGGTGGAGGCGACCACCGGCGGGCGCAGCGGCGGCGATTTCGACCTGTCCCAGGTCCAGCGCGTGCTCGGTGCCGGCGAAGTCCGGGCGATGCAGGAAGGCACCGCGCAGGTCGCGGTCGATCCGGCGGTGCTCGACTACGCGGTGCGCATTGTCGCGGCCACGCGCAAGTCGCCCGGCATCGCGTTGGGCGCCGGCCCGCGCGGCAGCATCGCCCTGGTCCGCGCCGCGCGCGCGCAGGCGGTGCTCGGCGGCCGCGACTTCGCCACGCCCGACGACGTGCGCGCGATTGCCTTGCCGGCGCTGCGCCACCGCATCACCCTGGCGCCTGAGCTGCAGATCGACGGGCAGTCGGTGGACGACGTGCTCAATGGCCTGCTTTCGCGGGTGGAGGCGCCGCGTCAGTGAGCCGTTGCCTGTCATGCCGCAGCACGCAGGACCGTGGTCGATGAGGCCGGCGCCCGCACTGCTGTTCCTGCTCGTCGCCTGGGCCACGGTCGGCGCGCTGGCGCTGGCCGGCCAGGTACCGATGGCGGCGTGGTGGTGGACGGGCGCCGGACTGGCGGCATTGGCCGCGCTCGACGGCTTGTTCCTGCGCCTGCAGCCGACGCCGGAAGTGGAGCGCCTGCTCCCGGAGGCGTTGCCGGTCGGCCACAGCCGCGAGGTCGAGCTGCAGTTCACCTCGCCGCGTCGCCAGCACCTGGAAGTATTCGACCTGCATCCGGTCGGCTGGCCGGTGCAGGGCCTGCCGCAGCAGCTGCAGGTGGCGCCGGGCCAGGCCACGTCGATGCGCTACACGCTCACCGCCGCCGCGCGCGGACTGGCGCAATTCCCCGGCACGCAACTGCGCCTGCGATCGCCGCTGTGGCTGTGGACGCAATCGCGCGTGGCCGGCGCGCCGCGCCAGGTGCGGGTGTATCCGGACTTCGCACCGCTGGCGAAGCTGGCGCTGTTCAGTGCCGAACAGGCCTCGCGCCTGGTCGGTGCGCACCTGCGCCGGCGCCGTGGCGAAGGCACCGATTTCCAGCAGATGCGCGAATACCGCGTCGGCGACAGCCTGCGCCGGATCGACTGGAAGGCCACCGCCCGCGCACGCAAGCTGGTCTCCCGCGAATACCAGGAAGAGCGCAACCAGCAGTTGCTGCTGGTGGTCGATACCGGCCGGCGCATGCTGGCCAGCGAAGGCGGCCTGTCGCACTTCGACCATGCGTTGAATGCGGCGCTGGTCGTGGCCTGGCTCGGCCTGCGCCAGGGCGATGCGGTCGGGCTGCTGGCCGGTGGCGGCCCGGAGCGTTGGGTGCCGCCCAAGCGCGGCATGGGTGCGCTGGATCCGCTGCTGCGCGCCAGTTACGACCTGGATCCGCTGCCGGTGGCCACCGACTACCTGGCGCTGGCCACGCGGCTGACGCGCCAGCACTCCAAGCGCGCGCTGGTGATGCTGGTGACCAATGTGCGCGACGAAGACAGCGAGGAACTGCTGGCGGCCGTGCGCCTGCTCCAGCGCCGGCACCTGGTGTGCGTGGCCAGCCTGCGCGAGCAGGTGCTGGACGCGGCGCTGGATGCGGACGTGGCCAGCCTGGACGATGCGATCGACGTCGGTGCGGTGGCCCACTACCTGGCCCAGCGCGCCGCCGCGCACGACGCGCTGCGCCAGCACGGAGTGATGACCCTGGACGTCGCGCCGGCCGACCTGCCCGGTGCGCTGGTCGAGCGTTACCTGGCAGTGAAGCGCGACGGACTGCTGTAGCCTGTAGGCCACTCATCCGCAACGGTGGAGCAGACGATGGCGACGGGACAGGGTTCGGCAGGCAACGTGATCGCGGCGCTGTGCAGTTTCTTCATTCCCGGGCTGGGCCAGTTGCTCCAGGGCCGGGTGATGTCGGCGATCGGCTGGTTCGTCACGGCCTGCATTGCGTTCGTGATCACCTGGCTGATCACCCTGTCGCTGCTGCCGTTCGGCTGGTTCGTGGTCAGCGTGTTCGCCTGCATCAACGCCGCGGTCTACCGTCGCCCGGTCGCCTGAACCGGGTCAGCGCGCACGCCTTGCCGGCGCGCCGAACTCCTCGATGCCCTTTCCGGTGGCGGCCCACCACAGGCCGCCATACAGGTGCTCCAGGTATTGCGCGTCGTCGTACAGCGCCGGCGTGTGGCCCAGCGCGGTGACGAACACACGCCCGCCGTCGTAGGCGTGATACCAGGCCACCGGATGTTCGGCGCCCATCCCGCGCGCGGTCTGCCCGGGCCAGATGCGGGTCGGGTCGTAACTGCGCTCGTCCACCGACAGCACCGTGTGCAGGCCCGGTACCAGGGGTTCGCCGAACTCGTACCACTCGTCGGTCCAGATCCAGCGCGTGGGCAGGCCGAACGCGGCCGGGAACGCCGGATCCTCCACCCGCACCGTGGCCGTCTGCACCATCGGATGGATCCGGAACGCGCGGCCGACGAGCTTCTCGAACCACGGCCAGTCGCCGGGCGGATTGAAGATCAGCGCCCGGTGCACCGCAACCACGCCGCCGCCGGCGTGCACGTAGCTTTCCAGCGCCGCGCGCTGCGCACCCTTGAGCTCGTCGCCGGGCGTGTTGAGCAGGACGATGGCCGCGTACTTGGACAGGTCGCCGTCGAACGGCGAGGTATTCCAGCTCCAGTCCAGGTCGAACGCGTGCCGTTGCGCCATCCGCTCGAACTGCGGCTTGGCCACCACCGCGTAGTCGTGGTGGTAGCGATTGGGGATGGCCACCACCAGCACCTTGAACTGGCCTTCGGCGAAGGCCGGCGAGGCGAAGCTGGCGGCGAGCAGCAGCACGGCGAGCAGGAGTCGTTTCATGCCCCGATCGTAGCCGCAGGCCGGCGGTCGCGGAGCCGTTGCGGCTATTCCGATTGCGCCGGTGCGTATGCCGTTCCGGGGATGCGCACGCAGTGGCAGGCGGTGTGTGGTCGCGCGAGTGCGGGTCCGACTCGGCGCGTCGAGGTTTCACGCCGTATTTACGGTAGCGGGCCGACGTTGCGTGCTCCGGCCGGCAACCACAAGGGATCGTCCATGAAGCGCATCGTCCGCAACACGCTGGGGCTGGGTCTTCTTGCCGGGGCGCTCGGCGGCTGTGGCGACAAGAGTGCGCAATCCGCCCCGGAGCAGCCTGCGCCAGCACCGGCAGCCGGTACTGCGCAGCTCACCGAACAGGACATCACCGACGCGTATCTCTACCAGCTCGGGCGCCTGCTGGTGCTGCGCCAGGAGCAGCGCGACTTCAAGGACGGCTCGCAGTGGAACCAGATCAACCACCGCGAGGTCGGCGGCGTGGCCTGGGCCAATCCGAACCTGGACGTGGCCTACAGCGAGGCATGGATCGCGGTCGACGAGAACAGCTGCACCGTGTTCACCGTGCCGCAGATCAAGGGCCGCTATTACACCGTGCAGTTCCTCAACGGCTGGGGCGAGACCATCGCCAACATCAACGAGCGCACCTATCCGGAGCATCCGTCCGGCGATTTCTGGGCCTGCCTGAAGGGTGCCAACGTGCAGGTGCCGGCCGGTGCGCAGCGCATCGACCTGCCCAGCAGGACTGCGCGCGTGCTGGCGCGGGTGGAACTGGGCGCCGACCCGAAGCAGGCGGCGGCCCTGCAGCACCAGATCACCGTGCGCGCCAGCGGTACGCCGCAGATCGCCGCGGTCCCGGTCACGCCGGACTTCGACAACGACAAGCTGCCGGGCGCCGAAGCCTTCGATGCGACCACCGTGGACGCCGCGCTGGCCGAACCGGACGTCAGCCCCGGCATGGACGCGCTGCAGGCCAAGGTGCGCGCCGTCGCCCAGGCGATCCAGGATCCGGCCCAGCGCGAGCGGGTGGACAAGGTGATCGGCGAACAGTCGCTGCCGGCCCTGCACAAGGCATTCGTGGGCCTGGGCAAGGTCCACGACGGTTGGGCGCGTCCGGACGTGGTCGGCAACTACGGCGACGATTACCTCTCGCGCACCATCGTCAATTACGGCGGCATCTGGGCGAACAACCGTGAGGAGGTGGTCTATTTCAAGACCAATACCGACGGCACCGGCGCCGACCTGGATGGAGGCAACACCTACACCCTGCATTTTCCCAAGGGCAGCCTGCCGGCTGACCACGCGAGCTATTTCTGGTCGGTGATCGCGGTGGACGGCGAGAAGTTCCAGGTCATTCCCAATGCCAAGGATCGCTTCCTGATCAACAAGGAGTCCAAGCTGACCTACGGCGCGGACGGTTCGCTGACCTTGTACCTGGCGCCGGAAAAGCCCAAGGACGCGCCCGACGGCAACTGGTTGCCGACGCCGAAGGGCCAGAACTACCACCTGACCTTTCGCATGTACGGCCCGGACGAGGCGGTGCTGGCGGGCAACTGGTTCCCGGCGCCGATCACCAAGCAGGGCTGATCGCAGCCGACAGGGACGCATAAGGGCGGGCGTCAAGCGCCGAGCGCAAGGCTTTCAGGTGCACGCGCAAGGCGACGGGCCTTGCGCAAGGTGGTGCAAGCCACCTCCGCAAACCGAAAAGCCCCGACATCGGGGCTTTTTTCTTTGCGTGCAAGGAAAAATGTTTCGCGCGCAAGGCAGAAAGGCTTGCGCACAAGGCTTGAAGCCTTGCGATTCGACCGAAAAGCGCGGTGACTTGGCATCGGGCGTGCCAAGCGCAAGCTTCGAGCCTTGCGCGCAAGCAAAAAAGTGTTGCGCGCAAGCTTGCAGCCTGACGCGGAAGACAAAGAAGCGTTGCGGTCCGAGCTCGAAGCTTTGTGCGCAAGGAGTAAAGCCTTGCGATCCGGATGCGGGGCCTGGACATGCAGGAAGAAACGCCCGCGATAGGCGCGATGCATCGCACGCGTCGGGCGAGGAGCTCGAAGATCCGCTCCTCGCGGCTGGCGACGGCACCGCGGATGCTCGCGCGCGAAGCTCGCGGTTCCATCGGGCTCCCCTGGTCGCGCGCTCGCACGCCGGCATGAGCGACATGCCGGAAAGCTTTCCGGATGTCCCGCGATCGCACTGACGGCGCTCACCAGGGAGTCTGCAACCGCCTGCTTGACGAGGCCTATATTTCGAGTATTCTGGAAATATGGAAACCAATACTGCCCTCAAGGCCCTGTCCGCCCTCAGCCACGAGTCCCGGCTGGCCGCGTTCCGGACTCTGGTCCAGGCCGGTCCGGATGGATTGCCCGTGGGCGAGCTGCGCGAACGCCTGGACATCCCGGCAGCGACGCTGACCGCGCACCTGAACATCCTGCGCGCCGCCGCCCTGGTCAATGACCAGCGGGAAGGGCGCGTCATCCGTGTCCGCGCCAACTACCTGCAGATGAACGGCCTGCTCGGCTACCTGACCGAGAACTGCTGCGGCGGCATCGCCGACTGCGGCCCCACCCAGTCCTGCGCTCCCAAGAAGAAGGCATCGCGATGAACCGCTTCCACGTGCACCTCAACGTCGCCGACATCGACGCCAGCATCCGCTTCTATACGCAGCTGTTCGGCGGCGAGCCCAGCGTGGTCAAACCCGATTACGCCAAGTGGATGCTGGAGGATCCGCGGGTCAATTTCGCGATCTCCAATACCGGCCGCGCACCGGGTGTCGATCATCTGGGCCTGCAGACCGACGACGATGCCGGCCTGCAGGAACTGGGCAGGCGCCTGGATGCCGCCGGTGGCACCGTGGTGCCGGAGCAGGCCGTCATCTGTTGCTACGCGCACGCGGACAAGTTCTGGACCGAAGATCCGCAGGGCACACGCTGGGAGACATTTCACACGTTGGGCGAGGCCACCACGTACTACGCAGCTGAAGCTGAGTGCGCGACCGACGGTGCTTCCTGCACGCCTGCGCCTGCAGCCATGAAGCCGGCGAATGCCGACGTCGCCTCCCGCAAGGATGCTTGCTGCGCGCCGGCATCCGCGTGCTGCTGAGGCGACCATGACCCCCAGGCACACCCGCATCCTGTTCCTGTGCACCGGCAACTCCGCACGCAGCGTCCTGGCCGAAGCCACGCTGCGCGCCTGGGCTGGCCATCGCTTCGATGTCTTCAGTGCCGGCAGCCAGCCGACCGGCCGGGTCAATCCGTTCGCGCTGGAGCAACTGGCGGCCGAAGGCATCCCGACGGCCGGCCTGCGCAGCAAGTCCTGGGACGAATTCGCCACCGCCGATGCGCAACACATCGACCTGGTGGTCACCGTCTGCGATTCGGCCGCGGCCGAAACCTGTCCGGTCGTGTTCGGCGATTTCCTGCGCACGCATTGGGGCTTGCCGGATCCTGCGGCCGTGGAAGGCAGCGATGGGGACAGGCGCGAGGCGTTCCGGCAGGCGCATCGCATCGTCAAGGCACGGCTGCTTGCGTTGCTCGCATTGCCGGCGGATGCGTGGAGCGATCGCGCCGTCCTGAAGGAAGCGTTGGACCGGATCGGATTCGTCGAACCCGAAGCCGAAACCGGAGACGAGGCCAGGCATGGGTCTGGAGCAGTGGCCGACGACCAGGCTGTCCGCCATGGCTGAGGCGGCGCCGCGGCTGGGGCCGTTCGAGCGCTATCTCACCTTGTGGGTGGCCCTTTGCATCGCGGTCGGCACGGCACTGGGCTACCAGATGCCCGGCGCCTTCGCGCGCCTGGGCGCCATGGAGGTCGCGAAGATCAACCTGCCGGTGGCGTTGCTGATCTGGCTGATGATCGTGCCGATGCTGCTGCGCGTGGACTTTGGCGCGATGCGCCAGGTGGGCCGGCACTGGCGCGGGATCGGCGTGACCGTGTTCGTGAACTGGGCGGTCAAGCCGTTCTCGATGGCGCTGCTGGGCTGGCTGTTCCTGCGGCACGTGTTCGTCGACTGGTTGCCCGCCGACCAGATCGATTCCTACATGGCCGGACTCATCCTGCTGGCGGCCGCGCCGTGCACGGCGATGGTGTTCGTGTGGAGCCACCTGTGCCGCGGCGATGCGAATTTCACCCTGAGCCAGGTCGCGCTCAACGACGCGATCATGGTGCTGGCCTTCGCGCCGCTGGTGGCGCTGCTGCTGGGGCTGTCATCGATCGCCGTGCCGTGGGACACGCTGGCCCTGTCGGTCGCGCTCTACATCGTCGTACCGGTGATCGTGGCCATGGCCCTGCGTCGCTGGATCCTGGCCGGCGGCGGCCCGGCCCGACTGGAGGCGGTGCTGGCCAGGCTGTCGCCGCTGTCGCTGACCGCCCTGCTGGCGATGCTGGTCCTGCTGTTCGGATTCCAGGGCCGGCAGATCATCGAACAGCCGCTGGTCATCGCGATCCTGGCCGTGCCGATCCTGGTCCAGGTGTACTTCAACTCCGGGCTGGCCTACCTGCTCAACCGCCGGCTGGGCGTGGCCCACGAAGTGGCCGGCCCCTCCGCGCTGATCGGCGCCAGCAACTTCTTCGAACTCGCCGTGGCCACCGCCGTGGGCCTGTTCGGCATCCAGTCCGGGGCGGCACTGGCGACGGTGGTCGGTGTGCTGATCGAAGTGCCGGTCATGCTGTCGGTGGTGGCGGTCGTCAACCGCACGCGCGGCTGGTATCTCGCTGGCGCCAGGCCGGTGCTCCAGGCCGAATGAGCCGGGGGCACCCGGGACGGCGCCGACCCGGCGAGTGCCATGAGCTCAACGGCGAGGCGGTCCCGGCCGAGGGTCGCGTTGCCGCAACGGCGAGGGATCCCTGCGCTTTTCCTGCGAACCGCGCGCCTTCTCCGCCAGCGCTTCGTACTGCTTGCGCAGCAGTTCCAGCTCGTCCTCGTCCAGCTCTTCCATGTCCAGCAGGATGTTGTCGGCCTGGCGGGTGGCGCGGATCAGCTCGTCCATCTTCAGGTGCAGGGCGGCGGTGTCCTCGTTCTGCGTGTGCTGGATCAGGAACACCATCAGGAAGGTCACGATGGTGGTGCTGGTGTTGATGACCAGCTGCCAGGTGTCGCTGAAGCCGAACAGCGGCCCGCTCAGCGCCCACAGCAGCACCACGCCCAGCGCCAGGCAGAACGACCAGGGCGTGCCGGCCGCGTGCGAGGCCTTCTTGGCGATCACGTTGAACAGGGCTTTGGCTCGCATGGCAGGCTCGGGAGGAGGACGTCGACCGGATTTATGCCACGAAATGCCAGCTCCCGGTGAAGCCTTCATCCACATGACTGGCTGCCTCCTCCACGCAGGCTCTTGAACACATTTCGCACATGGTTCCTTCACGGCCACGCGAGGATGCTGCGTCTTCCCGCCGATACCCATTGCCGGCGAGTTGAATGCATTGCCGCAGAAGGAAACCTCCATGGCCAGCAAGAAACACCCCGCGCAAGCCAAGCCCGATTCGACGAACCTGGACAAGGCACGGGGCGCCGGCGACGAACTCCAGCAGATGGCAGGCGGAACGCATCCTCCGCTGACCACGGCGCAAGGCATCCCGGTCGCCGACAACCAGAACTCGCTGCGTTCCGGCACGCGAGGTCCGACCTTGCTGGAGGACTTCATCCTCCGCGAGAAGATCACGCATTTCGACCATGAACGCATTCCCGAGCGGATCGTCCATGCCCGCGGCTCGGGTGCGCATGGCTACTTTGAGCTGACCCGGTCGATGGCCAAGGTCACCACGGCGAAGATCCTGACCGAAGTCGGCGTCAAGACGCCGGTGTTCACCCGCTTCTCCACCGTCGCCGGCGGCGCCGGTTCGGTGGACACGCCGCGCGACGTGCGCGGCTTCGCGGTGAAGTTCTACACCAGCGAAGGCAATTGGGACCTGGTCGGCAACAACATCCCGGTGTTCTTCATCCAGGACGCGATGAAGTTCCCGGACCTGGTCCACTCGGTGAAGATGGAACCGGACCGCGCGTTTCCGCAGGCGGCCAGCGCGCACGACACGTTCTGGGACTTCGTGTCGCTCACGCCCGAAACCATGCACATGATCATGTGGGCGATGAGCGACCGCACGATCCCCCGCTCGCTGCGGACGATCGAAGGCTTCGGCGTGCACTCGTTCCGCTTGCTCGACGCCAAGGGCAGCAGCACCTTCGTCAAATTCCACTGGCGTCCGAAGCTGGGGCTGCAATCGACCGTATGGGACGAGGCGGTCAAGCTGCAGGCGGCCGACAACGACTTCCATCGCCGTGACCTGTTCGAAGCGATCCAGGCCGGCAACCATCCCGAGTGGGAGCTGGGCGTGCAGCTGTTCACCCAGGAGCAGGCCGATGCGTTTCCCTTCGATCACCTAGACCCCACCAAGCTGGTGCCCGAAGAACTCGTGCCCCTGACCGTCATCGGCCGCATGGTGCTCGACCGCTGGCCGGACAACTTCTTCGCCGAGACCGAGCAGGTCGCCTACTGCCCGGCCAACATCGTGCCCGGCATCGACTTCAGCAACGATCCGCTGCTGCAAGGGCGGCTTTTCTCCTACCTGGACACGCAGCTGATCCGGTTGGGCGGGCCCAACTTCCACCAGATCCCGGTCAACGCGCCCAAGTGCCCGTTCGCCAACCACCAGCGCGACGGCCACATGCAGATGGAGATTCCCAAGGGCCGGGTGAACTACGAGCCCAGCTCCCTGCAGGCCGATTCGCCACGGGCAACGCCGAGCGGGTTCCGCAGCCACGCCACCATCGATGACGGCGCCAAGGGCCGGATCCGGCCGGAGAGCTTCGCCGACCACTACAGCCAGGCGCGGATGTTCTTCCGCAGCCAGAGCCCGCTCGAGCAGGCGCACATGGCCAGCGCGCTGGTGTTCGAGCTATCCAAGGTGGAGACGCCGCACGTGCGCGAGGCGGTGGTGGGCAACCTGCGGCATGTCGATGCATCGCTGGCACAGCGCGTGGCCGACGGGTTGGGCATGGCGGCGCTACCGCCGGCGCCGCCGGCCAAGGTGCCGCCTGCCGACCTGCCCCTATCGCCCGCGTTGCGCATCATCGACCGCATGAAGGCAACGCTGGATGGACGCTGCGTGGGCATCCTCGTGCATGACGGTTCGGACGCGGCCGCGATCAAGGCCTTGCGCAAGGCAGCCCAGAAGGCTGGCGCCACGGTCAAGATCGTGGCGCCCAAGGTCGGCGGCGCAAGACTATCCGATGGCAGTCTCCTGCCGGCCGATGGACAGCTGGCCGGCACGCCGTCAGTGGTGTTCGACGCGGTGGCACTGGTGCTCTCGAAAGAGGGCGGTGCTGCGCTGTCGCGCGAGGCGGCCGCGGTCGACTGGGTACGTGATGCGTTCGGTCATCTGAAGGCGATCGCCGTCGATGCCGGTGCGGCCGCGGTGCTGAAGGCCGGCGGCGTGGCCCGCGACGCCGGCGTGGTCGATGCGGCCGATACCGGCGCGTTCATCGCCGCGGCCAAGGTGCGTCAGTGGAAGCGCGAGCCGAAGGTGCGCACGCTGGCCTGAGATGCAGGCCGGGCATGCATCCATCCGCTTCGCCAGATGCATCTCACCAGACGCATGTCATATGACTGGTTTATCTGCTTGTTCCAAGCCGGGTGATGTAAAGCAGCTCCTCACTGGCATCGCGCATCGGCACTAACGCCTCCGAACGCATGCTGGGTGCGAGCCATGACATTCCGCCGTGGCCACATGACGAATGCCAACATGGCCAACCAGAATTAGCAGAACGACAACCAGAAACCGGGTCAGCAGAGGAAGCCGGATGACCAGCAGGATCCGAGCCGGCAGCAGAACCAGCAAGATCGGGACCAGCGCAAGCCCCAGGATGATGACGAAGAACAGGTAGATCAGAACCGGCAGCAGCGCTAACACTCTGTAAGACACCAAGGGGCCCACGGGCCCCTTGGTTTTTCTGGGAAGAAGCACATCCGGCGCGGCTGGATCGTCCAACCGCCAGGTTTGGCGCCTAGGGGGCCTTCAGCGCCCCGGCCGCGTCCAGCGCCTGCAGCAGCGGCGCCAGCGGCAGCGCCGCGGCGGTGCCGTTGTGGCCGTCCACGGTACGGGCGCGCAGCAGGGAGTTGAGGATGGCTTCCTCGGTCGCTTCGGCGGTGGCCTGGAACAGGGGCGACATCATGTCGTTGGCGACGCTGGCCGCCCGCTGCACGGCGACGTCGCGGCGGCGTCGGTTCTGCTGCGCGGTGGAGAAGGCGATCACGTAGTCGCCCGAGCCGTTGGTCATGTCCGAGCCGGTGCGGGCCAGGCCGGTCAAGGCACGATTGGCCAGGCGCCGCAGCGCGGCCGGATCCAGCGGCGCGTCGGTGGCGACTACGATCATGATGCTGCCGTCGCCGCGCGAGGGTGGCGGCGCCTTGCGCTGCTGCGCGGCCAGCGCGGCCGGATCGGGCAGCGTCTTCCACACCGGCACGCCGGCCACGGTCAGGTGTCCGCCGAAGTTGCTCTGCACCAGCACGCCGACGGTGTAGCCGCCCTGCTGTGTGTCCAGCTTGCGCGAGCTGGTGCCGATGCCGCCTTTCCAGCCGAACGCGACCGTGCCGGCGCCGGCACCGACCGCACCTTCTTCGACATCGCCGTACGACAGCTTCGCCAGCGCCTGTTCCACCTGCTTGGGACCAAGCGGGCGGGCGCGGATGTCGCTGAGATAGCCGTCGTTGGTTTCGCCGACGACCGGATTGATCGAACGCACCTGCTCCATGCCCGGTTGCGCGATCAGGTGCGCGGTCAGCGCATCGGCCACCCTCCACACGCCCAGCGTGCCGGTCAGCAGGATGGGCGTTTCCAGCTCGCCCAGCTCCTGCACCTGGGTGATGCCCAGCAACTTGCCGAAGCCGTTGCCGACCACGATCGCCGCAGGCACGCGCTCGGCGAACGTGTCGCCGCGGTGCTGGACGATGGCGGTGACGCCGGTGTTGAAGCGGGTGCCCTGGGCCAGGGTGGCGTGGCCGACGCCGACGCCGTCGACGTCGGTGATCGCGTTGTTCGGACCGGGCGGAAGCACGCCGATGACGATGCCGGCCTCGCGCGCACGCGGTCGCTCTTCGGCCGAAGCGTGGATGGGCAGGACCGCGACGAAGGCGGTGGCGAGCAGCAGGGCGGGCAGGAGTCTCATGCCCGCGATGCTAGCCGATGCGCGCCGGCGGCAGCAGTGGATCAGTCGAAGACGCCGGACAGCACGTCGGCGATCACGCCGCTGGCCAGTGCGACCAGTACCAGGTCGCTGCCGTACACGCGCCACTCATAGCCTCCGTAGACCGGGAGTTCGCGCAACATCGGCGCCGGCACCATCTTCTTGGCGATGCCCGGCGGCAGAGGCTTGCCGCGCGCCAGGTTCTTGCGGATGCCCGGCGGCAGGTCGCCGTAGCCCACGTAGCCGTAACGCTCGGCGATACGCCGAGCATCGCCGGCGCGGATCGACACCGACACCAGTCCGCCGATGTTGGCGTCGACCTGCACGGCGGCCGGCGCATCATGGTCATGCTTGTGGTTGTCCTTGCCCTTTCCCTTGCCTTCGGGCGGCGCGGCCATCGCCGGCAGGGTCAGCAGGCTGGCCAGGATCAGGGACGGGATGGCGATGGCACGGTTCATGGGAAGGTCCTGTCGGGTGGTGGCGACGGTCCGCTGGTGCGGGTCGCCGGGACGTGTGTGGGGCGTGGTATCCAATACGCGCTCCCACGCGTCCGCGCCGTGAACGGCGTCGAACAACCCGCAACGGGCAACGCTGCGATTCAGGTGCCGGAGGGGCGGCTCAGTCGGCAGTGACCAGCACCGGATCACGCTCGCGCAGCGCCGCGTACACCGCGTCGGTCTGCGGCCGCACGCCGTGCCACTGCTCGAACGCCTCGGCGGCCTGCTCGACCAGCATGCCCAGGCCATCGACCACATCGTGGCAGCCGGCCGAACGCGCCCAGGCCAGGAAGTCGATCGCCGCCTCGCCGTAGTTGACGTCCACTGCCAGGGTGCGGCTGTTGACCAGCGACAGCGGCGCGCTGAAGGCGCTGCCATCGCCGCGGCCGGCCGAGGTGGCGTTGACGATGAGTTCGAAGTCGCCCAGGTCGCGCAGGTCCTCCCAGTAGCGCGAGTGCGCGCGGTCCGGCTCGCCCAGCGCATCGGCCAGGGCGTCGGCGCGTTCGGGCGTGCGGTTGACCACGACCAGCTCGGCGATGCCCGCGTCCAGCAACGCCGGGGCGACGCCGCGCGCGGCGCCGCCGGCACCGACCAGCAGGGCGCGGCGCGCGCGCAGGTCCAGGCCGTGGCGACCGGTGAGGTCGCGCACCAGGCCGGCGCCGTCGGTGTTGTCGCCGTGCCACTGGCCGTCGTTGCGGGTCAGCGTGTTGACCGCGCCGGCGCGCCGGGCACGATCGGTGCTGCGCGCGCACAGCGCGAAGGCGGCTTCTTTCAGCGGCAAGGTCACGTTGGCGCCGCGTCCGCCGTCGTCGGCGAAGCGGTCCAGCGCGGCGAGGAAGTCGACCGGCGCCGCGTCGATGGCGGTGTACTCCAGCACGATCCCGAGCTGGCGGGCGAAAGCGGCGTGGATGCGGGGAGAAAGCGAATGGCTGATCGGATGGCCGAAGACGGCGTATCGGGCGATGGACATGGCGTGGTATCAATCCGCGGGTCAGGGAATGCCGGGAGCGACCACCATGAAGCGTGCACTGGGCGTCGCCGTCGCCTGCAGTCTACTCTCCGGCCCGGCGCTGGCGCAGCTGGCCGAGTACGGCATCGAGGGCATCTGGACCGTCTCCACCCGCGACGCGGAGCTGCGCGGCAGCGTGGCGCCGGACGGGCAGACCATGGTGTGGGGCAGCGACCGCGCCGGCGGTCCGGGCGGCGGTGACCTGTGGCAGGCCCGCAACGAGGACGGCCGCTGGCTCGATCCGCAGCCGCTGGCGATCAATACCGCCGCGATGGAGGCCGAGCCGACGTTCAGCGCCGACGGACGCTGGCTGTACTTCGTGTCCGACCGGCCTGGCGGCGCGGGAGGCCGTGACCTGTACCGCGTGGCGGTGAGCGGGGACGGCTACGGCGCGCCGGAGTGGCTGGGTGCGTCGGTCAACACCGACGCCGATGAAGGCTCGCCCCTGCCGAGCGCCGATGGCCGATGGCTGCTGTTCGCCAGCAACGGCGGCCACGGCCAGGGTGGTTACGACCTCAAACTCGCACGCTTGTCGGGCGACGGATTCGTCCTGCATGGGCCGGTGCCCGGCGTGAACAGCGGACACGACGAGTTCGACGCTGCCTGGCTTGATGGCGGGCGGGCCCTGGCGTTCGCGCGGGGCGACTCGCAGGCTGGAACCGCCCGCGTATACGTGGCCACCTGCGATGGCCGGCAGTACGCCGGCACGGTGCCGTGGTCGCTATCGTTCAATACCGAAAGTGGCTACACGCGCGCGGTAGTCGCCGATCCCTCGCGCCCTGGCGAAGGCACCGTCACCGGCTCGGCGCGTTCGCCCAAGGCCGGCAAGAGCGACCTCTACCGGATCGTGCTGCCGACCGTGCGCGGCCAGGACGGTTGCCTGGCCGCGCAGGGCGGCTGAGCGCGCTCAGCCTTCGCGCAGCCAGCGCGCGGCATCGAGCGCGTAGTAGGTCAGCACGCCGTCGGCGCCAGCGCGCTTGAACGCCAGCAGCGCTTCCAGCGCGCAGGTTTTCTCGTCGAGCCAGCCGTTGGCCGAGGCGGCCTTGAGCATCGCGTACTCGCCACTGACCTGGTAGGCGAAGGTCGGCACGCCGAACGCGTCTTTCACCCGGCGGATCACGTCCAGGTACGGCAGGCCCGGCTTGACCATGACCATGTCCGCGCCTTCGGCGATGTCGAGCTCGACCTCGCGCAGCGCTTCGTCGGCGTTGGCCGGGTCCATCTGGTAGGTGAACTTGTTGCCCTTGCCCAGGTTGCCGGCGCTGCCGACCGCGCTGCGGAACGGGCCGTAGAACGCGGAGGCGTACTTGGCCGCGTACGACATGATCCGGGTGTTGATGAAGCCGGCCGATTCCAGCGCCTCGCGGATCGCGCCGATGCGCCCGTCCATCATGTCCGACGGCGAGAGGATGTCCACGCCGGCGGCGGCATGGGCCAGCGACTGCTTGACCAGCGCTTCGATGGTGTCGTCGTTGAGGATGTAGCCGGATTCGTCGATCAGGCCGTCCTGGCCGTGGGTGGTATACGGGTCCAGGGCCTGGTCGGTCATCACGCCCAGCTCGGGGAAGCGCGACTTGAGCGCGCGGATCGCGCGCGGGATGACGCCGTTTTCGTCCCAGGCGATCGCACCGTCGGCGGTCTTGGCCGCCGCGTCCGGCACGCCGAACAGGTCCAGCACCGGCACGCCCAGCTCCAGCGCCTGCTCGCCCACGCGCAGCAGTTCGTCGATCGACAGCCGCTCCACGCCCGGCATCGAGGGCACCGGTGCGCGGCCCTTTTCCTCGTGCACGAACACCGGGTAGATCAGGTCGTTCGTGGTCAGCACATGCTCGCGCATGAGCCGGCGGGAAAAGTCGTCGCGGCGCATGCGCCGCAGGCGGACGTGGGGAAAGCTCATTCGTGGAACTCCGTGCAAAGACCTGGGCCCATGATACGCCCCGGCCTTCGCGCCCCTGACCGGTTCATGGCGCCAACCGGGCCGCCGGGCGGGGTTAGTGGCCGATTCACGCCGGGCAGAGGATGATGCGGCCTTACAGCCATCCAGACCGGGGGACCGCCATGCGCCTGCAGATCGCCGCGTTGACTGCCGTACTGCTTCTGTCCGGTTGCGCCGGATCGTCCAAGGTCATGGTCGGCCAGGCGCGCCCGCCGATCGACCCGGCCCAGGTCCAGATCTACACCGTGGTCCCGGCCGGTGCGCAGGAGATCGCCCAGATCGAATCCAGCAGCGCGATCGGCTTCGGTACCCAGGGCCAGACCGATTCGGCGGTGGCGCGGCTCAAGGCCGAGGCCGCGGCGCTGGGCGCCAACGGCGTGGTGCTGATGGGCGTGGGCTCGTCCGGATCGTCCGGCGGCGGTGTATCGGTGGGCGGCGGCAGCTGGGGCAGCAGCTCCTACGGTGGCGTCGGCATCGGCATCCCGACCCAGCAGAAGAAGGCGGTGGGCATGGCGATCTGGGTGCCGGCCGGCGCGGTGCCGGCGGTCATGCCGATGCCCATGCCGGTGCCGGCAACGGCGCCCGTCCCGGCGGCAGAGCCGGCGACGCCGACCAAGCCGCACTGATCGCTTCGCGCTGATCGCACCAGTCGCACTGCGGTGAACGTGCTGCAGTGAGCGTGGCGGACGGCCGGCTCGCGCCGGCCGCTGTCCGCCGCCGGATGCGAGCCGGCGCGCGGATTGCGCGATCCCGGTTTACGGCTTCAGGCAGCGCGCGAAGAAATCTTCCGCCAGGCGGTAGCGGTGCAGCGCGTCCTTGCCCGACAGGCCGTGCTTGGCGCCCGGATAGGCCATCAGCTCGAACGGTTGGCCGCGCTGCTGCAGCGCCGACATCACCGCGGTCGAGTTGGTGAACAGCACGTTGTCGTCGGCCATGCCGTGGATCAGCAGCAGCTTGGGCGCGTGGTCGCCGACCAGCCCATCGATGTGGGCCAGCACGCGCGCGTCGCGGTAACCATCCGGGTTGGACGCCGGCAGGTCCATGTAGCGCTCGGTGTAGTGGGTGTCGTACAGGCCCCAGTCGCTGACCGGCGCGCCGGCCACACCGCAGGCATAGGCGTCGGTGCGCGCGAGCAGCATCAAGGTCATGTAGCCGCCGTTGGACCAGCCGTGCACGCCGATGCGCGCCGGGTCGACCCATCGCTGCGACTTCAGCCAGTCGATGCCGCGCAGTTGGTCGTCCACTTCCACCGTGCCCTGCTTGCCGTACAGCGCGCCGCCGAAGTCGCGGCCGCGTCGCGGGGTGCCGCGGTTGTCCAGCGAGAACACCACGTAACCCTGCTGGGCCAGGTACTGGTTGAACAGCGCATCGCTGCGCGCCGGCCAGGCGCGGGTCACGGTCTGCGTGGCCGGGCCACCGTAGACGAAGACCACGACCGGATACTTCTTCTTCGGATCGAAACCCGCCGGCTTGATCAGGCTGTACTGCAGCGGCGTGCTGCCGTCGGCGGCGGTGATCGTGCCGAACTCGACCGGGCGCTGCGCGTCGCGATACTTCGCGAACGGGTGCGCCGGATCGTCCAGCTCGTTGCGCAACAGCGTGGCCAGCCGCGTGCCGTCGTTGCCGAACAGTTCGATCTGCGGCGGCGTCTGCGGGTTGGACCAGTTGTCGACGTAGACGCTGGCGTTGCGCGCGAAGCTGGCCGCATGCGTGCCTGGCGCCTGCGACAGGCGTTCGATTTCGCCACCGGCCAGCGGCACGCGGTAGATGTTCTTCTCCAGCGGCGAATCCCTGGTCGCGGCGAACCACACGTAGCCGGCCTTGGCATCGACCGCCAGCACTTCGTCGACCACCCAGTCGCCGGAGGTGAGAGCGGTGAACGTGGCGCCGTCTTCCGACGCCACATACAGGTGCTGGAAGCCGCTGCGCTCGGACGACCACAGGAAGCGGCCGTCAGGCAGGAAGCGCAGGCTGTTGTGCAGCGGAACCCACGTTCTTGAGGTTTCGGTCGCCAGGGTGCGCTGCTGGCCGGTGGCCAGCGTGGCCTCGATCAGCTCGAGCGTCTTCTGGTTGCGCGACTGGCGCTGGAAGGTGAGGCGCTTGGAATCGCGCCAGTCGACGCGGGCCAGGTAGATGTCCTGCTCGGCGCCCAGGTCGATCCAGTGCGGCTTGGCACCGGCCTTGGGCGCGATCACGCCCAACTGGATGTTGACGTTGCGATCGCCGGCGGCCGGATAGCGCTGCTCGACCACGTCGGTGCGGTCGGCATAGACCTCGTAGCGCTTCTGCACCGGCACCGGCGATTCGTCGATCCGGGCGAAGGCGATCGCGCTGTCGTCGGGCGCCCACCAGTAGCCGGTGTGGCGATCCATTTCCTCGTCGGCGACGAATTCGGCCACGCCATTGCCGATGGTGTCGCTGCCATCGAACGTCAGCTGGCTCTCCTTGCCGCTGGCCAGGTCGATCACCCACAGGTTGCGGCCGCGGACGAAGCTGGCGAAGCCGCCCCGCGGCGAGATGCGCGGATCGGTGGCGAAGCCGCCGCCGGACGTGAGCTTGCGCACCGCGAAGGCGCCGCTGCGGTCCAGGTCGTAGAAGTAGAGTTCGCCGCCGAGCGGGAACAGCAGCGCGCGGCCACTGGGTGCCCACTGGTAGTCGACGATGCCCGAGTAGGCGGCGATGCGCTGCCGTTCGCGACGTGCTTTCTCTTCGTCGCTTAGCGTTTCGGTGCCCGGCAGGACCACGCTGGAATCGACCAGCAAGCGGGTCTGGCCGCTGGCGATGTCGTATTCCCAAAGGTCCAGGCGATTGCGGTCGCTGTCCTTGCCACGCAGGAAGGTCACCCGCGCACCGTCGGGCGACACCTGCGGCTTCATCAGCGTGGGGCCGGACAGCGGCGACGTGCCGGTGATCGCCTCCAGGGTCAGTTTCGCGGCGTGGACGGGGGCGGTGGCGAGGATCGTCATCAGCAGGACCGGTAAGGCGAAGCGCATGCGGTGTTCCGGTGGGCGGGAATGGAGCAGGAGCCGGATTGTAGGCGGCGGCGCCGCGAGCCCGGACCGGCCATTGGGCAGGGGTAGCCGGTCCGCACCGGGTCAGTCCATGTCTCGTGTCATGTCCGATGCTGTCGTGCGACATGACAGCGTTGTCGGAATAGCGGCGTGCCATGAAGTTATATGTGTTCAATTTCGCACATTTTCACGTATCCGCATGATTCGTCCGTCAACGTGAATTTCACTCTCTGGGCGGTTTTTGCGCGCCGCAGCAGTCAGTCTCACATTCCGGTGAGACGGAATCGCAACCTGGCATGAAACCGCAAAGTGCGGCCGTTTCACGTGCGAATCGAAATTCCGCATCGGAAAATCAAAGAGATAGCGCTAACACTGTGGAATACCCGCCCCCTGTTTTGCGCATGACAGCGCTGTTCTTTGTTGCCACGCAGCATCGAATCGCGGGGCTTTTTGCACTTTTTTAGCGTTTTCCCGGTCCGCCGCCGGATCAGTTTGACAACGCTGTCAGGCGGCGCCTCTAATCCGCCGCGTCGGCGACTGTCCGGGGACAGCGACTGGCCACAACTCAAATCGAATTCGTGAGATTCCGGGAGGGAAGATCCATGAAGCACGTGCAAGCCTTGCCAAAGAAGCGGCTGCTCGCGTCCGCATTGCTGCTGGCCCTGGCGCCAGCCACCCATGCCGTCGCCCAGGAGCAGGTCGCGCAGACCGCCAACGCCAACGCCAATGCGGACGCCGATCCGACCGACCTGGACACGGTGGTGGTCACCGGTATCCGGGCCAGCCTTACCTCGTCGATGAACCTCAAGCGCGACGCGCAGGGCATCGTCGACGGCATCGTCGCCGAGGACATCGGCAAGTTCCCCGACACCAACCTGGCCGAGGCGCTCCAGCGCATCTCCGGCGTGTCGATCGACCGCACGTCCAGCGGTGAAGGTTCCAAGGTCACCGTCCGCGGCGTCGGCCCGGACTTCAACCTGGTCCTGCTCAACGGCCGCCAGATGCCCGCGTCCAACCTGGGCCCGGGTGGTGGTGGTACCTCCAACTCCCGTTCCTTCGACTTCGCCAACATCGCCGCCGAGGCGATCGCCGCGATCGAAGTGCACAAGACCGGCCGGGCCGAGCTGCCCACCGGCGGCATCGGTGCCACCCTCAACGTCAAGACCGCCCGTCCGCTGGAAATCGGCGAGCCGCTGGCCAGCGTCGGCTTCAAGGCCGTGCACGACACCTCGGCGCGCAACCTGCCGCAGAGCTATCCGGGCGCGATCGTCACCCCGGAAGTGTCGGGCATCTTCAGCAACACCTACGCCGACGGCACCTTCGGCATCATGATCAGCGGCTCCTACCAGGAGCGCGAATCGGGCTACAGCCAGGCCAGCGTGGCCGACGGCTGGATCACCTTCCCGGGCGATTCCAACAGCTGGAACGCGCTGCCGCAGCCGGGCCAGGGCTACTCCGACCGCATCACCAACATCCCGACGCCGGACAACATCTACGCGCGTCCGCAGAACACCGGCTACAGCGTCAACGGTGTCCAGCGCCAGCGCACCAACGGCATGCTGACCCTGCAGTGGGCGCCCAGCGACAGCGTCACCGCGACGCTGGACTACGCCTACATGGAGAACAAGGTCCAGCAGCAGCGCAGCGAACTGTCGGTGTGGTTCAGCCAGACCGCCGGCGACAGCTCGTGGACCGACGGTCCGGTCGCCGCGCCGATCATCTATGAAGAGGAATACAACGGCGCCGACCTGTCGATGGGCGGCATGCAGCTGGCGACCAAGAACAGCGGCGACTCGCTGGGCTTCAACGTCGAGTGGGAAGTCAACGACGCGCTGAGCCTGGAGTTCGACTACCACAACTCCACCGCCGAATCCCGCCCCGACAGCCACCTGGGTTCGGCCGGCGTGCTGGGCATGGCCGCCTATGTGCGTGGCAACACCACCGTCGACTACAGCGGTGAGATCCCGATCGTGAACGTCGTGCTGCCACCCGGCATGAGTTCGGTGCCGGCCTCTGCCGCACTGGTCACCGGTTCGGTGTTCCAGAACAGCTACAACAAGTCCGAAGTCGAGCAGTTCCAGGCCGACGGCCGCTTCAAGTTCGGCGACTACTCCGGCCTGGACTTCGGCGTCGCCGCGACCGAGGTCAACAACCGCACCGCCGCGGCGGTGATGCAGCGCGACACCTGGGGCGGCGTGGGCACGCCGGCCGACTACGACGACAGCATCTTCACCCCCGACAACATGTCGCGCTACTTCAAGAGCTTCGGCAACAGCAGCAACCCGAACTGGACCGATGGCTTCCTCGGGTTCGACTTCGAGCGCCTGCGCCAGGCCGCGATCGCCGTGTCCGGCTGCGCCAGCTGCTACGAGATGCCGACGCAGTTCACCGATGACCTGCGTACCACCGAGAAGTCCAAGAGTGCGTACGTGCAGTGGACGACCAGCTTCGACTGGTCGATGCCGCTGGACGTGGCGGTCGGCGTTCGCTACGAGCAGACCGACGTCGACTCCTCGGCGCTGGTCCGCATCGCCAACGGCATCTCCTGGGATTCGGCCAACGAGCTGTACGTGACCTACCAGCCGGGCCAGGGCTTCACCGAGCTGGAAGGCGACTACGACTACTTCCTGCCGAACGTTGACCTGGCGTGGCACATCAACGAGGACATCGTCGCGCGTGCCAGCTACAGCGAGACGATCGGCCGCCCGGGTTGGCAGCAGATCCAGGGCGGACAGCGCCTGGCCAACATCGTCCGCGTCGACGGCGGTGACGGCAGCGCCGGCAACCCGGCGCTGGAGCCGCTGCTCTCGAAGAACTTCGACCTCTCGGCCGAGTGGTACTACGGCGAAGCGAGCTACGTGTCGGTGGGCTACTTCCGCAAGAACATCGACAACTTCATCAGCGACACGATCGTGCGTGACACGCCGTTCGAACTGCACACCCCCGTGGGCGGTGCGTACTGGAACGCGGCCCTTTCCGCCGGCGGTTGCGCGGCCGGCGACATGGTCTGCATCCGCAACTACATCTTCACCAACTACGCGGGCTCGCCCGGCGTGACCGTGACCGGCACCGATTCGACCGGCGCACTGACCGGCAGCATCGTCGGCCAGCCGGGCGACCCGGTTGCCGGGTTCGACATCACCACCCCGGCCAACCAGCGCTCCGACCATCTCGACGGTTTCGAGTTCAACATCCAGCACGTGTTCGGCGAGTCCGGATTCGGCCTGGCGGCGAACTACACCAAGGTGGATTCGGGCCTGAACTTCGACAACGCCGACCTGGGCACGCAGTACCCGATGGTCGGCCTGAGCGATTCGGCCAACGTGGTGGGCTTCTACGACAAGAACGCCTGGCAGGTGCGCGTGGCCTACAACTGGCGCGACGAGTTCCTCAACGGCATCGGCGGTGGCGGCACTCCGCCGAACCCGAACTGGACGGAAGCCTACGGCCAGGTCGACGCGATCATCAGCTATGAGGTCATGGAGAACCTGACGTTGAGTCTGGAAGGCATCAACCTGACCGACGAGACCCAGCGCATCCACGCCCGCCACGAGAACATGGTCCGGTTCGCGACCCAGACCGGCCCGCGCTACATGTTCGGCGTGCGTTACCGCTTCTGATCCGACGTTGCAGTGAAGTGCCGTGCGACGCCTCCCAGGTCGCACGGCCAGGAGGGGCCGCTGGATCCGTCCGGCGGCTCCTTCTTTCTTTGGGCCTGTCCATCCCTGGCGAGCCCCCATTCCGGCGACTTTCTTCGGGCCCGCGGATCGGGCACGATGCCGAAGGACGCCACTCCGCACGCGCACCTGACAGACGATGAGCAACAACGTCCTCCTGAACAACGTCGAGCACCGGGACCTGCGGGTCGACAACCGCCGAGGCGCGGCATTGGGCGACGAGGTGATGTTCGCACCGACGTTCCCCGCCGAGTTCCGCAGCATCCAGGCGCACTATCCGATCGTCTTCCAGCGCGACGGGGCCGGCAATTTCCATCCGCTGGCGCTACTCGGGCTGCAGCAGGGCGCCAATCTGTTCCTGGATGGCGACCGCTGGGACGCGACCTATATTCCGCTGGCGGTGCAACGCCAGCCGTTCCTGATCGGCGTCTCCGGCGAGGAACGCCTGATGCATATCGACCTGGACCATCCGCGCGTGCGCGGCGGTACCGGCGAGGCGCTGTTCCGCGACTACGGCGGGGCCACCGATTTCCTGGAGCAGGCGCGGTCGGTCCTGCTCGCGCTGCACGATGGCATCGTCGCCACGCCGGCGTTCATCGAGGCGCTGCAGCGGCACCAGCTGCTGGAATCGTTCGTGCTGGACATCGAGCTGGACGATGGTTCCCAGAATCGCCTGGCCGGCTTCCACACCGTCGACGAGGCGCGGCTGCATGCGCTCGATGGCGCCGCGCTGGAGCAGCTGTCCCGCGACGGCCACCTTCTGCCGATCTACATGGTGGTCGCCTCGCTCTCGCATTTCCGTGACCTGATCGAGCGGATGAACCGCCGTCGTGCCGCCGATCGCTGAACCCATCGCCGAGTTCGTGGCCACGCCCATCGGCGAGATCACCGGACTGGCGCCGGATGCGCTGACCGATGAAGTGCTGCGCTCCACCGAGCCGCTGGTCCTGCGCGGCGTGGTCGCGCAGTGGCCGATGGTGCGCGCCGCACGCCAGTCCGATTCGGCCGCCATCGATTACCTGAAGCGCTTCGACCACGGCGGCATGCCGGTGATGGCGACGGTGGCGCCGCCGGAAGAGGCCGGCCGGGTCTTCTACAACGAGGACCTGAGCGGCTTCAATTTCCGTCGCGAGAAGATCCCGCTGGCGGTCGTCCTCGACACGCTGCGCAAGTACCGGGACGATCCCGCCCCGCCTTCGATCTATATCGCCTCGACCACGGTCGATACCTTCCTGCCCGGCTTCCGCGACGAGAACGTCGTGGACTTCGGCGCGCGCGATCCGCTGGCCAGCATCTGGATCGGCAACCGCAGCCGTATTCCCGCCCACCAGGACGTGCCGGACAACCTGGCCTGCGTGGTGGCCGGCCGCCGCCGGGTGACGCTGTTCCCACCCTCGCAGCTGGAAAACCTGTACATCGGTCCGCTCGACCACACCCCCGCCGGACAGGCGGTCAGCCTGGTCGACTTCAATGCGCCCGACCATGCGCGCTTCCCGAAATTCGCCGAAGCGCTGCGCCACGCGCGCGGCGCGGTGCTGGAGCCGGGCGATGCGGTGTTCATCCCGAGCATGTGGTGGCACCACATGGAAGGGCTGGAAGCGTTCAACGTGCTGGTCAACTACTGGTGGCGGCAGACGCCGGCCTGGATGGACACGCCCATGAACGCGCTGATGCTGGCGATCCTGTGCGTGCGCGACCTGCCGCCGGCCGAGCGTGCGATCTGGAAGGACGTGTTCGACCACTACGTTTTCGATTTCGACGAGGCCGAGGTTGCCGGCCACATTCCCGAACCCGCGCGTCGCGTGCTTTCGCCGATCGACGAAGACCGCGCCCGCCACCTGCGCTCGCTGCTGCTCAAGCGCCTGAACCGTTGAGACCACACCCCATGCACAATCCCGATCCGGTGATCACTCCCCGTCCCATCAAGCGCGTCGTCATCGCCGGTGGCGGCACCGCCGGCTGGATGGCCGCCGCCGCCCTGTCCAAGACCCTGGGCAAGGTGCTGGACATCACCCTGGTGGAATCGGAGGAGATCGGCACGGTCGGCGTGGGCGAGGCGACGATCCCGACCCTGGTCACCTTCCACCGCCTGCTCGACATCAAGGAGCAGGAGTACATGGCCGCCGTGCAGGGCACTGTGAAGCTGGGCATTTCCTTCGAGAACTGGAAGGACGTGAACCACCGCTACATCCATTCCTTCGGCATCAGCGGCAAGGACCACTGGTCGACCGGCTTCCAGAACTTCTGGCTGCGCGGGCGCAAGGAAGGCCTGGCCAGCGAGTACAGCGACTACTGCATCGAGCTGCAGGCCGCGCTGCAGGACCGCTTCTCGCACCTGCCGCGCTATCACGTGAACTACGCCTACCACATGGATGCGGCGCTGTACGCGCGCTTCCTGCGCGGCTTCAGCGAGCGCCATGGCTGCAAGCGGGTGGAAGGCAAGATCGTCGACGTGGCCACCGATGCCGAAGGCTGCATCTCCTCGCTCAAACTCGAGCGCGGCGAGGTGATCGAAGGCGACCTGTTCATCGACTGCACGGGCTTTCGCGCGCTGCTGATCGGCAAGACCCTGGGCGTGGGCTTCACCGACTGGTCGCACTGGCTGTTCAACGACAGCGCGCTGGCCACCCAGACCACCGCCGTGCGCGATGCGGTGCCCTATACCCGTGCCATCGCCGGCAAGTCCGGCTGGCAGTGGCGCATTCCGCTGCAGCACCGGGTCGGCAACGGCATCGTCTATTCCAGCCGCCACATGAGCGATGACGAGGCGCGCGAGGAGTTCCTGGGCAGCATCGAGGGCGAGCTGATCAAGCAGCCGTGGCCGGTGCGCTTCAAGCCGGGCCAGCGCGAGCAGTGCTGGGCCAAGAACTGCGTGGCGCTGGGCCTGGCCGGCAGCTTCATCGAGCCGCTGGAATCGACCACGATCCACCTGATCCAGCGCGGCATCGTGCGCCTGCTGCAGACCTTCCCGCAGGTCATCACCCAGCCGGCGATCGACGAGTACAACGCCCGCCTGAACGAAGAGCTGCAGCACGTGCGCGACTTCGTGGTGATGCATTACCACATCAGCGATCGCCGCGATTCGCCGTACTGGCAGGAGATCGCCGAGATGAAGATCCCCGACACGCTGCGCCACCGGATCGAACTGTTCCGCGAAACCGGCGAGGTGTACTACGTGCCGGGCGAGCTGTTCGGGGTGAATTCGTGGGTGCAGGTGATGCTGGGGCAGGGCATCCAGCCCAAGCGCTACCACCCGACCGCCGACGTGATGAGCCGGGCCGACCTGACCCGGTTCCTGGGCGATATCCGCGACAACGTCCTGCACACGGTGCGGCAGATGCCGATGCACATGGACTACATGCGCAGCTACGCGCCCGCGCCGATGCCCGAGGCGGTGCGGCAGGCGGTGTGATGGTTTGATAGCGCTGCGAGGGCAGGCCGCACCACGCCGCCAGTCGCTGCAGTTGTCCGAAGCACCGGCCATCGGCCGGTGCTTTCTTTTACGGCCTCACCAACGTCCATGGGCCGCCGATCACTAGCGCCCGAACAGCTGCTTGCGTTCCTCGTCCGTCAGCGGCTTGCCCGCCTCCGGATTGACCTGGGTGGTCAGCGCGTACGCGCGCTGGGTGGCCGGACGCGCGGCGATCGCGGCATGCCAGCGGCGCAGGTCCGGATACGGCTCCAGGTCCAGCGGTGCCTTGGTGTACGGATTGATCCACGGATAGGCGGCCATGTCGGCGATGGTGTACTCGTCGCCGGCGATGAACGCGCGCCCGGCCAGGCGCTTGTCGAGCACGCCGAGCAGGCGCTGCACCTCGCGGGTGTAGCGATCGATCGCGTAGTCGATCTTCTCCGGCGCGTAGACGTTGAAGTGGCCGTACTGGCCGGTCATCGGCCCCAGTCCGGCCATCTGCCACATCAGCCACTGGTTGACCTCGACTTTCTGCCGCACGTCATTGCCGAAGAAGCGGCCGGTCTTGTTGGCCAGGTACACCAGGATCGCGCCGGACTCGAACACGCTCAGCGGCGCGCCGCCGTCGGCCGGCGCATGGTCGATGATCGCCGGCATCTTGTTGTTGGGCGAGAAGGCCAGGTAATGCGGCTCGAACTGGTCGCCCTTGCCGATGTTCACCGGCTTGATGGTGTACGGCAGCCCGGCTTCTTCGAGAAACAGGGTGATCTTGTGGCCGTTGGGGGTGGGCCAGTAATACAGGTCGATCATGGCAACGCGTCCTGCACGGGGAGGGGAGGCCAGTGTACGGGGCCGCGCTTGGCAGCCCGGGGTTCCGGCGGCTAACCTGCGGCCTCCTTTTCGCAACGCAGCATCCCATGTCCCCCCAGCCGATCACCGGCGCCCCGCGCCTGAGCCCGTTGTCCACCCTGATCTTCGCCTCGCGCTGGCTGCAGCTGCCGCTGTACCTGGGCCTGATCCTGGCGCAGTGCGTGTACGTGTTCCTGTTCGGCAAGGAGCTGTGGCACCTGATCCACGAAGCGCCGGGACTGGGCGATCAGCAGATCATGCTGATCGTGCTGGGCCTGATCGACGTGGTGATGATCTCCAACCTGCTGGTCATGGTGATCGTCGGCGGCTACGAGACCTTCGTCTCGCGCCTGCGCCTGGAAGGCCATCCTGACCAGCCGGAATGGCTCAGCCACGTGAACGCGTCGGTGCTGAAGGTGAAGCTGGCGATGGCGATCATCGGCATCTCCTCGATCCACCTGCTCAAGACCTTCATCGCCGCCGGCACCCTGAACGGGCTGCCGTTCTGCCCGCCGGAGCTGGTGGCCACCGCGGCGGTGAACGTGGGCGCTGCGCGCTGCACCGCGCTGACCACCGATGGCGTGCTCTGGCAGACCATCATCCACTGCGTGTTCATCCTGTCGGCCATTGGCATCGCCTGGACGGACAAGCTGATGACCAACGTCAGCGCCAAGCGGGAACACGAGGCGCACCACTGAGCGAAGGGGCCGCTGAGCCCGCTTCAGGGAACCGGTGCCGCCAGGCCGTAAAATGGCGGCATGGATGTCTCCCACCTGCTCGATGATCTCAATGCGGCCCAGCGCGAGGCCGTATCCGCCCCTCCCGGCCACTACCTGGTACTGGCCGGTGCCGGTTCCGGCAAGACCCGGGTCCTGACCCACCGCATCGCCTGGCTCAACGAAGTCCAGGGGATTCCGGCGCACGGGATCCTGGCGGTCACCTTCACCAACAAGGCCGCCGGCGAGATGCGCGCGCGTGCCGACGCGCAGCTGCGCCATGGCGCCCGCGGCATGTGGATCGGCACCTTCCACGGCCTGGCCCATCGCCTGCTGCGCCTGCACTGGAACGAAGCCCGCCTGCCCGAGTCCTTCCAGGTGCTCGACAGCGACGACCAGCTGCGCCTGGTCAAGCGCGTGGCCCAGCAGCTGGAACTGGACGACGGCCGCTTCCCGCCGCGGCAGATCGCCTGGTGGATCAACGCGCAGAAGGACGAAGGCCGGCGCCCGGAGCACATCCAGCCCGGCGATGACCCGTGGACCGACGCCCTGCGCCGGGCCTACGTGCTGTACCAGGAGCGCTGCGATCGCGCCGGCCTGGTCGACTTCGCCGAACTGCTGCTGCGCGCGCACGAGCTGCTGCGCGACACCCCGGCGCTGCTGGCCCATTACCGCACCCGTTTCCGCGACATCCTGGTCGACGAGTTCCAGGACACCAACGCGATCCAGTACGCATTCGTGCGCGTGCTGGCCGGAGACTCGGGCCGGGTGTTCGTGGTCGGCGACGACGACCAGGCCATCTACGGCTGGCGCGGGGCCAAGGTCGAGAACGTGCAGCAGTTCCTGCGCGACTTCCCGGGCGCCAAGACCATCCGCCTGGAGCAGAACTACCGCTCCAGCGCCAACATCCTCAACGCCGCCAATGCGGTGATCTCGCACAACCCCGACCGCATCGGCAAGCAGCTGTGGACCGACAGCGGCGAGGGCGAGCCGGTGGACGTGTACGCGGCCTACAACGAGATGGACGAAGCGCGCTTCGTGGTCGAGCGGATCCGCCAGTGGGTGCGCGACGGCGGCAGCTGGCGCGAGGCGGCCGTGCTCTACCGCAGCAATGCGCAGTCGCGCGCGCTGGAAGAAGTGCTGCTGGCCGAACAGGTGCCGTACCGCGTCTATGGCGGCATGCGCTTCTTCGAGCGCGCCGAGGTCAAGGACACCCTGGCCTACCTGCGCATGGTCGCCAACCGCGCCGATGACGCCGCGTTCGAGCGCACCGTCAACACACCGGCGCGTGGCATCGGCGATCGCACCCTGGATGAAGTGCGGCGTCGTGCGCGCGAATCGTCGATCTCGCTGTGGCAGGCCGCCACCGCGCTGGTCAGCGAGAACGCGCTGGCCGCGCGTGCGCGCAACGCGGTCGCCGTCTTCCTCAGCCTGGTCGAGGCGCTGGACGCGGAGACCACCGACCTGGCGCTGAAGGACCGGGTCGACCATGTGCTGGCCCGCTCGGGCCTGCGCGAGCACTGGTCCAGCGAAGCGCGCGGCCAGCTCGACGCCGAATCGCGGCTGGAGAACCTGGACGAGCTGGTGTCGGTCGCCTCGCGCTTCTCGCGTGCCGAGCTGGACGATGACCAGGAAAGCATGAGCGAGCTGGTGGCGTTCCTGTCCTATGCGGCGCTGGAGGCCGGCGAAGGCCAGGCCCAGGCCGACGAGGATGGCGTGCAGCTGATGACGTTGCATTCGGCCAAGGGCCTGGAATTCCCGCTGGTGTTCCTGGCCGGCGTGGAGGAGGGCGTGTTCCCGAGCAGCAAGTCGCTGGAAGAAAGCGGCCGGCTGGAAGAGGAGCGCCGGCTGGCCTATGTCGGCATCACCCGCGCGCGACAGAAGCTGGTGATGACCTACGCCGAAAGCCGGCGCATCCACGGCATGGACATGTACGGGATGCCGTCGCGCTTCCTGCGCGAAATCCCCGGCCATCTGCTCAACGAGGTGCGCCCGCGCGTGCAGGTGGCCCGGCCGATGGCCGCGCCGCCGCGGTTTGCCCACCCGGTGCTGGAAACGCCGTCGCTGAAGCTGGGGCAGAGCGTGATCCATGCCAGCTTCGGCCGTGGCGTGGTCACCGATTACGAAGGCAACGGCGCGCACGCGCGCGTGCAGGTCAACTTCGACGACGCCGGCAGCAAGTGGCTGGTGCTGGCCTTCGCCAACCTGCAGCCGATCTGACGCGGCCGGCCGTCAGGCCAGGCCGGTTGCCTGGCCGGCGCCACGGGTGTGCAATGCGGGTTCCCCTTCGCTGGAGCCCGTCATGTACGAACGCATCCTGATCGCCACCGACGGCTCCGAGCTGGCCGGCAAGGGACTCACCCACGGCCTGGCCCTGGCCCAGGCGCTGCGCGTGCCGGTGGTGCTGTTGACCGTGACCGAGCCGTGGATGCCGGCGTTCGACGACGCGATGGCGCTGTCGGCCGATCCGGCATTGCAGCAGGAGTACCGCGAGGGCTGCGCGCACTCGGCCCAGCGCATCCTCGACAACGCGGTGGCGCAGGCCACCAGCGCGGGCGTGGCCTGCGAGACCGTGCACGTGCCTGATGGCTTTCCGTCCGAAGCCATCGTCAAGGCGGCCGTCGACCATGGCGCCGGGCTGGTGGTGATGGCCTCGCATGGGCGCAGCGGGCTGGGTCGGGTGCTGCTCGGCAGCCAGACCCAGGCGGTGCTGGCCAAATCGACGGTGCCGGTGCTGGTCGTGCGCTGAGGCGTGGCCTGCTCTGCAAGCGCGTCTTCCGGCCATCGGTCGAAACACGGCCGAGCCCGTAGTTCGGGCGTTCGAGCAATCAGCTCGGCGGTTCGAGTCCGGAGCTCGAGTGTTCGAGCAATCGGCCCGGTGTGCCGAGTCCGGAGCTCGAGTGTTCGAGCAATCAACTCGGTGTGCCGAGTCCGGAGCCCGGGTGTTCGAGCAATCAGCTCGGTGTGCCGAGTCCGGAGCTCGGCCGTTCAAGTAATCAGCTCGGCGCACCGAGTTCTTGGCCCGGCGGTTCGAGCAATCAGCTCGGCGCACCGAGTCCGGAGCTCGGCTGGTCAGGGGGCGGTGGCAACAGCCGCGGCCGGGTGAAGCGGTCCCCGTAGATCAGGGCGAACCGGGTCTGTCAGCGGCTTCCCTGTGCGGCCCCCCATACCCACCGTGCGCAAGGGGTGGCGGGCCGGACGCATGCGATCGCAGTGGGTTCCTGGCCCAGGCCTGCGTTCAGGCCGCTCCGCTCAGACCGCCCCGCTCACGCCGCTCCGCTCAGATGTTCGTACAGGATCACCGCGCCGATCACGATCATGATCACGCCGCCCATGATCTCCGCACGCTTGCCGGCCAGTGCGCCCAGCACGCGGCCGAGCATGATGCCGGTGGTGACCATCACCAGGGTGCACAGGCCGATGACGCCGGCGACCAGGAGGATCGGCGCATCGAGGAAGGCCAGGCTCACGCCCACTGCCATCGCGTCGATGCTGGTGCCCAGGCCGGTGGCGGCCAGGCCCCAGAAGCCGTGGTGGCGTGGCGACTCGTCGCTGTCCTCGCCCTCGGGCTTGAAGCCGTTCCAGATCATGTGCAGGCCGAGCAGGCCCAGTACGGTGAAGGCGATCCAGTGGTCCCACGCGGTGATGTAGCGCGAGGCGGCATGGCCGAGCAGCCAGCCGATGATCGGGGTGATGGCCTCGATCACGCCGAAGATGAGGCCGGCGCGCAGCGCCTGGGAAAACCGGGGACGCTGCATCGCCGCGCCCTTGCCGACCGCGGCGGCAAAGGCATCGGTCGACATGGCGATGCCGATCAGGAGGATCGAAAACGGGTTCATCGGTAGCACCGGGCTGGAAGGGCGGACACGACCCGCCAGCGTCCAACCACAGACGCGCCGACAGGCCGTTGGTCTCGCCAGTCCCGGCGGTTCCGGATCGTCGATCCGGACCAAGGGTTGTCCACGCCACGGCCGCAGCGGGCCGAGTATGTTGACGCGGACGCTCCGTGCATCGCGCACGGAGCAGGCTACTCCCCAAGGAGGGATGCGAAGGATACCACGCGACCCGGCGGGGGCCTGTCACGCGGGGTGTGGACGATTCAGCCCGGCCCCCGTGCCGATGTGCACATGCGGCCCGGGACGTGGCGGTTAGGATCAGGATCCGGCCACTGTGCGCCGCCAGTCCACGGAGTCACGACCATGCACTGCCCCTCGCGCCGACGCTTCCTCGATTCCGCGCTCGCCACTTCCATCGTCGCCGGTCTCGGCGCGATGGCCGGCAGCGGCTCGCTGTTCGCCGCACCGGCCGGCCCCGGTCCGCTGCTGACCCGTCCGATCCCGTCCAGTGGCGAAAAGCTGCCCGTGATCGGCGCCGGCACCTCCGGCAGTTACGACGTGGCCCTGGATTCGCCCGAATATGCCCAGCTGCAGCAGGTGGTGAAGATCTTCTTCGACGGCGGCGGCCGGCTGATCGACACCTCGCCCAACTACGGCCGCTCCGACGAGGTGGTCGGCAGCCTGCTGCACGACGGTGGCTGGCGCGACAAGGCCTTCATCGCCACCAAGATCGCCGCCGACAGCCGCCAGGCCGCCGAAACGCAGTGGGCCGAATCGCTGCGCCGCCTGCGCACCGACAAGGTGGAGCTGCTGCAGGTCCACAACCTGCGCGACTGGCAGACCCAGCTGGCCTATGCGCGCGAGCTCAAGGCGCAGGGCAAGACCCAATACGTCGGTGTCACCCATTACACCGATGCCGGCCTGCCGGAGCTGGAGCGGATCCTGCGCGGCGAGAAGCTGGACTTCATCCAGATCCACTACTCGGTCAACTCCACCGGTGCGGCCAGGACGGTGCTGCCGCTGGCGCAGGACAAGGGCGTGGCGGTGATCATCAATCGTGCGTTCGATGACGGGAAGCTGTTCGCCAAGGTCAAGGACGTGCCGCTGCCGGCGTGGGCGGCCGAGGCCGGAGTGACGTCGTGGGCGCAGATGTTCCTGAAGTTCGCCATCAGCCATCCGGCGACGACGGTGGTGATCCCGGCCACCGGCAAGCCCGAACGCCAGCTCGACCAGCTCAAGGCCGGCCACGGCCCGGTGCTGAGCCCGGCGCAGCAGCAGGAGCTGGTCCGGCAGTTCGCGGCCTGAGGCGGGGCCGATGAGCGCACCGGATCCTTCGAACGCATCCACCGGGCCGACGCCCTGGCTGTCGCGCGTGTTCGGCGTGCGGCCGCACGAGGCACCGGCGGTCGCCGCCGGCCTGGCGATGTTCTTCCTGCTGTTCACCGGCTACTTCATGTTGCGGCCGGTGCGCGAGACGATGGGCGTGGCCGGCGGCGTGGACAACCTGCAATGGCTGTTCACCGGCACCTTCGTGGTCACCCTGGCGGTGCTGCCGCTGTACGGCTGGATCGCATCGAAGGTCGCACGTCGGACGATCGTGCCGTGGGTGTTCGGACTGGTGGTGGTGAGCCTGCTGGGTTTCGCCGCCAGCCTGGCATTGCAGCCGGAGAACGTCTGGGCCGGACGCGCGTTCTACATCTGGGTCTCGGTGATCAACCTGCTGCTGATCTCGCTGGCCTGGAGCGTGCTGGCGGACGTGTTCGCCAGCGCCGAGGCCAAGCGCCTGTTCGCGTTGATCGCCGCCGGTGCCAGCGCCGGCGGCCTGCTGGGGCCGCTGCTGGCCACGGTGCTGGTCGGCGCGCTGGGCCATGGCGGCCTGCTGGTGCTGTCCTCGCTGTTCATCGCCGGCAGCTCGGCGATGGCGTTGTGGTTGCACCGCTGGCGCGACCTGCATCCGTTCGACAGCGCGGAAATGCCGGTCCAGCGCCGGCAGCCGCTCGGCGGCAATCCGTTCGCCGGTGCCACCGCGGTATTCCGCTCGCCGTATCTGCTGGGCATCGCCTTGTTCGTGGTGCTGCTGGCGACGGTGACCACGTTCCTGTACTTCGAACAGGCGCGGTTCGTGGCCGAGCTGTTCCCCGAGCGCGAACGGCAGACCCAGGTGTTCGGCCTGATCGATACCGTGGTCCAGGGGCTGGCGATCCTCACCCAGCTGTTCATCACCGGACGCCTGGCGCAGAAGCTGGGCGTGGGCGTGCTGCTGGTCGGCGTGCCGCTGGTGATGGCCTTCGGCTTTCTTTGGCTGGCGCTGGCGCCGGTATTCGCGGTGTTCGTGGTGGTGATGGTCGCCCGTCGCGCCGGCGAGTACGCATTCGTGCGGCCCGGCCGGGAGATGCTCTACACCGTCGTGCCGGCCGAGCAGAAGTACAAGGCGAAGAACTTCATCGACACGGTGGTGTACCGCGGCGGCGATGCGCTCAGCGCCTGGGTCAAGCGATTGCTGGACCTGATGGGCGAGCATCCGGCGCTGGCGATGTTCATTGGCGCCGGTATCGCCCTGGTCTGGGCCGGCACCGGCTTCGCGCTGGGCCGCGCACAGCGGCGGCGCGAGGCATAGAGCGGGGCTTGCCCCGCTGCTTCGCTCACTCGTCCGCCGACTCGGTCTCCGCTTCCAGCTCCAGGAAACCGCCCGACTGACGCTGCCACAGCTGCGCGTACAGGCCGCCATGGGCGAGCAGCTGCTCGTGCGTGCCCTGCTCGACGATGCGGCCCTGGTCCATCACCACCAGCCGGTCCATCGCGGCGATCGTGGACAGGCGATGGGCGATCGCGATCACCGTCTTGCCCTGCATCAGCCGGTACAGGTTCTCCTGGATCACCGCTTCGACTTCCGAGTCCAGCGCCGAGGTCGCCTCGTCCAGCACCAGGATCGGCGCGTTCTTCAGCAGCACACGGGCGATGGCGATGCGCTGGCGCTGGCCGCCGGACAGTTTGACGCCGCGTTCGCCAACCTGCGCGTCGTAGGCGTGCCGGCCCTTGGCATCGACCAGCTCCTGGATGAAGCCGTCGGCATTGGCCTGGCGCGCGGCGTCCACCAGTTCGGCCTCGCTGGCATCGGGTCGGCCGTAGAGGATGTTCTCGCGCACCGAGCGATGCAGCAGCGAGGTGTCCTGGGTGACCACGCCGATCGCCGCGCGCAGCGAATCCTGGGTGACCGTGGCGATGTCGGTGCCGTCGATCCGGATCGCTCCGCCCTCGCGGTCGTAGAAGCGCAGCAGCAGGTTGACCAGGGTCGACTTGCCGGCGCCGGAACGGCCGACCAGGCCGACCTTCTCGCCCGGGCGGATGTGCAGGTCCAGGCCTTCGATCACGCCACCCTGCTTGCCGTAGTGGAAGGTCACGTGGTCGAAGCGGATATCGCCGCGGACCGTGCCGATGTCCTGCGCGCCCGGCGCGTCGTCGACGGTGGCCGGCAGCGCGATCGAGTTGATGCCGTCCTGCACCGTGCCGATGTTCTCGAACAGCGCCGACATTTCCCACATGATCCACTGCGACATGCCCATCAGGCGCAGCACGAACGCGATGGCCACGGCGATCGCGCCGACGCTGACCGCATCGTTCATCCACAAACCAATACCGGTGGTGGCCACCGCGAACAGCAGCAGCATGTTCAACGTGTCGTTGGTCACGTTGACGATCGTGGCCAGGCGCATCTGCCGGTGCACGGTGCCCAGGAACTCGCCCATCGATTCGCGCGCGTAGTCTTCCTCGCGGTGCGAATGGGAGAACAGCTTGACCGTGGCGATGTTGGTGTAGCTGTCGACGATGCGGCCGGTCATGGTCGAGCGCGCGTCGGCCTGTTCCTGGGCGACCTTGTTCAGGCGCGGGATCGCGTAGCGCAGCAGGATCGCGTAGGCGACGATCCAGCCGGCGAACGGCAGCATCAGCCGCCAGTCGGCCGAGGCGGCCACGATCAGCGCGCCGCCGAAGTACACGATGACGTAGTTGCCCACGTCCAGCAGCTTGATCACCGTCTCGCGTACCGCCAGCGAGGTCTGCATCAGCTTGGTCGAGATGCGGCCGGCGAACTCGTCCTGGAAGTAGCCCATCGACTGGCGCAGCAGGTAGCGATGGACCTGCCAGCGGATCCGCATCGGGAAATTGCCGAGCAGGGTCTGGTGGATGACCAGCGCGCTGAGCAGGTTCAGCGCCGGCATCACCACCAGCACCACCACTGCCATCAGGATGAAGTTGCGGCCTTCGGCCTGCAGGAAGGTCGCCGGAGTGTGGCTGGACAGGCGGTCGACGATCGAGCCGGTGAACGCGTACAGCGACACCTCGGTGATCGCGATCGCCGTGGTCAGCACCGCCATCAGCGCCAGCCACGGTTCGGTGCCGCGCGTGTAGTGGCGGCAGAACGCGTACAGCGAGCGCGGTGGCTGGGCGGGGGGAGCGGCCGGATACGGATCCAGCCGTTTTTCGAACCAGCGAAGCATGGGGGAAATCCTGTCCATGGGCACGGGCTGCCATCGGCATCCGTGTGGAAGCGCATTGTCCTGCAATCGCGCGCCGGCGGCACGCGATGCGACGGTTCAGCCTTCGAGGCCGCCCTTGAAGTGGAACGAGACGATGCGCAGGCGCTCGCGCAGGTAGAACGCGTGCGCATCGATGCGCTGGGTGCCCGAGTCCAGCTGCAGGTTGTCGCAGCCCAGGCTGCGGGCCTGCGCCTTCAGCCAGTCCAGCAGGGCCTTGCCATGGCCGGCGCTGCGCACGCGGGTGTCGGTGACCAGGTCGTCGACATACAGGAAGCGGCCGTGGGCGAGCATTTCCTGCACGCGCCAGCCGGCGAATGCACGGACCACGCCGTCCTCGACCAGCACGGTGGCCTGCCAGCCTTCGGCGCGCTGGCGCAGGGCCTGGGCGACGAACGCATCCTCGTCCAGGTGCGGCCGCAACTGCGCGACCACCGGCCAGGCGGCGCGCAGGCCAGCCTCGTCGTCGGCCGCGCGGATATCAGCCGCTGCGGCATTCACCACGAGAACAGCTTCCAGTAGGTCTGCGGGATGTCGTCGGCCTGGTCGCGATCCAGCGCGCCGTCGCCATCGCGGTCGTACAGGTAGTACGGCGCGCCGCGTGCGGGGGTGATCTTCACCATGCGCAGCTGGCCACCGACGCGGTATTCCTCCAGCGTGTCGCCATTGCCCAGGTCGCGCTTGGCGACCTCGGCGCCGGTGACGTCGACCGGTGCGCCGGTGCTGGCGCAGCTGGCCAGGCCGCCTGCGGCGAGCGCCAGCGATGCGAGCAGGACCGGGGCGGAGCGAAAGGACGTGCGCATGGCCAGATCTCCTCGGGGCAGGCCCGCATTATGCGTCAGCCCGCCGTGCGCGAGGCGCAAAGGCCCGGCACCGGCCGGCACGGCGAGCCCAGCGCCCGGGAAGTAGAATGCCGGCATGACACGCCTAGTCCTGATCGACGGTTCCAGCTACCTCTATCGCGCCTTCCACGCGCTGCCGCCGCTGACCAACAGCGCCGGCGAGCCGACCGGTGCGCTGTTCGGCGTGGTGAACATGCTGCGCGCCACGCTGAAGGAGCAGCCCGACCATGTCGCCTTCGTGGTCGATGCGCCCGGCAAGACCTTCCGCGACGACCTGTATCCGGACTACAAGGCCAATCGCCCGCCGATGCCCGACGACCTGCGCGCGCAGGTCGAGCCGATGTGCGAGATCGTGCATGCGCTGGGCATCGACATCCTTCGCGTGGATGGCGTGGAAGCCGACGACGTGATCGGTACGCTCGCCCTGCAGGGCGCGTCGGCGGGGATGGACGTGACCATCTCCACCGGCGACAAGGATTTCGCCCAGCTGGTGCGCGCGCCTGGCGCGGCGCCCGGCTCGGTCGTGCTGGTCAACACCATGAGCGGCAGCCGGATGGATTCGGATGCGGCGGTGATGGACAAGTTCGGCGTGAACGCGAGCCAGATCGTCGACCTGCTGGCGCTGATGGGCGACACCGTCGACAACGTGCCCGGCGTGGAGAAGTGCGGGCCCAAGACCGCGGCCAAATGGCTGGCCGAGTACGGCACGCTCGATGGCGTGATGGCCCATGCCGGCGAGATCAAGGGCAAGATCGGCGACAACCTGCGCGCGGCGCTGGGCCGTCTGCCGCTGAACCGCGAGCTGGTGACGATCAAGACCGACGTGGCGCTGGAGCGCGATGCCGCTTCGCTGCGCCTGCGCGAGCCGCACGTGGATTCGCTGCGCACGCTGTACGCACGCTACGGTTTCAACCAGGCGCTGAAGGAACTGGAAACCGGCGCGGTGGGCGGCGGCAGCGGACCGGTGCTGGCGGTGGCGGAAAAGGAGCCGGGCCGTTCACGCGGCACCGGCTTCGTCTCCGCGGCGGCGGCACCGGCCGTGGAACTGGATCCGGCACTCGCCGCCAAGGGCGAGTACGAGGCCATCACCACGATCGAGCGCCTGCAGGCCTGGATCGAGCGGCTGCGCCAGGCCGGGCAGTTCGCGTTCGACACCGAGACCGACAGCCTGGATTCGATGCGCGCCAACCTGGTCGGCCTGAGTTTTTCCACCGAACCGGGCAGCGCCGCCTACCTGCCGCTGGCGCATGACTATCCCGGCGCACCGGCGCAACTCGACCGCGCCCAGGCGCTGGACCTGCTGCGTCCGCTGCTGGCCGACCCTGCCGTGCGCAAGCTCGGCCAGCACGGCAAGTACGACCTGCACGTGATGCGCCGGCACGGCATCGAGCTGGGCGGCTACGACGACGACACGATGCTGGAGAGCTTCGTGCTGGATTCGGGCAGCGCCCGCCACGACATGGACAGCCTGGCCCGTCGCCACCTGGGCTACGAGACGATCAAGTACGAGGACGTGTGCGGCAAGGGCGCCAAGCAGATTCCGTTCTCGCAGGTCGCCCTCGACGACGCCACCGGCTACGCGGCCGAGGATGCGGACATCACCCTGCGCCTGCATCGCGTGCTGTCCGCGCGCCTGGCCGCCGAGCCGGGCCTGGAGCGGGTGTACCGCGACATCGAAATGCCGCTGGTGCCGGTGCTGGAGCGGATCGAGGCCAATGGCGTGAAGATCGACATGGACGAGCTGCGCCGGCAGAGCGCGGACCTGTCCAAGCGCATGCTCGCCGCCCAGCAGAAGGCCACCGAGCTGGCCGGGCGCACCTTCAACCTGGATTCGCCCAAGCAGCTGCAGGCGTTGCTGTTCGACGAGCTGGGGCTGCCGGCGCTGGTGAAGACGCCCAAGGGCCAGCCCTCGACCAACGAGGAGGCGCTGGAGGCGATCGCCGACCAGCACGAGCTGCCGCGGGTGATCCTGGACTACCGCGGCCTGGCCAAGCTGCGCAGCACCTATACCGACAAGCTGCCGGAGATGGTCAATCCGGACACCGGCCGGGTCCACACCAGTTACCACCAGGCGGGCGCGGCGACCGGGCGGCTGTCTTCGTCCGATCCGAACCTGCAGAACATCCCGATCCGCACCGACGACGGCCGCCGCATCCGCCGCGCCTTCGTCGCCCCGCCCGGACGCAAGCTGGTGGCCTGCGACTACTCGCAGATCGAGCTGCGGATCATGGCCCACCTGTCGCAGGACCCGGGCCTGGTACGCGCGTTCGAATCCGGCGCCGACGTGCACCGGGCCACCGCGGCGGAAGTGTTCGGGCGCAAGCTCGAGGAGGTGACCGGCAACGAGCGCCGCGCCGCCAAGGCGATCAACTTCGGCCTGATGTACGGGATGAGCGCGTTCGGCCTGGCCCGGCAGCTGGGCATCGGCCGCGGCGAGGCGCAGGACTACATCGCGCTGTACTTCAGCCGCTACCCGGGCGTGCGCGACTACATGGAGCGCACCCGCGAGCAGGCGCGCGAACTGGGCTACGTGGAGACGGTGTTCGGCAGGCGCCTGTACCTGGAGTACATCCGCGCCGGCAACCAGGCCCAGCGCGCCGGTGCCGAGCGCGCGGCGATCAATGCGCCGATGCAGGGCACGGCGGCCGACATCATCAAGCGGGCGATGATCGCCGTGGACGGCTGGCTGGCCGGGCAGCGTGACGGGTCCGGCGCAGGTCCGGCCCTGATGATCCTGCAGGTGCACGATGAACTGGTATTCGAGGCCGACGAGGCGTTCGTCCCGACCCTGGTCGAGGAGGCCGGGCGCCTGATGGCGTCGGCGGCGCAACTGAGCGTCCCACTGGTGGTGGATAGCGGTATCGGGAGCAACTGGGACGAGGCGCACTGACCGCCTGGCACGGTGAATCAGGCACTTCCGTGCGCACGAGCGGCGAGATGCACTTTGTTACACGTTGTTCCATGCCGCGCGAATGAATCCGTCCTAAATCCAGCGGTTTCTTAACCGGATTCTTCACGAACCATCAATGTACGAGATGGTCATATAGCCCGTGACAGGTGCAACGCCTGTCGCGGATCTCTCCCTTCCCCTGGAGCAGATCTACCGGAGCGGGACTACTCCCCAAGTTTCCGCTCCCAGCCCCGTCGACCTCCCCCTGGTCGGCGGGGCTTTTTATTTGCGCGACGGTTTATCCGTCACGTTGTTCGTCACTTCCTCGCGCCGACCTTCACGCCCCGGCTTTCACGTCATGCGTCGCCTCGCCGGACCTGAATACCGGGCGCGGCGGACAGGAGTGCGCGCCCATGCCGGGCGGCGGATGGCGGGCCGGGGGACGCGGGCGGCGGACCACCCGGCGCGGACTAGCCGGCGAGCCAGTCCCGGGCGACCAGGTAGTCCTGGAGGCGGGCCTCGGCGCTGCCCGGTTCGGGCTGGAAGCCGTACTCCCAGCGCACCGTCGGCGGCAGGCTCATCAGGATCGATTCGGTGCGCCCGCCGCTCTGCAGGCCGAACAGGGTGCCGCGGTCGTAGACCAGGTTGAATTCGACGTAGCGGCCGCGCCGGTACTGCTGGAAGTCGCGCTCGCGCGGGCCCCAGGGGGTATCGCGGCGGCGCTGCACGATGGGCAGGTAGGCATCGAGGAAACCGTCGCCGACCGCGCGCATATAGCCGAAGTCGCGGTCGAAGTCGCCGTGCAGGTCGTCGAAGAAAAGGCCGCCCACGCCGCGGGTCTCGTTGCGGTGGCGCAGGAAGAAGTACTCGTCGCACCAGCGCTTGTGCTCGGCGTAGCGCTCGGGGCCGAACGGCTCGCACAGGTCGGCCGCGGTGCGGTGCCAGTGCTGCACGTCCTCGTCGAACGGGTAGAACGGGGTCAGGTCGAATCCGCCGCCGAACCACCAGGCCACGGTTTCGCCATCGCGCTCGGCGCGGAAGTGGCGGACGTTGGCGTGGGTGGTGGGCAGGTAGGGATTGCGCGGGTGGAACACCAGCGACACGCCCGTGGCGCGCCACGAGGCGCCGGCCAGCTCCGGCCGGGCCGCGCTGGCCGAAGGCGGCAGGCGGGTGCCGGAGACGTCGGAGAAGCCGATCCCGGCCTGTTCGAACACCGCGCCCTCGCGCAGCACCCGGGTGCGGCCGCCGCCGGCATGCGAGGCGCTGCCCTCGGGCGTGCGGCTCCAGGCGTCCTCGACGAAGCGGGCCTGCCCGTCGGCGGCCTCGATGGCGGCGCAGATCCGGTCCTGGAGGCCGGTCAGGTAGTCGCGTACGGCGTCGAAATGAGGATCCATGGGCACATTCTAGCGGGGGGACCCTGGGTCCCATTGATCGCGATCAAGGGCTTTCAGGCCGCCCGGCAGCCGAATTGGGCCCGTACCGGGGCCGTGCACAGCTTCCAGATGACCCAGCCGTGGAGGACGGCGAAGGCGATCGCGGTGACCAGGCTGCTGGCGAAGCTGAAGCTGCGGCTGGCCTGCATCTGGGCGGCGAACTCGCGCCCCTCGGCGGAGTCCATCATCGCGGCCGGGAACATGCCCAGGAGGCCGTCGAAGAACGGTCCGATCAGGGCCAGGGCGGCGAAGTTGGCCAGGGCGCCGGCCACCAGCAGCACGATGAAGCCCCAGCGCGCCCATTCCTGGCGTTTGAGCAGGCCCCAGGCCACCGCCAGGAACACCAGCGCCAGCGCGAGTGCCGCAAGCGCCAGCAGGCGGCGGTGCTCGAGCACCCAGAGCAGTCCGGGCGGGGCCTCGGGGAGGGTGGCCAGCCGCATCAACATCGCGTCCGGCAGGACCAGCGCCAGGATCATCTGGCCAAGCGCCCAGACCAGCCCGAACACGGCGACCACCAGCGACAGGCGGCCCAGGACGTTGACGAAGCCGGCGGCGGCGTTGGGCAGCGGCGGGGGCGTATTCATGCGTGGCCTGGCAGGGAACCGTCGCCAGTGTGCCCGCCGCCGGCCTCGCCGACGAGGCGGTGCAGGGCCGGCAGGATGTGGCCGGCGCTGAGCGGGGCGACCGGCACCGGGAATGGCGCACGCGGCGCGACCCAGGCCAGCTCGGCGATTTCGGCGCGTGCCAGCGGCTGGCCGTCGACCTCCACGGCGAACGCCTCGGCCCGGACCCGGCGCCCGGGTTCGTTGACCGCCGCGTCCTCGAACTCGCCCAGGCGGCGCGCGCTGCCCGGGCGCAGGCGCACGCCCAGTTCTTCGTCCAGCTCGCGGGCCAGCGTGGCCAGCGCCTCCTCGCCCGGCTCGCGCTTGCCGCCGGGCTGGATGAAGATCGCCGAGCCGTGCTTGCGCACCAGCAGCACCCGGCCGAGGTCGTCGACGATGACCGCCGCGACCGTGCGGATCAGGCCGGTCGCGGCGCTGCTGCCGGCGTCGCTCACTTCAAGGTCCGCTCGAACAGCTTGAGGATGCGCTTGTATTCGTCCAGCCAGGAATCGGCGCGGGTGAAGCCGTGCCGCTCCAGCGGATACGGCGCGATCTCCCAGTCGTCCTTGTGCAGTTCGATCAGGCGCTGGGTCAGCACCACCGAATCGCGGAAGAACACGTTGTCGTCGATCATGCCGTGCGCGATCAGCAGCTCGTCCTGCAGGCCCTGCGCGTACTCGATCGGCGAGGACTTGCGGTACGCCTCCGGGTCCAGCTCGGGCGTGTTGAGGATGTTGGACGTGTACTCGTGGTTGTACTGGGTCCAGTCCACCACCGGGCGCAACGCGGCGCCGGCCTTGAACGTGCCCGGCGAGCGGAACAGCGCCATGAAGGTCATGAAGCCGCCGTAGCTGCCGCCGTAGATGCCGGCGTGGTCGCGGTCGCCCTGGTGGTTGGCCACGACCCAGTCCAGGCCGTCCAGATAGTCTTCCAGTTCCGGATGGCCCATCTGCCGGTAGATCGCGGTGCGCCAGTCGCGGCCGTAGCCTTCGCTGCCGCGGTAGTCCAGGTCCAGCACCACGTAGCCGCGTTCGACCAGCAGCTGGTGGAACATCTGCTCGCGGAAGTAGTTCGGGTAGCGCGAGGAGACGTTCTGCAGGTAGCCGGCGCCGTGCACGAACATCACCACCGGGTACTTGCGGCCCGGCTCATAGGTTTTCGGCGCGTAGAACTTGCCCCAGACCGTGCCGGCGCCATGCTTGCTCGGCACCTGCACGTATTGCGGCTTGATCCACTCGCGCGCCTTGAACGCGGCGTTGCGGGTATCGGTGAGCACGCGCGCGTCGCCGCCGGTGGACGGCACCACCACCAGCTGCGGCGGCAGGTAGCTGTCCGAATAGCGCACCAGCACCTGGCGGCCGTCGGGGGAGAGGCTGAAATCCTCCACGCCATCCAGCGCGGTGATTTCCTTCACCTGGCCGCTGGCCAGGTCCAGCGCGCAGACCTCGTAATCGCCCGGCCACTTGCGGTTGCACAGGAACAGGAAGCCGCTGCCGTCGGCGGTGGGCACCGGCGAGGAGGCTTCCCACTGGCCCGAGGTGCGCTGGCGCGGCCGCTCGTTGCCGGCCTGCGTGTAGAGATGCGAATAGCCCGATTCTTCCGACATCAGCCACAGCGTGCGGTTGTCGGACATCCAGCCGAAATCGTTGAAGTTCCAGTTGATCCAGGCCGCGTCGGTGAGCCGGTGGCGCGGCTGCAGCTTTGCACCGTCGAGGTCGACGCTGGCGATCCAGCGGTCCTTGTTGTCGATCGCGCGCAGCATCACCGCCGCGTTGCGGCCGTCGTCGCTCCACTGGATGCGCGGGCCGTCGCCGTTGTCGCCGGTGGTGGTCACCTGCACGTCGCGGTTGCCCTTGATCGCGTCCTTGCCGGCGGCACGGCGCAGGCCGGCCAGCGGATCGGTGCCGATGCCCGGCAATACGTCGAGCTTGAGCGGGCGCACGCTGCCGTCGCGCGCGTCGACCAGCCACAGCGCGTGCGGCAGCGGGTCGTTGCGGCCGACGCGGGTGCGCACGTCCTCGAATTCCTCGTAGCCGGACTCGGTGACGTAGGTCGGCATCTTGCCTTCGCGGCCGGCGTCGGCGCCCTTCTTGCGGGTCACCACCAGCAGGTGGCGCGCATCGGGCGACAGGCTGCTGTCGACGATCTCCACCTCATCGCCCAGGTAGGCCGGGCCGGGCGCGCGGGTCGGGTCGGCCTTGCGCCAGGCGTCTTCCTGCGCGCGCTGGGCATCGCGCTGTTCCTTGTCGCGGCGCAGGGTGTCGATCGTGCGCAGCTGCTGGTCGCGCAATGCATCGGGCTTGGGCGCGGCGGTCGGATCTTTCTCGGCCTTGAGCGAGGCGACCTGCGCGGCGGCACCGCCGGCATTCCACTTGAACCAGTCGTTGCCGGCGCGCCAGATCACCCCGCCGTCGGCGGCGAAGCGCGGCTGCGACTCGGCGGCCGCGCTGCGGGTGAGCTGGGTCAGTGCGCCGCTGGACAGGTCGCGCAGGAACACGTCGCCATTGCGGACGAAGACCATGCGCCGGCGCGCGCTGTCGTAGACCGGGTTGGCCGCATCCAGGCCGCCACGCTCGGTGTCGCCCACCTTCTGCAGCGCGCCACCGGCGATCGGCTGGCGCCAGGTGTCGCGGATCGGGCCGCCGGCGCGCCGCAGCTGCAGCTGCGCCTGCCGGCTGTCCCAGCTCCACCACGCGCGCTCGACCGGCGGACCGATCCAGTCCGGGTCGGCCATGGCCTGTTCGATGGTCATCGCATCGGTCGGGGCCAGGGTGGCGGCCTGCGGGGTGGCGGCCTGCTCGGCGGCCTGCTCGGCGGCGGCGGCCGGCAGGGCCAGGAAGGACAGGGCCAGCAGGGCCGGGGACAGGACACGCAGCGGCGGTCGGGACATGGGCATGGCAGGCAGGGAACGGAAGCCGGGCAGGGTAGCAGCCCGGCCCGCGGCGGCCACTGTGGAAGGTCATGCTGTGCCGTGCTTCGCGCGCCCCGCCCGGGTGTCTTGCCTGGCCGGGCGGCGGCCGCCAAGCTAGCCGGCATCGCAGGGCAGGCGCCGGCTTGCTGCACAGGGAGCGCAAAGCCACCGATGTCTGCCGTGATCCACGCGCAAAGTCCCGGTCCCGGGCTGTTGGCCCTGGCCGCCGGCGACCGGCAGCGGGTACTGGTGTTCGGCGCCGCCGGGCCGGTGACCCTGGGTGCCTTCCTGGCGCAGGCGCAGGCACTGGCCGATGGGCTGCCCGACGCGCGCCACGTCGTCCACCTGGCCGAAGACCGCCACCGGTTCCTGCTCGGGTTCTGCGCGGCGGCGATGCGCGGGCAGATCGCGCTGCTGCCGCCGTCCGGCGCGCCCGGGACCGTGGCCGAGATCCTGCAGGCCCACCAGGCCGCCGGCGGGGCCTACCGACTGGATGGCGAGTCCATCGCCGGGGCGACGGCCGTGCAGGCTGATGTCGCCGTCCCGAGCGTGCAGGCCAACGCGCTGGCCGCGATCGGCTACACCTCCGGCAGCACCGGCCGGCCGCAGCCGCACACCAAGAGCTGGGCGGCCTTCGCCGCCGGCACCGCGCAGAACCTGGCCGCGCTGCACGACCTGTGGGGCGATGCGCAGCCGCAGATCGTGGCCACGGTGCCGCCGCAACACATGTATGGCATGGAGCTGTCGGTGCTGTTGCCGCTGCTGGGCGGTGCGGCGGTGCACGCCGGCCGTCCGCTGCTGCCGGCCGACGTGGCCCTCGCGCTGCGCCAGGCGCAGGCGCCGCGGCTGCTGGTGACCACGCCGGTGCACCTGCGCGCCTTGCTGGGCTCGGGCGTGGAACTGCCACCGCTGGCCGGCATCGTGTCGGCCACCGCGCCGCTGTCGCAGGAGCTGGCCGCCGAGGCCGAGGCGCGCTATCGCACGCAGGTGCGCGAGGTGTTCGGTTCGACCGAGACCTGCGTGATCGCGCGCCGCCGCACCGCGCAGGAAACCGAATGGACCCTGCTGCCGGGCGTGCGCCTGACCCCGCAGCCCGACGGCACCCTGGTGCAGGCCCCGCACCTGCCGCAGCCGGTGGTGCTGGCCGACCTGGTCGATGTGCAGGCCGATGGCCGTTTCCGCCTGTGCGGACGCCAGGCCGACCTGCTGGAGATCGCCGGCAAGCGCGCCTCGCTGGGCGACCTCACCCGCCGCCTGCTGGCCGTGCCAGGTGTGGAAGACGGCGTGGTCCTGCAGCTGGAACCGGAGCGCGCCGGTGGTGTCGGCCGCATCGCGGCGCTGGCGGTGGCGCCGGGACTGTCGGCCGCCGGCATCGTCCAGGCGCTGCGTGCGTCGGTCGATCCGGTGTTCCTGCCGCGCCGCCTGCGGCTGCTGCCGCAGCTGCCGCGCAACGAGACCGGCAAGCTGCGTCGCGACGCCCTGCTGGCCCTGCTGGATGAGCCGGAGCCGCCACATTCATCCGCCGTGCCGGAAGCCGGTGGCCGCGCCCCCTAGAATCACGCCGCCGCATGCCGCGGCGCATTCGCCTCCTTCGTGAAATCCGGCCCCGTGAACTTCAGGCCCTCTTTCCTGGTATCCCCGATGTCTTCGCGTTCCCTGCTGCCTGCCCTGGCCGGTTTCCTCGTGGCCGTGATGGTCGCCGCCTGCGGTGGCACCCGCCCGGAGCCGCCGCCGCAGGTGCCGGTAACACCGCTGCCGCCGGCGCGCGTGGATCCGGTCGTGCCGCCGGTGAAGATCGGCCTTGCGCTGGGCGGTGGCGCGGCCAAGGGCTTCGCCCACATCGGCGTGATCAAGATGCTGGAGGCCAACGGCTTCAAGCCCGATGTGGTCGCCGGCACCAGCGCCGGCAGCGTGGTCGGCGCGATGTATGCCAGCGGCATGGATCCGTTCCAGCTGCAGGAGAAGGCGGTGGCGCTGGACGAGACCAGCATCCGCGACGTGCGCCTGTTCTCCGGCGGCCTGGTGCAGGGCCTGGCGCTGCAGGACTTCGTCAACGAGCAGGTCGGCAAGCGTCCGATCGAGCGCATGCGCAAGCCGTTCGCGGCAGTGGCCACGCGCCTGGAGACGGGCGAGCGCACCGTGTTCGTGCGCGGCAACACCGGCCAGGCGGTGCGCGCGTCCAGCAGCGTGCCCGGCGTGTTCGAGCCGGTGACCATCGGCAACTACCAGTACGTGGATGGCGGTGTGGTCAGCCCGGTGCCGGTGGATGCGGCGCGCGAGCTCGGGGCGGATTTCGTCATCGCCGTGGACATCTCCAGCAAGGCGCGCGGCCGCCGGCCCGACGGCATGCTCGGCATCGTCAACCAGTCGATCGCGATCATGGGCCAGCGCCTGGGCGAGCAGGAGCTGACCCGCGCCGACGTGGTGATCCGGCCCAACGTGCTCGATTACGGTTCGGCCGATTTCACCCGCCGCAACCAGGCGATCCTGGAAGGCGAGAAGGCCGCACTGGCCGTGCTGCCGCAGATCCGCGAGCAGGTGCAGAAGTTGCAGGCGCAGCGGTTGGCGCAGGCACGCGAGCAGCAGGCGCGTGCCGACGCGGCCAAGGCCGCGCTGGCGGTGCCGCCGCCGCCGGATTGCAAGGACGAGGGTTCGCGCTGGAATCCGCTGCGGCGCAAGGATCCTGCCTGCGCCGCGTCGAACTGAGGCCGCGCCCGCTCTAGCGCGGTGCGGCGGCCGAGGTGTCGTCGAGATAGACCGCGTCGCGGAACGTCTTGTGCAATGGCACCTTGCCGAACGGCACGTACTGGGTGAACACCACTGCGGCGATCCGGTTCACCGGGTCGACCCAGAACAGCGTGTTGGCCATGCCGTCCCAGAAGAATTCGCCGACCTCGCCGGAGGCTTCGTCCGCGGTCTTCGGCGAGGCGGTGCGCACGGCGAAATCCACGCCGAAACCGACCTGGCCCTTGCCCGGCAGCCACGACTTGTCGGTGGCCGCCGCCGGCATCGCGTCGCTGGCCATCAGCCGCACCGTCGACGGCTGCAGCACCCGCGCGCCGTCCAGTTCGCCGCCGTCGACCAGCATCCGCGCGAAGCGCATGTAGTCGTCCAGGGTGGAGACCAGTCCCCAGCTGCCGGGCTTCTTCGCCCGCGGCTGGAGATTGAACGCCAGCAGGTCGCTGTCCGGCATGCGGGTCATCACGCCGTCGTCGCTGCGCGTGTACACCACGGCCAGGCGCGAATGATCCGACTCGCGCAGCGCGTAGCGGGTGTCCTTCATCCGCAGCGGATCGAAGATGTGCGCCTGCAGGTACTGGTCGAACGGTTGCCCGGACAGCGCCTCCACCAGTCGCGCCTGCACATCCACCGCCGGCGAATACAGCCAGCGCGTGCCCGGCGAATACAGCAGCGGCACCGAGGCCATCCGTCTGGATTCTTCGGCCAGGGTGATGTCGATGTTCTCCGGGTCGGCCTGCCGGTAGAGATCGGCGACCGGACCGGTGTCCTGGCTGCCGCCGACGAAACCGGCGGTGTGGCGCATGAGGTCGCGGATGCTGATCGGGCGCTGCGGCGCCTGCAGCAGCGCCTTGCCGTTGACGTCGGTGCCGGCATACACGCGCACGCCGGCGAATTCGGGCAGGTACCTGGATACCGGATCGTCGAGCTGGAACTTGCCCTGTTCGTACAGCTGCATCAGCGCCACGCCGGTGACCGGCTTGGTCATCGAGTACAGGCGCACCAGCGTGTCGCGCGCCATCGGCCGGCCCGCTTCGCGGTCGGCCTGGCCGAATGCGCCGAAGTATTTCTCCTGGCCGTCCTGGTACACCAGCGCCGAGGCGCCGACCAGCGCGCCGGAATCCACCAGGCCGCGCAATGCATCGTCGATGCGCGCGCGATCGATGCGGGCCACGCCGGCATGGCCGGTGGTGTCCGGTGGCGCGGCATGTGCAGTGGTTGTGATGAACGCGGCGAGCGCGGCAGCCAGCAGGACGGCCAGGCGCATGGAGACGGCAGGACGGCGCATCAATCCCTCCCCGGGATGCAGGCCGCGCTCGGGACCGGCGCGGCGGCGGTGCCGAAGTATGGCACCGTGCCCGAGGGCCGCAGGCTCAGCCCGGAACGGCCGGCGCGCCGTGCACGCCGTCGATCTCCACCATCAGTTCGCGCCGGCATACCTGCGCATGCAGCAGCAGGCGAGGCACCGCCGGGTCGAGCTGCTGCGCCAGCCGCGCGGCGATCGCTGGCGCGTCCGCAATGTCGCGCACATAGACCTTGAGCAGGCTGCCTGCACCCAGCGTGGCCGGCAGGTCCGGCGCCTGCCGGCGTGCGGCGGCGACCAGGCTGTCGAGGTTGGCCAGGGTTTCGTCCAGCTGTGCCTGCACCGATCCGGAATGCTGCGAGGCATGGCCGACGATGGCGGCGGTGCCCGACAGCAGCAGCGGCATCGCGCTGCCGTCCGGCGGCAGCATCGCCCGGGCGAAACTCGGCGACTGCGGGCCGTACTGGCGCGGGTAGCGGTAGGCGCTGACCTGGCGCGGATTCTCGACCGGCGTGCCGGCCGTGCGCGATGCCAGCCAGTACACCTGCAGCCGGCGCCGGCCATCGATGCTGCCGATCGCGGTGGCCGCCGGCAGGCGCGCGGCGTCCAGTGCCTCCATGCCGGCCACGCGGCCGACGCAGAAGCGGCGATAGCGTTCTTCGTCGCCGTCGCCCAGGGTGATCGCGTCGAGGTAGTTCCAGATCCGCAGCAGGTGCGGCGTATCGCAGCCGGCCATGAACTGGCCCATGCGCGAATACGCGCGCGCTGCGGCTGCTTCGATGTCGTCGCCCACTTCGGCCAGTTCGATGGCGCCGAACAGCAGGTCGCCATCGGTGGCCCAGGCCACGTCGCCATCGCGGCCGTGATGCACCGGGCCGTTGCCGCGCCAGACCTCGATCAGGGCGGGACTATCGCCGAGCGGCTGCAGCGGCACGCGCAGCCAGCGCGGATCCTCGCAAGCGGGTGCGCCATCGCCGAAGCCGAACACGGCCAGCACGCGGTCGTCGGCCAGCTGCGCGGCCAGCGTGTTCGCCGCGGCATAGGTGAAGGCCAGGCGCGGGCTCGCCGGCGCGTCGCCGGTGCGGCCAGCGAAGGGCTGCGGCCGGCTCACGGGTTGCCGCCCTGCAGCGTGTCGCCGCTGAATCGTTCACCGACCTGGCGGCGTCGGCGCAACCAGCCGCGCAGCGCCTGCGGCGCCAGCTGCAGCGCGGTCAGCGCGTAAACCAGCCGGAATACACGCAGCCGCCAGCGCACCGGCTTGGAGTCGAACACATCGCCGGCCAGCATCGAGATCACCGCCTGCTCCAACTGCAGCACGTTGCGCGGCTGGGCGAACAGCGCTTCCATCACCGGCGTGGTGAAGCGGTAGATGAACCACGAGAAATAGCGCAGGCCGCGGCGCAGGCGCTTGTCCATCGCCCGCTGCTCGGCCGCCTCGCGCGAGGGGTCGCGCAGGATCGCATCGACGGTCTTGGCCGCCTGCTCGCCGCCGTTCATGCCCAGGTACACGCCGGAGGAAAACACAGGGTCGATGAAGGCGAACGCGTCGCCGGCCATCACCCAGCCCGGGCCGTGCATGCGCGTGCAGGTATAGGAGTAGTTGCCGGTGGCGTGCACCGGGGCGATGCGCTGCGCGTTGCCCATGCGCGACCATACCGACGGGGTGTCGCGCAGGGTCTGCATCAGGAACGACTCGTTGTCGCCGCTGCGGGTCTTGAGGTATTCGGGGAAACACACCGCGCCGACGCTCATCACATCCCCACGCAGTGGGATCAGCCACATCCAGCCGTGCGAGAAACGCTCGACGGTGATGTTGCCGGCTTCCTCGCCCGCCCGCCGGGTGACGCCGCTGAAGTGACTGAAGATCGCCGCCGACTGGTGCGCCGCGTTCTTCTTCTTGAGCTTGAGCTTGCTGCCCAGGAACGTGTCGCGGCCGCTGGCGTCGATCAGGTAACGCGGCCGGAACGCCAGCGCGTTGCCTTCGGCGTCGCGCGCATGCACGCGCGCCGGGCGGCCGTCGCCGCCGAACTCGACCTGCTCGACCTTGACCTGCTGCCGCGCATCCACGCCGTTGGCCACTGCGTTGTCGAACAGCAGCTCGTCGAACTCGGCGCGCTTGACCTGGTAGGCGTAGCCGAATTTCGGGTCCAGGGCGCGGTCGAAGCGGAACACGTTGATGCTGTCGCTGTCGCCACGCATGGGGAAGTCGGCGCCGGGCTTGTGCACGCCGATCTGGCGGACCTGATCGAGCACGCCCAGCCGCTCCAGGATCGGCAGGTTCATCGGCAGCAGCGACTCGCCGATGTGGAAGCGCGGGTGGACGTCCTTCTCCAGCAGGGTGACCTTCCAGCCGCGACGGGCCAGGAAGGTGGCCGCGGTGGTGCCGGCCGGCCCGCCGCCGATGACCAGGACGTCGACCGCCACTTCGTCCACCGCCGTCGCCACGCCTGCCGTCTGCTGCTGCGCCGGGGGCGCGGACGGGGGCAACGGCGTATCGGTGCGGGTCATGCGCGGGCGGCCGGGGTATGGCGTTCGGAGGCCGGGATGATAACGCGGGCGCGGCCGGAACTGGCTTCACGGGCGCCTGCGGACTTGCGCGGCGACGGCCGATGCCGGATCGTGGCCGGCCTTGCGCAGTCCCGGACCCGAAAGATGTCGCAGCAGACCGAAGCCGAACGCGAACTGGCCGAACTCCTGGTGGAAAGCCTGAACCTGGAAGGCGTGGACCCGCACGCGATCGACCCGGAGGCGGCGCTGTTCAACGATGGCCTGGGCCTGGACTCGATCGACGCGCTGGAGCTGTCGCTGGCGGTAGGCAAGCGTTACGGCGTCCAGCTGCGCGCCGAAGGCGAGGACAACCGCCGCATCTTCGCCTCGCTGCGCGCGCTGTCGGCGCATGTCCAGTCCCAGCGCGGCGGCTGAAGTGACCGGCGACCGCGCCGGCCAGGCCGGCGGCGGACCGGCGCAGGCATTGCTCTTCCCGGTCCAGCTGCTGCTGGGCGTGGCTTACCCGTTCCTGGCCCATCTGGCCGGTGCGCGCGGCGGTGCGTGGTCGGCGCTGGCGCTGGCCGACCTGACCCTGTTGCTGCTGGCCGCGCCGCTGCTGCACCGGCGCTGGTGGGCGCTGGCGCTGCTGGCCGCCGCGCTGGCGGCGCTGGCGTGGGGCGTGGGCACGGCCTGGCTGGACCTGCTGCTGCTGACCCCGCCGGTGCTGTTCACCGCCTGGCTGGCGTGGTTCTTCGCCCGCAGCCTGCGCGCCGGGCGCACGCCGCTGGTGACCCGCATCGTGACCGCGCTGTATGCGCAGGCCGGCTGGCCGTTGCCGCCGGGCCTGCCCGACTATGCGCGCCGGCTGACCGCGGCCTGGGCCGGGTTGCTGGCGTTCCTGGCCGTGGCCAACGCGCTGCTGGCACTGTGCGCGGTGCCGGGCGGGGTGCTGTACGAGTTCGGGATCACCCCGCCGGTGGCGGTGCCGCATTCGGCCTGGTCCTGGTTCGCCAACCTGCTCAACTACGGCCTGGTCGGCGGCTTCATGGTCGGCGAGTTCCACTATCGCAAGCGCCGGTTCCCGCAGCGGCCGTACCGCAACGGGATCGAGTTCGCGCGGCGGATGGCGGCGCTGGGTCCGGCTTTCTGGCGCGACCTGCTGCGCTGAGTGCGCCGCCGCGCCCCATCGCACACCCTCGTCGCACGCCGTCATCGCCCGCCCGCGAATGGAAGCTCGCTATCCTTGCTCGATGCACTTCGTGATCCCGCATGACCATCCCTGCCTGTCCGGGCATTTCCCCGGGCGCCCGCTGGTGCCCGGCGTGGTCCTGCTGGAGCGCGTGCTCGAAGCGATCGAATCGACCGGCGCGATCGAGGGGCCGCTGCGCCTGCCGCAGGTGAAATTCCTGAGGCCGCTGCTTCCGGGCCAGCAGGCGCGCGTGGTGCTGGAGGGCACCGCGCCACGCTGGCGTTTCGAGGTGGTCGGGCAGGACGGCGTGCTGGCGCGGGGCGAGCTGGTGCGCGATGCGCCGTCGCAGGAGGGGGCGGTCGCCCATGGCTGAGTCGCAGGCCCACGCGCCGGCCTCCTGGAAAAACCGTCCCGAGGGCGGAACGCGCGGCTCGCTGGCATTGATCGTGGCCATCGCCCGCCATGGCGGGCGCGCGCTGGCGCGGCTGTGCCTGTATCCGATCACGCTCTACTTCCTGCTGGTGCGCGCGCCGGAACGTCGCGCCTCGCGCGCGTGGCTGGCGCGCATGCACGGACGCAGCGGTCTTTGGCAGGTGGCGCGGCACATCCACACCTTCGCCTCGACCATCCTCGACCGCGTGTACCTGCTCGGCGGGCAGACCTGGCGGTTCGACATCCGCGTGCATGGACTGGAACCACTGGTGGATTTGGTCGACCAGGGCCGCGGCGCGCTGCTGTTCGGCTCGCACCTGGGCAGCTTCGACGCGCTGCGCATCCTGTCGCGGCAACGGCCGGGGCTGAAGGTCAGGATCGTGCTCGATCGCGCGCAGAACCCCGTGCTTACGGGCATCTTCGATTCGCTCGATCCGACGCTGGCCCGATGCGTGATCGACGGCGGCCAGCCGGGCGCGGCGATCGCCATCGAGATCCAGCACGCGTTGCAGGCCGGCGAACTGGTCGCCCTGCTGGTCGATCGCGCGCAGCCGCACGAGGACACGGCCACGGCGACCTTTGCCGGCGAGCCGGCGCGCTTCCCGCGCACGCCCTGGAAGCTGGCCGCCGCGCTGCATGCGCCGGTGCTGTTGTGCTTCGGGCTGTACGGCGGCGGCAACCGCTACGACCTGTATTTCGAACCTTTCATCGATCCGGCCGACGGCCTGCCGGCGCGCCCGGAACGCGGTCGCTGGCTGCAGCAGCAGATCGATGCCTACGCGCAGCGGCTCGAGCATTACGCACGCAAGGCGCCGTTCAACTGGTTCAACTTCTACGATTTCTGGAGCGGGCAGGACCGATGAACCCACGATCGAACACCGCCCGCTGGCCGCTGCTGGCCCTGGCCTTTGCCTTGTCCGGCGCGGCAGCAGCGGCGACGTTCGACGCCGACTGGATCCTGCAGGCGGTTGCGCGCCCGGCGCCCAGCCGCACCGTGTTCGTCGAACTGCGCCAATCGCCGATGCTCAAGCAGCCGCTGCGTTTGCAGGGCGAGTACCGGCGCGAGACGGATGGCCGCCTGGTGCGGCAGGTGAACGCGCCTTACGCCGAGACCACCACGCTGGCCGATGGCGAGGCGGTGGTCGAACGCTCCGGTCGTGAGCCGCGGCGGATCGCGTTGTCCCAGGTGCCCGAACTGATGGCGGTGCAGGCCGGCTTCGGTGCACTGCTGGCCGGCGACCGCGAGCTGCTGCGCAAGACCTACGACGTGCGCGCCGATGGCACCCGCGAGCAATGGACGCTGCAGCTGCTGCCGCGCGATCCGCGCCTGGCGCGCTCGCTCGCGCGCATCGACCTGCATGGTCGCGGCGCGGAACTGCGCTGCGTGGAAAGCCATCCGGCCAAGGGGCCGCCGCAGCTCACGCTGATGGCCGGCGCTGCGGCCGCCGCCGCCGGCGTGACCGATTCGGCGGCACTGGCGGCGCTGTGCCACGGCAGCGCGGCGCGATGACCGCAACCCCGGGCACTGCCGCACGCCTGGGCCTGCTGCTGGCCTGGATCGCCGTGCTGGCCGTCGCCGGCTGGGCGCTGGGGCGCGGGTTGCGCATGGAGGAAGACCTGCGTCGCTTCCTGCCGACCCCGCGCACGCCGGCGCAGGTGCTGCTGGTCGATGAGCTCGGCGAAGGCCCGGGTTCGCGCGTATTGCTGCTCGCCCTGTCCGGCGCATCGCCCGAAGCGCTCGCCGCGCGCTCGCAGGCGTTTCGCGCCGCGCTGTCCGCGCGCCCGGAGATCGCACTGGCGGCCAACGGCGAGCAGGGCGGCCTGGACGCGATTCCCGAACACCTGCGCCCCTACCGTTACCTGCTGTCGCCCACGCTGGACACCCAGCCGCTGGATGCGGCGTTCCTGCACGACGAACTGCAGCAGCGCGTGCAGGACCTGGGTTCGCCGGCCGCCGATCTGGTCGAGCCCTTGCTGCCGTCCGATCCGACCCTGGAAACCCTGCGCCTGGCCGAGCTGTGGCAGCCGGCCAACGCGCCGCAGCGCCGGCTCGGAGTGTGGTTCGACCGGGCAGGGGCGCAGGCGCTGTTGCTGGTGCAGACCCACGCGGCCGGTTTCGACAGCGCCGGCCAGCAGGCGGCGGTGGCGGCGATCGACGCGGCCTTCGCCGACAGCGCGCAAGGCCTGGCGGACGCGGCCGGTGCGCGACTGGAAATCTCCGGGCCGGGTGCATTCGCCGTCGCCATCCGCGATCGCACCGAAAAGGAAATGCGCTGGATCGGAACCGCCGACACGATCGGCCTGTTGCTGCTGCTGGGCCTGGCCTACCGGCGCTGGAGCATGCCGCTGCTGGGCGCGCTGCCGCTGGCCAGCGGCGGCCTGGCCGGGCTGGGCGCCGTGGCGTTGCTGTTCGACGGCGTGCACGGCATCACCATCGCGTTCGGCTTCACCCTGATCGGCGTGGCCCAGGACTATCCGATCCATTTCTTCAGCCACCTGCGCCCGGGCCAGTCGCCGCGCGCCAGCGTGCGCGCGCTGTGGCCGACGCTGATCACCGGCGTGGCCTCCACCTGCATTGCCTACGCCACGTTCCTGTTCTCCGGCGTGGAAGGGCTCAAGCAGCTGGCGGTGTTCACCATCGCCGGCCTGGGCGTGGCCGCCGCCAGCACGCGCTGGCTGCTGCCGCGGCTGGTGACGCCGGCGCGACGCGATCCGGCCGATTCGCGCGTGCTGTCGCGCCTGTGGCGGGGCGTGGAGCGGCTGCCGCGCCCGCGCGCGGCACTAGCGTTACTGGCGGTGTTGGCGCTGGCAGTGGTCGCATTCGCACCCGGTGCGTTCTGGCAGAACGACCTGGCGCGGCTGACCCCGGTTCCGCCGGCCGACCTGCTGCGCGATGCGCAGCTGCGTGCCGAACTGGGCGCGCCGGATGTGCGCTACATGCTCGCCTTGCAGGGCGCCGATGCCGAAGCGGTGCTGCAGGCCTCGGAGAAACTGCCGTCGGTGTTGCGCAAGCTGCAGGCCGATGGCGTGCTCGACGGTTACGACCTGGCCGCACGCTACCTGCCCAGCATCGCCACCCAGCACGCACGCCAGGCCGCATTGCCCGATACGCCGCAGCTGCGGCAGGCACTGGACGAGGCGCTGGTGGACCTTCCATTCCGCGGCGATGCGTTCGAGCCGTTCGTCGAGGATGTCGCCACGGCGCGCGCGGCCGCACCGCTCACGCCCGCCGACCTGGCCGGCACGCCGCTGGAGCTGGCCGTATCGGGCCTGCTGCTGCAGGGCACCGATCACGCCACCGCGCTGGTATCGCTGACCGGCCTGCACGATCCGCAGGCGCTGGCGCAGGCCGTGGCGCCGCTGGGCGCGCAGCTGCTGGACCTCAAGCAGGCCTCCGAATCGCTGGTCGCGCAGTGGCGCGTGCGCCTGCTGGCCGCGCTGGCGGTGGCCGCATTGCTGCTGGCCGGCACCGTGTGGCTGGCGCTGCGCGCGCCACGGCGCGTGCTGCGCGTGCTGGCGCCGATGGCGCTGAGCACCTTGCTGATCCTGGCGGTACTGCGCGCGCTGGGCGTGGAGCTGAACCTGTTCCACCTGGTCTCGCTGATCCTGGCCGCCGGCCTGGGCCTGGACTACGCGCTGTTCTTCGACCATGCCGGCGATGACCGCAGCGAACAGCTGCGCACGCTGCATGCGGTGATCGTCTGCAGCCTGACCACGCTGCTGGTGTTCAGCCTGCTGGCGCTGTCCTCGATCCCGGTACTGCGCGCGATCGGCGGTACGGTCGCGCTGGGCGTGGCATTCAACTTCGCCCTCGCGCTGCTGATCGCGCGTGCGCCGGCTGCCGGGTCGTCGACATGAGCGATGTCGTGCTCGACCGCGCGGGGATCCTGGCCCGGGTGCCGCACCAGGGCGCGATGTGCCTGTGGGACGAGGTGCTGTCGTGGGATGCGACCGGCATCCGCCTGCGCGCCCGCAACCACACCGATCCGGCGCATCCGCTGCGTGCACGCGGGCGCCTGCATGCGTTGGCGCTGTGCGAGTACGGCGCGCAGGCCATGGCCGTGCACGGCGGCTTGCTGGCCAGTGCGCAGGGCGGGCGTGCCGCGGCCGGCGTGCTGGTGGCGCTGCGCGAGGTGGTGCTGGCGGTCGATCGCATCGACGACCTGCCCGGCGCGCTGGAAGGCTGCGCCGAGCTGGTCGCCGCCAGCGAGGCCAGCCAGCAATACGCGTTCCGCCTGCTCCACGACGGCCGGGTGCTGGCCTCGGGCCGCGCCGCGGCAATGCTCGGCGGCGACCTGCCCGGTTGACGCTGGCACAATCGGCCGATGAACTCCCTGCAGACTCCCTCCCGTCGCGCCCTGGTCACCGGCGGCAGCGGCGATATCGGCGGCGCGATCTGCCAGGCGCTGGCCGCGTCCGGCATGGAGGTGGTCGTGCACGCGCACGGCAACCTCGCCCGCGCCGAAGCGGTCGCCGCGGCGATCAACGGGCAGGGCGGGCAGGCGCAGGCGGTGGCCTTCGATGTCGCCGACGGCGCGGCGGTGGACGCGGCGCTGCAAGCGCTGCTGGCGACCGGGCGCATCGACGTGCTGGTCAACAACGCCGGCATCCATGACGACGCGCCGATGGCCGGCATGACCGATGCGCAATGGCAACGGGTGATCGACGTATCGCTGCACGGCTTCTTCCATGTCACCCGGCCGCTGCTGCTGCCGATGGCGCGTGCGCGCTGGGGCCGTATCGTCAGCGTGTCCTCGGTCGCCGCGGTGCTGGGCAATCGCGGCCAGGCCAACTACGCCGCCGCCAAGGCGGGGCTGCATGGCGCCAGCAAGTCGCTGGCGCGCGAGATGGCCAGCCGCGGCATCACGGTCAATGTCGTGGCGCCGGGCGTGATCGAAGGGGCGATGGCCGACGGGCAGTTTCCGGTCGAGACGATCAAGCAGCTGGTGCCGGCCGCACGTGCCGGCCGGCCCGAAGAGGTGGCCGCGCTGGTCGCGTTCCTGTGTTCGGAAGCGGCCAGTTACGTCAACGGACAGGTGATCGGCGTCAACGGCGGCATGGCCTGACCCTCGCGTCAGCGCGATCACCAACCAGCGTGATCACCGGCTGCCGTGGTCGACCGGCTCGATATCGGGCCGGGGCGTGCGCCAGCCGAACAGTGCCAGCAGCGGCCCGGTCATCAGCGTGGTGGTGATCGCCAGCAGCAGGAGCAGGGTGAACATCTCCGGCCCGATCAGGCCCGCATCCAGGCCGACCTTCATCACGATCAGCTCCATCAGCCCGCGCGCGTTCATCAGCGAGCCCACCGCCAGGCTGTCGCGGGTGGAGTAGCCGGACAGCTTCGCGCCCAACCCGCCGCCGGCGAGCTTGCCCAGCACCGCCACCAGCAGGAGCAGCAGCAGCGCGCCCAACCCGGTGGCGGTGAACGCGCCGGCGCTGGTCCCCAATCCCGCGAGCGCGAAGAACACCGGCATCAGCAGCACCAGGGCCAGGTGCTCGATGCGTTCGACCAGGCTGTGCAGCAGGCGGTCGTCGCGCGGCAGGCAGGTGCCGAACAGGAACGCGCCGAACACCGCATGCAGGTGCAGCCATTCGGTCGCTGCCGCGCAGGCGAACAGGCCGACCAGCAGCGCCGCCAGCACCGTGCCCGAAGGCTTGCCGTCGTGCGCATGGCGATGCAGCAGCCAGGCATAGAACGGCCGCAATGCGCCGTAGACCACCAGCAGCAGCGCGGCCAGCCCGCCCAGCGTGCGCGCCAGCGTGGACCAGTCGCCGTCGCCGGTCAGCGCGACCAGCAGGGCCAGCACGATCCAGGCAGCGACATCGAGCAGTGCCGCGGCCGACAGCGCCAGCCGTCCGATCCGCGTGTGCTGCAGCTGGCGGTCCTTGAGGATGCGCGCCAGCACCGGGAAGGCGGTGACCGCCAGCGCCACGCCCAGGTACAACGCGAACGGCCAGAAGCCCACGCCCGCCGGCGCCAGCGAGTGGTGCAGCAGCGGCGCCACCGCCAGCGCCAGGCCGAACGGCAGCAGCGCCGACAGCCCGGCCACGCGCGTGGCCGCCAGCACCTGCGCGCGCGCGCCTTCCGGTGCGCGCAGCTCGGCGCCGATCACGAACATGAAAAGCACCAGGCCCAGCGTGGCCAGGGTCGACAGGCCGGTCAGCGAGGCGGCGGGAAACAGCGCGGTGTGCACGCCCGGCGCGATCACGCCGAATACCACCGGTCCGAGCAGCACACCGGCGGCCATCTCGCCGATCACCGGCGGTTGCCCGAAGCGCGCCAGCAACAGCCCGCACAGGCGCGCGGCAACCAGGATCACGGCGATCTGAAGCAGCAACAGGCCGGTCATCGAAGCACGCCCCTCCCCAGGGAAGCTGAAGACTTATACCAGCGCTGTGGGCCGGCGGCGCAGTCGCGCCAATGTGATGCCCAGGGTCAGGCGCCCGGATCGACCTGCGGCGGTTGCATGCGCACGCGCCGGTATTCATTCCACACATCGCCGTGGTGCAGCACCTGGCGGACCACGTGCGAGGTGATCCGGTACAGGTCGCGCAGCGGACGGAAGTGGCTGTGCCGCAGCGGGCCGCCATCGTCACCGCGATAGCGCGTCTCCACCGGCACCGACACGCAGCGCACGCCGAGCCGGCGCGCAGCGGAGATCAGCAGCTGGGCTTCGAACACGAAGTCCTCGCCGGGCACCTCGCCCAGCGCGATGACGCAGGCCGGGTAGTAGCGCTGGCCGCTTTGCGTATCGGCGATGCGATGGCCGGCAGCCCAGGCCACGCCCCAGTCGCCGAACGCGTTGGCCATGCGCCGGTGCGGCGGTGCGGCCTGGCGATGGCGCAGCCGCGCACCGATGATGATGCAGCGGGGGTGCCGCGCAGCGGCATCCAGCAGGCGCGGCAGGTCGGACGGATCATGCTGGCCGTCGCCATCCAGGGTCAGCACGCCGCGCGCACCGCGCGCATGCGCTTCGGCAAAACCGGTGCGCAGTGCCGCGCCCTTGCCGCGTCGCTGCGGATGGCGCAGTACGGTCACCGGCAGGCCTGCCAGCTGTTCGGCCGTCCCATCGTCGGAACCGTCGTCGACCACGATCACCCACGGGCAATGCCGCAGGGTCTGTTCGACCACCTCGCGGATCCGCAGCGCTTCGTTGAGCGCGGGGATCACCACCGCCACCTCGCCGGCGCGCGACGTGCCGTCAGTCATAGGCCAGCTCCACGCGCAGCACCCGGTCCGGTCCGGCCGGCAGCACGGTCGCATCGCCGCCCAGGGCCAGTGCCTGGAACAGGGCAAGCATCGGCGCCATCGCATTGCCGGCGGCGACCGGCGCGGTGAACTCCGGTGCCTGGCCATCGAGCAGGGCCAGCGACAGTCGCGGGCGACCGGGTGCGACCGGCCCCAGCACCAGCGCGCCACCGAGCAGGCCTTCGGTCGGCGCCACCTGGCGCAGCAGGCCCGGCGCATTGCCGTCGTAGCCGACCAGCAGCACGGCGGGCGCGCCGGCGAGCAACTGCGCGATCGCCTCGAGCAGGCCCATGGCGAAATCCGCGCTGAGCGCGGTGGCCGGTTCCATCGCACCGGCGGCGATCGTCCAGTAGCCGGCGGCGGCGTTGTGCACCGAGTTGTGGAAACGGGTCGGCGACAGCTCCAGCGGCGCGGTGGCCAGGGTCTGGCAGAGGTGCTCGGTGATCGCCAGGTCGCCATAGGTGGAGACGAACACCGACGGCAGCGTGGACGGATCGCGTCCTGCGTCGATGCATGCGGCCTGCGCCGCTTCCAGTGCGACCAGCACCGTGTCCGGCGCGCGTCGACGCTCGTTGGGCGGCAGCAGCGCCGGCGCCGGGCGCGTGGCGGCATGGGAAGTCGCATCATCGGAAGGCTTGCCGGCGAGCAGGGCGCGGAATGCCTCCCACGACCGCGCCTGCGCCGTCCACAGGCTGATGCCTTCGATGCCGGCGGTGAGGGTGGTCCGGGTCATGCGCGTGCGAACACCAGTGAGCAGTTGTTGCCGCCGAAGCCGAAGGCGTTGTTCATCGCGTGGTCGATCCGGCGATGTTCGGTGGCCATGCGCACCTGCGGGCCGCAGGCCGGATCGGGCTCGGTGCTGTTGAGCGTGCCGGGCAGCAGGCCGTCTTCCAACGCCAGCAGGGTCAGCACCGATTCGACGATTCCCGCCGCGCCCAGCGTGTGCCCGGTCCAGCCCTTGGTCGAGCTGGCGTGCAGCGAGGCGGGGAACAGGGCTGCCACCGCCTGCGCTTCGACGCTGTCGTTGGCCGGCGTGGCGGTGCCGTGCAGGTTGAGGTAGCCGATCGCATCCGGCTCCAGGCCGGCGCGGGCCAGCGCATCGGCCATCGCCCGCTGCGCGCCCAGGCCCTGCGGGTGCGGGGCGGACATGTGGTGGGCGTCGCTGGACTCGCCGTAGCCGCACAACCAGCCGCGTGGCTGGCTCCCGTCGCGTTCGAGCAGGGCGAAACCGCCGGCTTCGCCCAGCGACAGGCCGCGGCGGTGCGCGTCGAACGGGCGGCAGGGGTCGGGCGAGACCAGCTGCAATGCATTGAAGCCGTACAGCACGCTGCCGCACAGCGTATCCACTCCGCCGACGATCGCCGCATCGGCCAGGCCGGCCTGCAGCATCCGCGAGGCCAGGGCGAAGACCTTGGCGCTGGACGAGCAGGCGGTCGCCACGGTCATGCACGGACCGCGTGCGCCGGTGACCTGCGCAACGAAATCGCCCAGCGCGTGCGGGGTATGCACCAGCAGTCGCGCCAGCGCTTCGGGGAAGCGGCCGTCCTGTTGCTGCGCATAAGCCGCTTCCGTTTCGCCGATGCTGGAAGTCGAGGTGCCGACCAGCACCGCCACGCGGGTGGCGCCGTGGCGTGCAACCGCGGCGGCTGCCGCTTCGAGGAAGCCGTCCTGGTGCAGCGCGCGCCAGGCCAGGCGATGGTTGCGCGATTCCCACTCCGAAAGGTCCGCCGGCAGCGACACCTGCTCCAGTCCCTCGACCCGGCCGATCCAGCAGTCCAGCCGGGGGGCAGGACCGAAGTCGTTGCGGCGAAGGCCGCTGCGTCCTTCGCGCAGCGCCTGGCGCTGCGCATGCAGCCCGGCCCCCAGCGCCGTGGTCGCGGTATGGGCGGTGACGGCGAGCGGAACGCTGTGCGGCGGTGGAAGGATGTGCTGCAAAAGAGGCTGGCGGGCGGGCTGGCCGGCGAGTATAGCCACAGCCCCGCGTGAGCCCGGTGTTGGGGTACATGAACCGCCGCGCGGCCGCGTGAATGCCGGCGTTGCGCTTCCGCGCGTGCGGCATTTCCGACACAATCCCCCGGATTCCCCCACTAATGAAGGCAAGCCGCGGCGCGCGCGCATGCAAGCCTACGTCTACAAGAGCCTACGCAGGGCCGACACCTACGTGTTCCTCGCTGCCCGCGACGACTTCGAGCCGGTGCCCGCGGCCGTGCGCGCTCAGCTGGGCGAACTGGCCTTCGTGCTCGAAGTGGCATTGACCCCGGATCGCCGGCTGGCCCTGTCCGACCCTGAAGTGGTGCGCGCCAACCTGGCCGCGCGCGGATTCCACGTGCAATTCCCGCCCGACAGTGCGGCCAAGGTGCCGGTCGATGACTGAGTCGCGCCGCCGCCTCCCGCGACCGCTGCTGCTGGCGGCCGTGGCCGGATTGGTGCTGTCGCTGCTGACCGGCTTCGGCGGCGTGGTCGCCGTGCTGGGTGGGCTGCTGGCGCAGCCGGCATGGGCGCTGGCGGTGTCCTGGTGGCGCGGCACCCGCGCGATCCCGGCGAACCCACGAGCCGTCACCGGCGATGCGTTGCCCCTGCTCGGCGCCTGGGCGCTGGCCCTGGCATCGGCCGCCGCGGTGATCGCCTGGCCGCTGGCCGCGCTGCACGACAGTGGCAGCCTGGGCGCTGCGGTTGGACTGAGCGCGATGGCCAGCGCGGTCCTGCTGGGCCTGTGGCGGACCTGGCCGGTGTGGCATGCGCTGGAGCGTGGCGGTGCCCGCCTGGCGACTCTGTGGCGCAAGCTGCCGCAGCAGGAAACCGGCAGCTGGCGCGGGCTGGCCGTGGCCGGCGCGGCCGCTGCGGTGGTCGCCGGCGTGCTGGTGCTGGCCTGGCCAGGCCTGTTGCCGGCCTCATGGCATTGGCCGCTGGCGGTGGCTTATGCGTTGGCGCTGCCTGCGCTTCACCTGGCCCTGCAGCGGGTGGCACCGGCGGCCGAGATGGCCGCGCCGCTGGATTTTCTTGGCCAGGCCGAGCCCGCGCCTGTCGCCGAACCCCTGCCCGACAGCAGTGAGCTGGCCGGTGAGCTGTACGCGGCCGCGCGCGGTGGCCGCGTCGATCGCGCCCTGCAGCTGCTGGATGCCGGCGCCGACGCGCATGCACCGCCGCCGGCGGCCGATCGCGACCAGCGCAGCCTGGCCGCGCTGGCGGCGGTCCTGCCGGACCTGCGCCTGCTGCGCGCGCTGATCGTGCGCGGCGTGGATCTCAACGGCGGCAGCGGCACGCCGCCGCTGCTGGCCGCCACCCGCGACAGCTGGCATGGCCGTCCCGAAGCGGTGATGACCCTGCTGGCCAACGGCGCCGATCCGCGCGCCACCGATACCGACGGCAACACCCCGCTGCACCACGCCGCGCGCAGCACCGACCCGGGCGTAGCCGCGCTGCTGCGTGACGCGGCCGCCGAAATCGACGCGCTCAACAATGAAGGCGTCTCGCCGCTGGGCGTGGCCTGCGCAAGCGGCAACTGGCGGCTGGCCAAGTTCCTGCTCGAGCGCGGCGCGCGCCCGGAACCGGCGGAAGGCCAGCCGGTATTGCTGGCCGCCGCAGCCAGCGAAGAAGACGATCCTGCCGGCGTGCAGCTGCTGCTGCGGTTCAAGGCCAAGGTGGGCACGACCGGTCGCGGCGCGCGCACCGCTTTGCACGAGGCCGCTTTGGCCGGACATGCCGACATCGTCGGCGCGCTGCTGGCCGTAGGCGCCGATCCGCAGGCGCGCGACGCCGCCGGCCGCACGCCGTGGCTGGAGGCCGCACGCGCATTGCGCGGTGGAGTGATCGAACAGCTCGCCGCCCAGCGAATCGATATTGCCGCCGTCGACGGCGAAGGCCGCAACGCGCTGGTCCTGGCCGCCGGTGCCGAACAGGCCTCGCTGGCCCTGGTCCGGCGCCTGCTGGAGCTGGGCGTGAACCCGGCGCAGGCCGACCAGGCCGGCCGCCGCGCGGTCGACGTCGCCGCCGAAGCCGGGCGCTGGTCGATCGTGGCCGCGCTCGATCCGGCCTATCCGCTGCCCGCCGCGGTTGCCGATGCGGCCGCCGACAGTGCGATCGACGAACGCCCGCCGCTGGCACTGCTGCGCGACGGCCTGCAGGCCGGACGCCTGGAAGGCCTGGCCTCCCTGGCGCGACTGTGCGCGCCGGCCGAACTGGGCACGCTGCTGCACGATCCGGCGCTGCGCACCCAGGCTTCCACGGTCAGCTGGCTGCTGGCGCATGGCGCCGATGCCGAAGCGCTGATCGACGAGGCGACCGCCCTGAGCGCGCTGTTCGAACAGGGCGGCGATGCGAGCGCCGCGATCCAGGCGCTGCTCGACCATGGCGCTTCGCCGGCCGGCGCCGGTGGCCTGGCCCGCTTCCTGGCTGCCTGTGTGCAGCGCGACCAGGCCGCGCGCGGCAACGAGCAGGTCGCGCTGGACCTGTTCGTGCAGGGCGCCGATCCGTTCGCGCCGTCGCCGGCCGGTGATCCGCCGCTGTCGCTGGCGGTGCGGCTGGGCTGGCTGCGCCTGCTCGATGCGCTGCTCGATGCCGGCGTCGATCGCGAAACGCGCGATGGCCACGGCATGACCGCCCTGCACCTGGCCGCCGCGCTGGGCCGCGAATCGGCATTGCGTCGCCTGGTCGCGCAGGGCGCCTCGCCCGACGCGCGCGCGGCCGACGGGCAGACGCCGCTCGGCGTGGCCCTGGCCAGCGGCCGTCGCGACCTGGCCGACTGGCTGGACTGGCGCGTGTGGTCGCTGCCGCGGCGCCCGCTGCGTGCCGGCGACGTGGTTTCCGCGGCGATGGCCGGCGACGCCGATGCGGTGCGCCGCCTGCTCGAATTCGGTTTCCCGGTCGATGCGGTCGATGCGCAGGGCTGCACCGGCCTGCTGCGCGCCGCCGGCGGTGGCCATGCCGCGGCGGTCGACCTGCTGCTGGCGCGCGGCGCCGATCCGCAGCACGCCGCGCACAGTGGCGCCACGCCGCTGTCGGCCGCGGTGAGCATGCGCCAGACGCCGATCGTCACCGCATTGCTAGACGCCGGCGCCAATCTCGAACACCGCCTGCCCGGTGGCGTCACCGTGCTGATGCTGGCCTGCGCGCTGGGCCTGCCGGACATCGCCGCGCGCCTGCTTACCGCCGGCGCCGACATCGATGCCGGCGACAGCCAGGGCCTGGCGCCGCTGCATTGCGCCGCGCTCTACGGCTTCACCGGCCGCGACCGCACCCGTCTGCTGGCCCTGCTCGACACGTTGCTGCTGGCCGGCGCCGAAGCGGACATGCCCGCCGCTGGCGGCGTGACGCCGTTGCTGCTGTTGCTCGGTTCGCGTGCCGAACCCGGCGGCGCGTGCGACGAGAAAGTCGTGCTGGCCGGCCTGGAGCGGTTGCTCGAAGAAGGCGTGTCGCTGGAGGCGCAGGATCCGCGCGGCTTCGGTCCGCTGCACCTGGCGGCGCTGCATGGCCTGGGGGGCGTGGTCCAGCGCCTGCTGCGCGCCGGCGCCGATCCGGACCTGCGCGACACGCTCAACCGCAGCCCGCGCGAGATCGCGGTGATGCGCGGCTTCGTCGATGTCGCCGCTGAATTCGCCCCGGCCCAGCCGGGCGTGTCGATGGCCCGCTTCCTCCGCGAACCGCGCGGCTGATCCGGCTCAGCGCTGCGTGCCCGGCTCCTCGTCGGGGGCAGCCGGTTCGGAAGGCTTGGCGATCGTCCGGTCTTCGTCGGCATCGAACAGGCGCAGCAGGTCGGTGCGCGCCTGCCGGGCGCTCTGGGTGACCGCCGCGTCGTCGTCGTAGACCAGGTACTGCTCGCGCAGCAGGGCCTCGTCGTGTTCGCGGAACCAGCGCACGTGCTCGGCCGCCACATCGGCCGGCATGCCCAGTTCGCGCAACACGCTCTCGCCCAGGTCCAGGCTGCTGCCGAGCATCTCGCGGAACGGTTCGGCGCCCAGGTCCATCAGCCGCCACGCATGCTGGCGATTGCGTGCGCGGGCCAGGATCTTGGCCTGCGGATACAGGCGCCGGATCAGGCGCACCGCGCGCAGGTTGCTGTCCGGATCGTCGGTGCAGACCACGAACACCTGCACATGCGCCGCCCCGGCCGCGCGCAGCAGGTCGGGCCGGGTCGGGTCGCCGTAGAAGATGCGGCCGCCGTTGCGGCGCACGTCCTCGACCTGTTCGGGACTGCTTTCCAGCGCCACGTACGGAATCCGCTGCGCCGCCAGCAGCCGCACCACGATCTGGCCGAAGCGGCCGACCCCGGCGACCAGCACCTTGGGCTGCATCTGCGCCGCATTGGCGGGGATGTCGTGGGCCTGCGGCGGCGCCGGCGCATGCTTGGCTTCGTGCCGGCGGATGCGGCTGTCCAGCACCAGTAGCAGCAAGGGCATCAGCGCCATCGACAGGCCGACGATCGCCACAAGGCGGTCGTGATTGTCCGCCGACACCAGGTCTACGCGCAGCGATTCATGGAAGATCACGAACGCGAACTCGCCGCCCAGCCACAACGTGCCGCCGAGCATCAGTGCGTGGGAGTGGGTCAGCTTCGCGAGCCTGCCCACGCCGTAGAGCACGCCGAACTTCACCACCAGCAGCAGCGCCACGCCGCCGGCGACGAGCATCGGTTCGCCGGCGATGCGGTCCAGGTCGATGCCCATGCCCACGGAGATGAAGAACAACCCCAGCAGCAGGCCCTTGAACGGCTCGATCTGCGATTCCAGTTCGTGCCGGTACTCCGAATCGGCCAGCAGCACGCCGGCGATGAACGCGCCCAGGCCCGGGCTCAGGCCGGCCTGCTGCATGATCCATGCGCTGCCCAGCACCGCCAGCAGCGAGGTGGCGGTGAACACCTCCGGTGCCTGCGTGCGCGCGACCACGCCCAGCGCGCGATGCATCAGCAGGCGCCCGCCGAAATACACCAGCGCCAGCGCGCCCAGTGCGTGGCCGACTGCGGTCCAGGTCAGGGTTTCGTTCTTGACTCCGCCCAGCAGCGGCACCACCGCCAGCAGCGGGATCGCGATCAGGTCCTGGAACAGCAGGATCGCGAACGCCAGCCGGCCGTAATCGCTGCCCAGCTGCTTGCGCTCGGCCAGCAGCTGCAGGCCCACTGCGGTGGAGGACAGCGCCAGGCCCAGGCTGGCGATCAGCGCGCCCTTCCACGGAAGCGCGTAGAGCAGCAACGCACCGCCCAGCAGCAGGGCGGAGATGAACACCTGCGCGCCACCGGCGCCGAACACCGGCCGGCGCATCAGCGCCAGTCGCGCCGGCGACAGTTCCAGGCCGATCACGAACAGCAGCATCACCACGCCGATTTCCGCGGCGCTGAGGATCCGGTCCGGATCGCTGACCACGCCGATTCCGTCCGGGCCCAGCAACACGCCGGTGGCCAGGTAGGCCAGCACCGCCACCAGGCCGAGCTTGCGGAACAGCGGCACGGCCACGATCGCGGCCAGCAGCAGGACCAGGATGAGTTCGAAGCTGAGGCTGGTGGGCATGGCCGATCTCCTTCGCCGCTTCGATTATGGGCGGGATGCCCGCGGCCGCCCAGCGCAGACGATGCTCGGCGCACGGCGAAGTCGGCATGTGGCGGCTCCGCCTTCAGGTCGTGAACAGCTGCAGCAGGTGCTTGCCGTACTTGCCGCCGGGTGTGGCGGTGACCACGACGATCGCATAGGCGAAGACCACGCCTGCCAGCGCAAGCGCGGCCACCGCCGGCCATCGCAGGTGGCGCGGCAGCGCGAAGCGCTTGTGCAGGTTGCGGATGAAGAATTCGGCCACGAGCAGGTTGGGGACGAAGAACAGGTACAGGATCGCGTAGTCGAAAAAGCCCAGCATGTTGCCCGCGCCGATCCCCACGCCACCGGTGATGTCCTGCCAGGCGCGGAACTCCAGGTCGAAGATCCACGAACCGAGCACCATCGCGAACAGGCGGATCGCCCATGCGCGATGCCGGTCGAAGCGCTTGGCGCGAGCGTGGACGTAGGCCATGACCGCGCTGAGCATCATCACCGCGCCCCAGATGCCGAACGCGACCGACGCCGCCGGCGTGTACGCGCCATGGGTGAGGATGAAGGACATGCCGCCCACGCCCGCCAGCAGTCCGGCGCTCACGTAGACCCGGCCGGTCCAGCGGTGCACCCCGCGGTGGCGGTTCCGGATCCTGGACGAGAGCAGGATCGGCCAGGCCAGCACCAGCACCGTGCCCATGACGAAATGCATGCCGATCCCGAGGTTGGCGATCAGTTCCGGGGCCGTGGGCATCGGCAGGCCGCCGACCAGGGCGCGCCACTGCTCGAAGTTCTTGTACGTGGCGCCGGTCGCGCGCAGGACGATGTAGGCGCCGAACGCGGCCAGGCCCGCGGCGGCGGCGAGATGGAAGAAGCGCCCCGCCCAGCGCGCCGCGCGATCCTCGGCCAGCGCACGCCGTGGCGTGGCCTGGCATATGGTCAGCCTGCTGTCTGCGCTCATGGCGTTCCTCTGCGTCGTCGACGCCGGTTCGTTCCGGCGCGGCACACCTTGCGGGGGGCGCGAGACACAGTCTTGAGGGCAGTCGTAGGCCGTCGGCGGAAAAGCTTAGGGAGGCTTAGGTGGCGCCGGCGGCCAGGCCCATATACTTGATCGGGAGGGGATTTCCCCGCCTGGGGGTGTATGTCGCAGCCTGTTCCGAGTCGCCTGGCCTTCGACGACCTGGTCATCGATTTCGCCGGCCGGCGGCTGTCGCGCGGCGGCAGCGAGCAGGCGTTGGAACCCAAGGCCTTCGCCGTGCTCGCGCTGCTGGCCGCCTCGCCGGGCCGGGTGTTCACCCGCGACGAAATCCTGGACACGGTCTGGGGCCACCGGCATGTCACCCAGGGCGTGTTGAACCGGGTCATGAGCCTGCTGCGCCAGGCGCTGGGCGAAGACGCGCTGCATCCGCGCCTGCTGCATACGGTGTACGGGGTCGGCTACCGCTTCGATCTGCCAGCTTCAGCCGGGTCGATGCCGGATGCCGCAGGGGAAACCGAAGCGTCGGCACCGGCGCTTGAAGTCCAATCGTCGTCGGCTCCCAGCGGCGCGCCGGGTCGGGGATCGGTCCGCAAACGCTGGTCCTGGCTTGCAGCGTTGGCGGTGGCTGCCCTGCTCGGGTTCGGTGCCGCGGCCTGGTTGGCGCGCACGAACCAGGCGCCCGTACCGGCCGTGGACACCGCGCCGGCGCCTGCGGTCGCCGAGCGTCCGTCGCTGGCGGTACTGCCGTTCGCCGACCTGTCCAGCACGCGCGACCAGGAGTACCTGGCCGACGGCCTGGCCGAGGAGATCCTCAATCAGTTGGCCCAGGCATCTGCGCTGCGGGTGGTCGGACGCACGTCGAGCTTCTCGTTCAAGGGCGCCAACGAGGACCTGCGCGCGATCGGCCGCAAGCTCGGCGTGGCTTATCTGCTGGAAGGCAGCGTGCGCAAGGATGGCGACCACCTGCGCGTCACCGCACAGCTGGTCCGCGCCGACGACGGCAGCCATCTGTGGTCGAAGACCTACGCGCGCGAACTGCGCGACGTGTTCGCGGTGCAGGAGGAGATATCGCGCGACGTGGCGCAGGCCCTGAGCGTCAAGCTGGACGTGGCCAAGTTCAATCGCGGGCAGGGCGGTACCGACAACGTCGAGGCCTACGAGCGCTACCTGCGCTGGCGCAATATCGGCATGCGCGAACTGTTCGATTTCGAGCACGACCGCGAGCGCCTGCAGCTGGCGCGCGAGATGGTGTCGCTCGATCCGCAGTGCGTGCTGTGCTGGGATGCGTTGGCCGTTTCGCTCAACGCCATGGCCAGGGAGATCGGCGGCACCCAGGCCGGACAGCTGCGCGCCGAGGCCGCGCAGGTTCGCGAGCGCATCGCCGGCATCTCCCCGGACAGCTGGGTCGCCAAGCGCGACCGCGCCAACGCGCTGTGGCGCCTGGGCAGGCGCGCGGAGGCCATCGCGCTGGCGAAAGAAGTGGTCGATTCCGGTCCGCTGACCAAGGAGCGGGTCTGGGACTACGCCTACATGATCTACGCCGTGGGCCACCTGGACGAGACCGTGGCGCTGGTCGAGCAGGTGCGCGCGGTCGAGCCGATGGCGCTGTTCCTGTCGCGCGACCTGCAATACGACTACACCGCCGCGCGGCGCTACCAGGAGGCCGAGGCCGAGTACCAGCGTGGTCGCGGACTGGAAGGCAGCCAGCTGGACCCGGACTACGTCGCCTTCATCCGCCAGTTGGCGGGCAAGCGCCCCGGCGGACTCGAGCAGTTGCGAGACCTTCATCGCCGGGTGGTGCAGGACAGCGATTTCGATACGCCGTTCTTCCGCGACCTGGGCGCGGCGCTGGATGACCGCGAGGCGATGCTCGCCCTCGTGCGCAAGGCGCTCGCCGATGAAACCTACGGCGGCAGCAATGCCGCCTACGCGACCATCAACGTGGCCGACGCGCTGGGCGATGCGGACCTGGCGATGGCCGCGCTGCGCCGGTACCTGGAAACCCAGGAGGGTTTCGAGCAGGGCGCGGTAGCGCAATACCCGTACGTCGCCTTCTGGAACGCTCCCTACTCGGACCTGCGCGCACACCCAGACTTCAAGAAGCTGCTGGCCCAGGCCGGCGTGGTCGACTACTGGCGGCAGACCGGTCGTTGGGGCGACGGTTGCATGCCGGTGGGCGCAGCCGATTTCCAGTGCCGCTAAGGCATTCAGAGAGGTCAGGCGGGGCGGTGCGGCAAGGGTGCATCGCCGTTCGAGGCGGCCATCGCGGTCGTGGCCGCTGCGCAGGCGGAACCTCCCGCCAGCTGCCCCGTCGTGCCGGGCGTGCAACGCCCTGAAGGCACTTCCGTGAATCCCGCACCGTGTCATCCGAGTGCCTGGTCGCCGGGCGGAGAGCAGCTGTCCTGCCCAGGGGAGGTTGGTGAAGTCCCGCGTTGCTGATGCTGCGCGCCAGTGCGAAAAGTCGTTAATGCCGAAAAATCATATGGATAGCTTCGGCTATTTGCCCCTATTCACATCAATGAACATCTGTATTTCGTTAATAAACCCGAAATAAGCCATAAAATTTGTGACTAAAGTCACACTTTAAATAAATATGTAACGTGAACCTAAGCTGACCATTGACCCCGACCCCTGCCATAAGTCACGTTCGTAACCGCCCTTCCGGGCCACTTCTTATTCGGGGAAAAAATGAAACGCTCATCTCTGAACCGCAATCTGCGGCGCAGCGCATTGACCGTGGCGCTGGGTCTTTGCTTCAGCTCGGCAGTCCATGCCCAGCAGTCCAGCGGTGCATTGTTCGGCCAGGCGACGTCTGGGGAGACCGTCGTCATCGATAATCCGGCCACCGGCTACCACCGCGAGGTCGTGGTGGGTGCTGACGGCGGCTATCGCGTACCGGGCATCCAGCCCGGCAGCTACCGCGTCACCCTCAAGCGCGCAGACGGCACCACCGCCGTGCGCGACGTGCAGGTCAACATCGGTACCGGTACCCCGGTCAACTTCGCCGCTGCCGGCGGGACCACCGAGCTGGGCAGCGTGACGGTCCTGGGCACCCGCTCGGTCAATCCGATCGACGTGTCCTCGGTGTCCTCCACCAGCATCCTGACCGCCGAGCAGATCGCCAAGGTGCCGGTGCAGCGCGATGCCACCTCGGTGGCCTTGCTGGCGCCCGGCACCGTGCGCGGCGACACCGCTTTCGGCAACCTGGCCTCGTTCGGCGGCTCGTCGGTCGCCGAGAACCAGTACTACCTCAACGGCTTCAACATCACCAACTCGTTCCGCAGCCTGAATTTCGCCCAGGTGCCTTACGAGGCGATCGCCGAGCAGCAGACCATGACCGGCGGCTATGGCGCCGAGTTCGGCCGCTCGCTGGGCGGCGTGGTCAACATGGTGTCCAAGCGCGGCACCAACGACTTCCACGCCGGCGGCAACGTGTTCTGGTCGCCCGATTCGCTGCGCGCGGAAACCGAGAGCACCTTCTACTCCAACCCGCTGGTGCCCGGCGACCTGGGCAAGCTGCGCCAGGACAACTCCGAAGACACGCTGGGCGAATACGCGGCCTCGGTCTGGGCTGGCGGTGCGATCATCAAGGACAAGCTGTTCGCCTACGGTGCGTTGACCTACAAGAAGACCGATCAGGACTACTGGGGCACCGTCCTGTCGCGCACCAACAACAACGAATCGGAGAAGGGCGATCCGATCTGGCTGGTCAAGCTGGACTGGAGCATCAACGAGGACCACCACCTCGAATTCACCGGGATGTCGGACAAGCGCACGACGACCACCAAGACCTACCTCAACACCATCGGCCAGCTGGACCGCGGCGCCCTGGTGGGCACCTCGTACGCCGAGTCGGGCGGTGAGAACTACATCTTCCGCTACAACGGCTACCTGACCGACACCTTCTCGGTCTCGGCGCTGTACGGCACCAGCGAGTATTCGCGCTCGCGGCGCCTGGTGACGGCGGATGGCACCCGGGTCGAATACGGTGGCGACATCAACCAGCCGGCCAGCGGTTGCCCGGTCATCACCGATGTCCGTCCGGGCTACCGCCAGGCGATCACCGGCGGTTACGCGAGCGCGTGCAACATCACCGGCACCTCGATCGATCGCGTCGACTCCAAGGACAACCGCGACCAGTTCCGCCTGGACTTCGACTGGGAGATCGGCGACCACCGCATCGGCTTCGGCTACGACACCGACGACTTCGAGTCGATCGCCGGCCAGTCGCTCGAAGGCGGCCGCATCTGGCGCTACTCGACCAACAATGGTCCGGATGGCCTGGCCAACACCGGCGACGAGTTCGACATCGTTCGCGAGCAGATCGTCAACCAGGGCTCCACGGTCCGGGTCGAGCAGGCGGCCTATTACATCGAGGACAACTGGGCGGTCACCGACACCTTCCTGGCCTACCTCGGCGCACGCTGGGATACCTTCGAGAACTTCAACGGTGAAGGCGAGGCCTACGTCAAGATCGAGAACCAGTTCGCCCCGCGCCTGGGCTTCTCCTGGGACGTCAATGGCGACTCCACGTTCAAGGTCTACGGTACCGCCGGTCGCTACGCGCTGCCGCTGACGTCCAGCGTGGCCGTGCGCGGCGCCAGCATCTCGCTGTTCACCCGCCAGAACTTCAACTTCACCGGCGTGGATCCGGTCACCGGCGCACCGCTTGGCCTGACCCCGCGTGGCGCGCTGACCTACATCAACGGCGAGTTCGGCGAGCCGAAGAACGCGGCCACCATCGCGTCCAAGAATCTGGATCCGATGTACCAGGACGAGTACATCCTGGGTGGCCAGTACGCGCTGACCGATCACCAGAACATCGGCGTGAAGGGCATCTACCGCAAGCTGAAGGCGGCGATCGACGACAACTGCGATTACACGCCGATCTACGACATGGCCGTGGCCGATGGCCTGGATCCGGTGCTGCCCAGCAGCGGTTTCCCGTACTGCCGCATGTTCAACCCGGGTGCCGATTCGGTGTTCCTGACCGATATCGAGAACAACGGTGTGCTCACCGAGTACACCGTTCCGGGCGAGCTGCTGTCGCCTGCGGCCAAGCGCAGCTACGAGGCGCTCGAGTTCTCCTGGGACGGCGCGTGGGACAAGTGGTTCGCCAGCGCCTCGTACACCATGGCCTGGAGCAAGGGCAACACCGAGGGCGGCGTGAAGTCGGACATCGGCCAGGCCGATACCAGCGTCACCCAGGACTTCGATTACAAGGAACTGGCGGTCGATTCCTACGGCTACCTGCCTAACGATCGTCGTCACAGCCTGAAGCTGTTCGGCAACTATCAGTTCAACGACGAATGGTCGGCCGGTGGCAACCTGCTGGTGCAGTCGGGCCGCCCGATCAACTGCCTGGGCGTGCTCTACCCGTACCACGGCGGCATCCATCCCTACGGCGCCTCGTTCTTCCGCTGTGGCACCACCGAAGCCGGCGGTGTCAGCGGTCCATCCGAGCCGGTGCCGCGCGGCACCGCCGGTCGCCTGCCGTGGACCAACAGCATCGACCTCAACGTCGCCTATTTCCCCAAGTGGGCGAGCGGGCTGATGTTCAATATCGACGTGTTCAACGTGTTCGACAGCCAGAAGGTGACCTCGGTGACCGAAGTGGCCGAAGACGGCACCACCGGCGTGCCGCTGAACACCTATCTGGTGCCGCGTGGCTTCCAGACTCCGCGCAGCGTCCGCTTCATGGTCCAGTACGACTTCTGATCCAGCGGTAAAACTCTTGGCTGTACTTACTCTCCAGGCCGCCGCAAGGCGGCCTTTTTTTCCGGCCCGCGGTCATATCGTCCAGGGTCACGCCAACGGGGCGCACCGTGAAGCTATGCTTGGGTCATTCCATTCCAGATGAGCGCAATGCAGTCGGTCATTGAATCCTGGCAGCAGGCGCAGCGGCACGAAGCGGCCGGCCAGTGGCAGCAGGCGCGCCCGCTCTACGAAGCCATACTGGACACCGAGCCGGACCATGTGCCGGCCCGGTTGCGCATGTCGCGAATGGAGCAGCTCGCCGGACGCTATCTTCCGTCGCGACAGCATGCACTGCATGCTGCCGCAGCCGTTCACCGCGGCGGGGGACTGCGCCACATCGGCTATGTCAGTGGCCGCTTGCTTGAGTTCGCCGAGGAGGCCGAAGCGGCCGCGATGATCCTGTCGGTGGACTGGGACAATGCGGACGTGGTGCGGCATTCCCCGGTGCTGGCCCAGCATCTGTGGCTGGCCGGGCGCTACACCGATGCCCTGCGCCTGCTCGATGCGATGGCCCCGCACGCACCCGATCATCCCCTGCTTCGCTTCACCCGCGCGAACGTCCTGCGCTACCTGGGCGATGGGGCGGCAGCCGGGCGGCAGTACGAAGCCTGCCTGGAGCTGGCGCCGGACCTGGCCGACGCGCACTGGGCCGTGGCCACGCATTCCAGGGCACAACCGCAGTTGGCGCGCGTGCCGCGCCTGAAGCATGCGCTGCAGGCGGCCAGCGATGACGGCGACCGCGCACACCTGTTCTATGCGCTTTTCCACGAATACGACGCTGCCGACGACACCGCATCGGCCTGGGATGCCTTGCTGCAGGGCGCCGCGCTCATGCGCCGCCGCCATGCTTATGACGCCGGCCGTGAAGCTGCTTCGCTGGAGGCGATGATGCAAATGCCGATGGTGCCGGCGATTGCGGATGAGGACGCGGCAGGTGCCAGGCCGGTATTCATCGTCGGCATGCCGCGCACAGGAACGACGCTGCTGGACCGGATCCTGGGCAATCATCCGCAGGTGCATTCGCTGGGCGAACGCAACGACCTGGCGGCGGCGATATGCGAGGCATCCGGGCGCTTCTTCCAGCCAACCCCGCAGAAAGGTCATGCCGCGCTGCTGGATGCGACCGATGCCGTCGAAGTCGGGCGGCGCTACATGCAACGCGTTACTGCGGGTGCGCCAGCTACCGGCTATCTGGTCGACAAGAATCCACTCAACCTGTTCTGTATCCCGATGATCCTGCGCGCATTGCCGCATGCGCGCGTGCTGATCCTGCGCCGCGACCCGATGGATGCGTGCTTTTCGAACTTCAAGGAGCTGTTCCAGGGCGGCGCCTACGCCTACAGCTACGCGCTCCCGGACCTGGCCGGCCATTGCCGCAACGCGAGGCGCTGGAGCGAACACTGGTCCGCTTCAGCGCCCGATGCGGTGCGGGTGGTGGACTACGAGAAGCTGGTGGACGCTCCGCGAGCGCTGTCGGCGCAGTTGCTGGATTTTCTCGACCTGCCACCGCATGCAGGTCTGCACGACATCGCCGGCAACACTTCGCCGGTAGCGACGGCCAGCAGCAGCCAGGTGCGGGAAGGCGTGCATCGTCGTGCGGTGGGGGCATGGCAGCGCTACCAGGCGCAGCTGCAACCGCTGCGCGAACGCCTGGGAGACCAGGCATGAGTTTCCCGGCGCCGCAGGCACTGTGGCCGTTGCTGTCGTCGGCCGAGCAGTGCGCCGCGCGCGAGGATTGGATTGGCGCGATCGCCGCCTATGGCCAGGCCTTGGCACAGGTACCCGACGACGCGTGGACACTCATCCAGCTGTCGTACGTGCATTCGCTGGCCGGCCACTACCGGCTGGCGCGACAGCATGCGCTCGCCGCCGCGCGCAGTGGCGCACGCGATCCGGCATTGTTGATGGAGCTTCTGCCGCGCCTGCGTACGTTCAACCAGATTCCGACGATGCTGGCCTGCATCGAGCGGCTGCTGCCGATGTCGCGCATGCCGGTCCCGCTGCTGCTGGCGGTGGCCGCCCAGCTCAGCTACGCGAACCTGCCCGATCGCGCCATTGCGTTCCTGGACGAAGCACGCCGCGCCGATCCCGACTTCCCGGCCACGCTGCTCTCGCGCGGCCAGGTGCTGACCTACCTGGGGCGCTTCGAGGAGGCCGGGCAGGACGTCGCGCGCGCGTTGCGCCGCGCCCCGGAGATCGCGCAGGGTTACTGGCTGCAGGCCTGGGTCGGCCGGCAGACCGGTGAGCGCAACCATGTCGAGGCCATCCGGCGCGAACTGTCGCGCCCCGGTCGCAAGCCCGAGGATGTGGCGCTGCTGGGTTTCGCCCTGCACAAGGAGCTGGACGACCTGGGCCGGTACGACGAGGCGTGGCAGGCGCTGGTGCTGGCCTGCCGTGCCAAGCGCTCGCGCTTGAGTTACGACACGGCCGCCAGCGCGGCACTGTTCCGCGGACTGGCCGCGTTCGAGCCCGCAGCTTCGGTCAGCCATCCGGCATTGGACCAGTCGCGCACGCCGGTGTTCATCGTCGGCATGCACCGCTCGGGCACCACGCTGCTGGAGCAGCTGCTGGACAACCATCCGCAGGTGCAGGGCCTGGGCGAGCTGTACGACTTCACCAGCGCGATGCGCCATGCCACCGACCACCACTGCAAGGGCGTGGTCGATCCGGTGCTGGTCGAGCGTGCGCGCTCGGCCGACCTGGGCGAGGCCGGACGCCAGTATCTGGACGGCGTTGCCTGGCGGCTGGGACCGCAGCGCTGCTTCACCGACAAGCTGCCGTCCAATTTCCTCAATGTCGGTTTCATCGTGGATGCACTGCCGCAGGCGCGGATCCTGCACATGGTCCGCGACCCGGTGGAGACCTGCTTCTCCAACCTGCGCGAGTTGTTCTCCGAAGCCAACGCGTACAGCTATGACCCGATCGAGCTGGCCGACTATCACCGGCTCCACGACCGGCTGATGCGGCACTGGAAGGCGCGCCACCCCGGCCGGATCCTGGAAGTCGATTACGCGAACCTGACCCGCGACACCGAGGCGCAGATGCGCAAGGTGGCCGCGTTCTGCGGCCTGGAGTTCGACGCATCGATGCTGCAGCCGGCCACCGGGCGCGGCGTGGTGACTGCCAGCGCGGTGCAGGTGCGCGACCGGGTGCACGTACGCGAGCAGCCGAAGTGGGCGCCGTACGCGCAATGGCTGGCGCCGATGATCGAGCGGCTGCAAAGCGACCGCGCCGACCCGCTGGAGGCGCGATGAACCTGAGCGGATACACGACGGTCGAGGCGACGCCTTCGATCGAAACCTATCGGCATCTTCGCCGGGCCTGCGGACTGAGCGCCAAATCGGGCGAGGCCGCGGCGGCCGGCCTGCCGCGCACGCTGTTCGCGGTCCAGGTCCTGTGCGATGGCGTTCCCGTGGGCATGGGGCGGGTGGTGGGCGACGGCGGCTGCTTCTTCCAGGTGGTCGACATCGCCGTGCTGCCGGAGCATCGCGGCCGTGGCCTGGGTCGACTGGTGATGGCACAGGTCATGCGTTACCTGGAGCGCGAGGTGCCCGAGACCGGCTATGTCAGCCTGATCGCCGATGGCCTGGCGCATGAACCCTACGCCAGCTACGGGTTCGTCCCGACCGCGCCGGCATCGATCGGCATGGCGTTGCCGCGCGGATGGCGTGCGTGTCCGATGGAATGAGTGCGGCTGGCCAGATCACCGATCCAACGCAAAAGAAAAGCCCCGCCTGAGCGGGGCCCTCCATGATCCGGCGAGCCGAAAGGCTCAGCGCCGCATCGAGCTGAAGAACTCGTCGTTGGACTTGGTGTTCTTCATCTTGTCGAGCATGAACTCCATCGCGCCGATCTCGTCCATCGGGTGCAGCAGCTTGCGCAGGATCCAGATCTTCTGCAGCAGCTCCGGCTCGATCAGCAGGTCCTCGCGGCGGGTGCCCGAGCGGTTGATGTCGATGGCCGGGAACACGCGCTTTTCGGCGATGCGGCGGGACAGGTGCACTTCGGAGTTGCCGGTGCCCTTGAACTCCTCGTAGATCACCTCGTCCATCTTGCTGCCGGTGTCGATCAGGGCGGTGGCAATGATCGACAGCGAGCCGCCTTCCTCGACGTTACGCGCCGCGCCGAAGAACCGCTTGGGGCGGTGCAGGGCGTTGGCGTCCACGCCGCCGGTCAGCACCTTGCCGGAGCTGGGTACGACGTTGTTGTAGGCGCGGGCAAGGCGGGTGATCGAGTCGAGCAGGATCACCACGTCCTTCTTGTGTTCGACCAGGCGCTTGGCGCGCTCGATCACCATTTCGGCGACCTGCACGTGGCGCGCGGCCGGTTCGTCGAAGGTGGAGCTGATGACCTCGCCGCGCACGGTGCGCTGCATTTCGGTCACTTCTTCCGGGCGCTCGTCGATCAGCAGGACGATCAGGTGCACGTCCGGGTGGTTGGTCGTGATCGCGGTGGCGACCTGCTGCATCATCATCGTCTTGCCGGCCTTGGGCTGGGAGACGATCAGCGCACGCTGGCCTTTGCCCTGCGGGGCCATCAGGTCGAGGATGCGGCCGGTGATGTCCTCGGTCGAACCGTCGCCGCGCTCCAGGCGAAAACGCCGGCGCGGGAACAGGGGAGTGAGGTTCTCGAACAGGGTCTTGTTCTTGGACGCTTCCAGCGGCTCGCCGTTGATCGTGTCGACCACCGACAGGGCGAAGTAGCGCTCGCCGTCCTTGGGCCAGCGGATGCGGCCGCTCAGGTGGTCGCCGGTGCGCAGGTTGAAGCGGCGGATCTGGCTGGGCGAGATGTAGGTGTCGTCCGGGCCGGCCAGGTAGCTGGCCTCGGCCGCGCGCAGGAAGCCGAAACCGTCCGGCAGGATTTCCAGCACGCCGTCGGCGGCCACGCCCTCGCCATGGCGGGTCAGCACCTTGAGCAGGGCGAAGATCACGTCCTGCTTGCGGGCACGGGCCACGCCTTCGTGGATCTGCAGCTGCTCGGCGATTTCCAGCAGCTTGTGCGCCGGCATGCGCTTGAGGTCGCCCAGCGAATACTGGGGGAAACCTTCAGGCACGCTCGGATGCGGACGCGGCGGGTGCTGCGGCTGGTTGTTGCCGTTGTCGTCCTGCATGCCGCCGTCGTCGCGGAAGCGGTTGCGCTCGCGGTCGCGGCGGTTGCGGAAGCGGTCGCGGCGGTTGTTGCGGCCGCCGCCGTCGCGCTGGTCGTCGCCGCCCTGCGACTGGCCCTGGCCGCCGGCGTTGTCGGCCGAGGCAGGGCTGGACTGGGTGTTGTCGCCACCGGACTGCGCCGGGGGCTGGGCCTGGGGGGGCTGGGGAGGCGGTGGCGCCGGAGCGGCCGGCGGCGGGCTGGCCGCTTCGCTGGCGCCGGCGTCGGCCGGCTTGGTCACGCGCTTGCGCGCACGCTTCTCGGCGGGTGCGTCGTCGCTCCCGGGCGCTTCAGGCAGGGTGTTCTCGGACAAGAGTGCGATTCCTCGCTGGTAGATGCGAGCGCCCGGTACGGGCGTTGGGATCCTGGTGGGATGGGTGGTCCGGCATCAGGCCGGACAGGACGCGACCGCGGATCTGCGGCCGGTCGGGATGACACTAACACCGCCTGCCGGGCGCCGGCAAGGGCGCCATGGCGGCGGTTCAGGCGCAGGCAGGACGGCCTCCCCGGCCATCCTGCAGGCTCCTTCAGATGGTCTTGTCGATCATCTGGGTCAGCTGGCCCTTGCCGACGGCGCCGACCTGGGTGGCCTGGATCTGGCCATCCTTGAACAGCAGCAGCATCGGGATCGAGCGCACGTGGTACTTGATCGCGGTGGCGCGATTCTGGTCGATGTTGACCTTGGCGACCTTCATCCGGCCGTCGTAGGCCTCGGCCAGCTCGTCGACGATCGGCGAGATCATCTTGCAGGGGCCACACCACTCGGCCCAGAAATCGACCAGGACCGGTTCCTGGGATTGCAGCACGGCGCTGTCGAAATCGGCATCGCCGATATGCATCACCTTGTCGTTCACTTGATGTCTCCGTGGATTGCCGGCACCGGCCGGGCGGGCCGGGGGTGCCTTTGGGGTAAACTGGGGCGTTCCGCGGAGAAGTCAAGGGGGCTACCGTCCCCCCGACGGCCGCGCGATCCGACGCCGCGCGCAGTGTGCGGCGGCCCGGAAACGTATGCAAGCACGCATCAATGCCGCCTGTCGCACCACGCTGCCACAGGCCACAAGAAGACTGGATGATGAGCGACAAACCGCTGACCGATGTAGTGTTTTCCTCGTTTGACCTGAACCCGGCGCTACTCACCGGACTCGAGTCTGCGGGCTTTACCCGATGCACCCCGATCCAGGCGCTGACCCTGCCGGTCGCTTTGGCCGGCCGCGATGTCGCCGGACAGGCGCAGACCGGCACCGGCAAGACGCTGGCGTTCCTGGTGGCGGTGATGAACCGCCTGCTGACCCGCCCGGCGCTGGCCGAGCGCAAGCCTGAAGATCCGCGCGCGCTGATCCTGGCGCCCACGCGCGAACTGGCGATCCAGATCCACAAGGACGCGGTCAAGTTCGGCAACGAACTGGGCCTGCGCTTCGCCCTGGTCTACGGCGGCGTCGATTACGACAAGCAGCGCGAGCTGCTGCAGAAGGGCGTGGACGTGATCATCGCCACCCCGGGGCGCCTGATCGACTACGTCAAGCAGCACAAGGTCGTTTCCCTGCACGCCTGCGAGATCTGCGTGCTGGACGAAGCCGACCGCATGTTCGACCTGGGCTTCATCAAGGACATCCGTTTCCTGCTGCGGCGCATGCCGATCCGCACCGAGCGGCAGACCCTGCTGTTCTCGGCCACGCTCAGCCACCGCGTGCTGGAGCTGGCCTACGAGCACATGAACGAGCCGGAGAAGCTCGTCGTGGAGACCGAGTCGATCACCGCCGCGCGCGTGCGCCAGAAGCTGTACTACCCGGCCGACGAAGAGAAGATCCCGCTGCTGATCGGCCTGCTCTCGCGCAGCGAAGGCGCGCGGACGATGGTGTTCGTCAACACCAAGGCCTTCGTCGAGCGCGTGGCGCGCTCGCTGGAGCGGGCCGGCTACCGCGTCGGCGTGCTGTCCGGCGACGTGCCGCAGAAGAAGCGCGAGAGCCTGCTCAACCGCTTCCAGAAGGGCCAGCTGGAAATCCTGGTCGCCACCGACGTGGCCGCGCGCGGCCTGCATATCGACGGCGTCTCGCACGTCTACAACTACGACCTGCCGTTCGACGCGGAGGACTACGTCCACCGCATCGGCCGCACCGCGCGCCTGGGCGCCGAGGGTGATGCGATCAGCTTCGCCTGCGAGCGCTATGCGATGGGCCTGCCGGACATCGAGGCCTACATCGAGCAGAAGATCCCGTCCGAGCCGGTCACCGCCGAGCTGCTGACGGCGCTGCCGCGCCCGGAACGTCCCAAGCCCGAGCCGGGCGAGGGTGTGGAAGGCGAGGACGAGGACGAGAGCATCGGCCAGATCTTCCGCGAGGCGCGCGAACAGCGTGCCGCCGACGAGGAACGCCGTGGCGGTGGTCGCTCGCGCAGCGGCAAGCCCGGTGGCAAGCCTGGCGAACGCCGCGATGGCGATCGTCCGCGTCGCAAGCCGCAAGCCGCCGCTGTTGTCGCCGGGGCCGCAGTGGCCGGCGCGGCGGTTGCCGCCAGCGGCAGTGAAGGCGAAGCGCCCAAGAGCGCAGCCCGCCCCCCGCGTGCGCCGGCCGGCAACGGCCAGCAGGCGGCGCAGGGCGAAGCCCGTGCCGACGGCGAGCGTGGACCGCGCAAGCGTCGTCGCCGTCGCCATGGCAAGCCGGTCGACGGTGCGGCGCCCGCCGCCAATCCCAGCACTACTGCGCCCTCGCAGGTCCCGGCGCTGCGCCAGGCCCCGGAGGCTGGCAAGAAGGATTCGCTGCTGAGCCGCATCGGCCGCAAGCTGCGCTCGCTGGTGCCGGGCAACTGACCGTGTCCGTCGCGCCAGGTGCGCGGCGGCAACGCGTCGCGGGGTGCCGGCCTTCGTCGGCACCTTGCATGAGCGGTCCCTGTCGCGCGCGGCAGGGCGCTCCGACATAATCGCCGGCATGAGCGTCCTGCGATTCGAGAACGTCAGCAAACACTACCCCGGCGGCCACCAGGCGCTGGTCGACGTAAGTTTCGACGTCGACGAGGGCGAAATGCTGTTCGTGACCGGCCATTCCGGCGCCGGCAAGAGCACGCTGCTGCGGCTGATCCACCTGTCCGAGCGTCCGAGCAAGGGCGCGGTGGTGTTCGGCGACCGCAACCTGCAGCGCGTGCGCGGCGGCAAGGTGGCGCTGCACCGGCGCGAAGTCGGCGTGGTCTACCAGGATCACCGCCTGCTCACCGACCGCAGCGTCGGCGAGAACGTGGCGCTGCCGCTGATCCTGCGCGGGACTCGTCGCGGCGATATCGGCAAGCGGGTGCGTTCGGTGCTCGAGCGCATGGGCCTGGGCCACCGCGAGAAGGCATTGCCGACCCAGTTGTCGGCCGGCGAGCAGCAGCGCGTGGGCATTGCCCGGGCGATCATCGCCGAGCCGCGCCTGCTGGTGGCCGACGAGCCGACCGGCAACCTGGATCCCACCTTGTCGGCCGAGATCATGGAGCTGTTCGCCGGCTTGCCCGAGCGCGGCACCAGCGTGCTGGTGGTCAGCCACGACCTTCCATTGCTGCGGCGCATGCGCAGGCGCGTGCTGATCCTAGACCACGGCCGCCTGGTCGACGACATCTCGCCGCAGGACCTGGCGGAATGAATACGAACTCGGGGAACACGAACTCTCGGAGCGCGAACCCGGCGAATGCCAACGCGGGGAACGCCAGCGCCAAGCCCGCGCCGGCACCTTCGCGCCTGCGGGTCTGGTTCGACCAGCATCTGCACGGGCTGGCCTTCAGCCTCGGCCGCGCGTTCCGCAAGCCATGGGCCACGCTGCTGACCGTGGCGGTGATGGGCCTGGCCCTGGCGCTGCCGCTGGGCCTATCGATCGTGATGGACAACCTGCGCCATTTCGCCGGCAGCGTGCAGCAGTCCCGCGAGATCAACCTGTTCCTGAAGATCGACGTGGATGCGGCCGCGGCGGAGAAAATCGCCGGCACCCTGCGTGGTCGTGGCGACGTGGCCTCGGTGGACCTGCGCACGCCGGAGCAGGCGCTGGCCGGCTTCCGCGAAAGCAGCGGTCTGGGCGAGGCGCTCGATGCGCTGGGCGAGAACCCGTTGCCGACACTGCTGGTGGTGGTGCCGCGCGGCGACAACGACGCAAGCCTGGTCGCCGCGTTGCAGGCGCTACCGCAGACCGACCAGGTGCAGCATGACGCGGTCTGGCGCCAGCGCCTGGACAGCTGGCTGGGCTTCGGCCAGCGCGTGGTCCAGGTGCTATCGGTGCTGCTGGGCCTGGGCGCGGTGCTGGTGGTCGGCAACACGGTGCGCCTGGACATCCAGTCGCGGCGCGAGGAAATCGGCGTGCTGCAGCTGCTGGGCGCCAGCGACGGCTTCATCCGCCGTCCGTTCCTGTATCTGGGCGTCTGGTACGGACTGGGCGCCGGCCTGCTGGCGCTGGGCCTGATCGCCGGTGCCGGCTGGGCGCTGCGCGAGCCGCTGGCCTCGCTCAGTGCCAGCTATGGGAGCCAGTTCGCATTAAAGGGTCTGGATGCACTGCACTCCTCAGTGGTATTGCTGGGGACTGTCCTGCTCGGATGGCTGGGGGCCCGGGTAGTTACCGGACATTTCCTGCGCCAGACCCGGCCTACGGAGACCTGATGGCCGCTCAAGAGCTCAAGCACCTGATCAGCGATGCGCCGCGGGTGATGGTGGCCGACGGCTCCAAGCTCGTGCGCAAGCTCATCGCCGACGTGCTCGCCCGCGAGCTGCCGGGCGTGCAGGTCGTGGGCTGCGCGAGCATCGCCGAGGCGCGCGCCGCGCTGGAAGGTGGTGCGGTCGACCTGGTCACCACCGCGCTGTCGCTGCCCGATGGCGAAGGACTGGAGCTGGCGCGCAGCGTGCGCGAAGCGGCCGGCCAGGCCTACGTGCCGGTGATCGTGGTGTCCGGCGACGCGCAGCAGCACCTGGTCGAGCGCCGCTTCACCGAATACGTCACCGATTACTTCGACAAGTCGCTGGGCCACGACGCGCTGGCCGAGTTCATCCGTGGCTACGTGCAACCGCAGCCGATCGTCGGCGCGACCGTGCTGTACGTGGAAGACAGCCGCGTGGTGGCCGAGGCGACCAAGCGCATGCTCGAGCGCCAGCAGCTGAAGGTGATCCACGTGCTGACCGCCGAGGAGGCGTTCGGCCTGCTGACCGCAGAATCGCTGGGCCGCATCCCCGACCGCATCGACCTGGTCCTGACCGACGTGACCTTGAAGGGCGAGTTGAGCGGGCGCGATGTGGTCGAGCGGATCCGCATCGACTTCGCCTACGGCAAGCGTCGACTGCCGGTGCTGGTGATGACCGGCGACAGCAACCGCCACAACCAGTCCGAGCTGCTGCGCGCCGGCGCCAACGACCTGGTGCAGAAGCCCATCGAGGAGCGCCTGCTGGTGACCAAGGTGCTGTTCCAGCTGCGCGTGGCGCGACTGGACGGCAGCCGGGCGAATTGATCCTGTGACCGGCGAGGACCGGATCCGGCTCGAGCCGTCCTGGAAGTCACGCATCGGCGACTGGCTGCTGCGCCCGGAGATGCAGGCGCTGTCGGAGTTCCTGCGCCAGCGCAAGGCCGCCGGCGCGCGCATCTATCCGCCGGGCCCGCAGATATTCGCCGCCTTCGACGCCACGCCATTCGACCAGGTCAAGGTCGTGGTGCTGGGGCAGGACCCGTACCACGGCCCCGGCCAGGCCCATGGCCTGTGCTTCTCGGTGCTGCCGGGCGTGCCGGTGCCGCCGTCGCTGCTCAACATATACAAGGAGATCGGCGCCGAGCTCGGCCTGCCGCGTCCGGAGCACGGTTGCCTGCTGCCGTGGGCGCAGCGCGGCGTGCTGCTGCTCAACTCGGTGCTGACCGTCGAGGACGGCCGTGCCGGCGCGCACCAGGGCAAGGGCTGGGAGGGCTTCACCGACCAGGCGATCCAGGCCCTGGCCAACGAGCGCGAGGGGTTGGTGTTCCTGCTGTGGGGCAGCTACGCCCAGGCCAAGGGCAAGGTGATCGACCCGCGCCGCCATCGGGTGCTGAAGGCCCCGCACCCCTCGCCGCTGTCGGCGCACCGGGGGTTCCTGGGCTGCGGGCACTTCGCCGCGGCCAACGAATATCTGGTCAGGCGCGGACAGGCGCCGATCGACTGGTCGCTGCCGTCCCGCGCCGAGGTCGAGGCGCTTCTGGCGGCCGGCTAAGCCGCCCCGGATGAGCCCGGGAAAGCCCTGGGCCGTCATATCAATCAAAAATAGAACAATAAGTGGGGTGAACGCTAGTTTATTCCATTGATGTAGAGGTTCATTCTGCCGGCCAGTCGCAGGGCCCCTTCGATCCGCACTCCGCGCATCCGCCCCGCGTCGCTTTCGAGGCCACCATGAACCACCTGTATGCGCTCCTTGGCCGCATCGGCCTGTCCCTGATCTTCATCCTCTCCGGCTGGAGCAAGCTCACCGGCTACGAGGCCACCCAGCAGTACATGGAAGCGATGGGCGTGCCCGGCGCCATGCTGCCGCTGGTGATCGCGCTGGAAATCGGCGGCGGCCTGGCCGTGCTGGCCGGCGTGTTCACCCGCAGCGCCGCGCTGGCGCTGGCCCTGTTCTCGCTGGCCGCCGGCATGCTGTTCCACGCCGACCTGGCCGACCAGAACCAGTTCATCCACCTGATGAAGAATGTCGCCCTGGGCGGCGGCTTCCTGATGCTGGCCGCCAATGGCGCCGGCGCCTTCAGCGTCGATGCCTGGCGCCGCGACCGCCACCTGTCCGTTCCCACCCTCAACACCGGAGGTGCCCTGTGATCACCCTGCGTCCGGCCGGCGAGCGCGGCCATGCCAACCACGGCTGGCTCGACTCGTGGCACAGCTTCTCCTTCGCCGAATACTTCGACTCCGAGCACGTGCACTTTGGCCCGCTGCGGGTGATCAACGAGGACCGCGTGGCCGCCGGGCAGGGCTTCGGCACCCATGGCCACCGCGACATGGAGATCATCAGCTACGTCCTGGAGGGCGCGCTGGGCCACAAGGATTCGATGGGCAATATCGAGACGATCACCCCGGGCGAGGTGCAGCGGATGAGCGCGGGCACCGGCGTGACCCATTCGGAGTTCAACTACGACAGCGCCGGGACCACGCACTTCCTGCAGATATGGATCCTGCCCGAGCGCACCGGCATCACCCCCGGCTACGAGCAGAAGCGGTTCGACGACGCCGACAAGCGTGGCCGTCTGCGGCTGGTGGTCAGCCCGGACGGCGCCGACGGCTCGGTCAGCATCCACCAGGACGCGCGGATGTACGCCGGCCTGTTCGACGCGGGCGAGGAAGCCACCCAGGCGATCGCCCCGGGCCGGTTGGCCTACGTCCACCTGGTCCGCGGCACGGCCACGGTCAACGGCCGCGCGCTGGTTGCCGGCGACGCCCTGCTGTACCGCGACGAGCCGGAAGTCCGGATCGAGGGCGGGCAGGGCGCCGAGGTACTGGTGTTCGACCTGCCCGAACTGGCCCGCCACTGAGCCCGGAACGGGCTCCAGTCCACCCGCCACTGAGCCCGGAACGGGCTCCAGTCCACCGGCCACTGAGCCCGGGACGGGGCTCCAGTCCAAAGGTCGTTGAGTCCGGGACAGGGCTCTAGTCCAAAGGTCATGGCCCCCTTGAAAGGCTTCAACGGGGCCTCACAACCCTTTGGCAGGGTGCGGCGCAGGATGCCTCTCCCGCACTCTGCCGGCGTTCAGTTGATTGGTTGCAAGTCATTGATTTGCAAAGATTGAAAGCTGTCGAATCGTTGCACGGATGCAATGCTGGGAACCATCTCCGGCGTTAGCAGTCCAACCCCCCGATTGCTAATATGACCGCCATGACCCAGACCCTGCGCTCCACCAGTCTCGTTGCCAACAACCTGCCGATCCCCAGCCCGCTGGGGTCGCTGGAAGCCTATGTCGGCGCCGTGCACCAGATCCCGGTGCTGAGCGTGGACGAGGAGCAGGACCTTGCCCGTCGCTTCCGCGACAGCGAGGACCTGGACGCCGCCCGCGAGCTGGTGCATTCGCACCTGCGCTTCGTCGTGCACGTGGCCCGGGGCTACAACGGCTACGGCCTACAGCTGGGCGACCTGATCCAGGAAGGCAACATCGGCCTGATGAAGGCGGTCAAGCGCTTCGACCCGGACATGGGCGTGCGCCTGGTCAGCTTCGCGGTGCACTGGATCCGTGCCGAGATGCACGAGTTCATCCTCAAGAACTGGCGCATCGTCAAGGTCGCCACGACCAAGGCGCAGCGCAAGCTGTTCTTCAACCTGCGCAAGGCCAAGACCCGCCTGGGCTGGATGAACGCGGCCGAGGTCACTGCGGTGGCCAAGGACCTCAACGTCTCCGAGCGCGAAGTGCTGGAGATGGAAGCGCGCCTGTCCGGTCGCGATATCGGCTTCGATGCTTCGTCCGACGAGGACGACGATCACGCGCCGCCGTCGCCGGCGTCGTACCTGGTCGCCAACGACGAGGATCCGTCGCAGGCCTACGAGCGCGCCGACAGCGAAGACCACCAGCTGGAGATGCTGCGCGAAGGCCTGGCCGGTCTGGATACGCGTTCGCGCGACATTATCGCCCGCCGTTGGCTGGACGCCGACAGCAAGGTCACGCTGCAGGAACTGGCCGACGAATACGGCGTGTCGGCCGAGCGCATCCGCCAGATCGAGGCGAACGCGATGAAGAAGATGAAGGCGTTGCTCGCCGCCTGATTGCGCTCGCAACGGTAGTAAAAAAGGCCCGGGTAACCGGGCCTTTTTCATTGCGCTGGCGGCGGTGGAGTCTCGTTGGTTTCCGCAGCAGCTGGCTCACCGGTACCGAGGATGATCCGCGCCGCGCGCTGGTAGCTCCAGTAGGCCCAGGCCCAGTTGAGCAGCACCACCAGCCGGTTGCGGAAGCCGATCAGGAAGAACACGTGCGCGGCCAGCCAGAACCACCAGGCGAGCAGGCCGGACAGCTTGAACCCGTGCAGGTCGACCACTGCGGCCATGCGGCCGATCGTGGCCAGGTTGCCGAAGTCGCGATAGCGGAACGGACGTGCGGAGGCGCCGCGCAGGCGCGCGCGAATCGTGGATGCCACGTGCCGTCCCATCTGCTTGGCCGCCGGGGCCACGCCCGGAACCGGGCCACCGTCGGCGCGTTTCACCGCCGCCAGGTCGCCGGCCACGAACACGTGCGGCTGCCCCGGCACGCTGAGGTCCGGTTCGACCGCCACGCGGCCGGCGCGATCCAGCGGCACGCCGAGCGAACGTGCCAGTGGCGAGGCGGCCACGCCCGCGGCCCAGACCACGGTGCGTGCGGGCACGAAGTCCTCGCCGAGCCGATAGCCGTCCGCGTCGATCGAGGTCACCGGCACGCCGGTGGACACTTCGACGCCGAGTTTCTCCAGTTGTCGGCGTGCGCGTCCTGAGAGCTCTTCGGGAAATGACGCCAGCACCCGCGGCCCGGCCTCGACCAGGCGCACGCGCGCGCTCGCCGGATCGATGTGGCGGAATTCGTCCTTGAGCGTGTGCCGCGCGATCTCGGCCAGGGTGCCGGCCAGCTCGACACCGGTCGGGCCGCCGCCTACGACGGCGAAGCTCAGCCACGCCGCGCGCTCGATGGGATCGGTGCAGGCTTCGGCGCGCTCGAAGGCCAGTAGCAGCCGCCGACGCAGGTGCAGCGCGTCATCGAGCGATTTCAGGCCGGGCGCATGTCCGGCCCAGTGATCGTTGCCGAAATACGCATGGGTCGCGCCGCTGGCCAGCAGCAGGTAATCGAAGTCCAGCGTCGTCCCGTCAGCCAGTACGACCTGCTTGCGCGCCGGATCGATCGACGTCGCTTCGCCCAACCGCACTTCGACATTGCGTTGCCGCCGCAGGATGTGGCGCAGTGGCGCGGCGATGTCCGGCGCCGACAGGCCGGCGGTGGCGACCTGGTAGAGCAGCGGCTGGAACAGGTGGTGATTGCTGCGGTCGAGCAGGGTGATGCGCAGCGGTGCCCGGGCCAGCGCACGGGTCGCCCACAGCCCGGCAAATCCGCCGCCGATGACCAGCAGGTGGGGAAGGCGATCGTCGCTCACTTCATTCCTCCGGGAGGTCCGCCGTGCGCGGCGCCGTCCTCGTCGATCCGCGAATGGTGTTTGGTATCCGGCATGAGCACGTACACCACCAGCGAGATCGCGATGCAGGCGGTGACGTACCAGTAGAAGCCGCTTTCCATGCCGATGTTCTTGAACCACAACGCCACCGACTCCGCGGTGCCGCCGAATATCGCCACCGTCAGCGCATACGGCAGGCCGACGCCGAGCGCGCGGATCTCCACCGGGAACAGCTCGGCCTTCACCACCGCGTTGATCGCGGTGTAGCCGCTGAGCACCACCAGCGCCGCCATCACCAGCCAGAACGCTTCCGTCGCGCCCTGCACCGCCTGCAGCCGGCCCAGGATAGGCACGGTCATCAGCGTGCCCAGTACGCCGAAGGCGATCAGCACCGGACGCCGGCCGATGCGGTCGGACAACGCGCCGACCAGCGGCTGCAGCAACATGAACACGAACAGCGTGGAGGCGTTGACCCGCGCGGCATCCTCGCTGGAAAGCCCGGCGCTGTTGACCAGGAATTTGTGCACGTAGGTGGTGTACGTATAGAACGCCAGCGTGCCGCCCATGGTCAGTCCGACCACGGTGAGCAGCGCGCGCGGGTGCTGCAGCAACGCATGCATCGTGCCCTGGCGGTCCTGGTGTTTGCTTGAGGCATCGGCTTCGCTGCGGGTGAACGACTCGGTCTCGGCCATGTTCCGCCGCAGCCACAGCGCGGCCACCGCGGCCAGCGCGCCGATCGCGAACGGAATCCGCCAGCCCCACTCGCGCAGCTGTTCGGGCGTCAGCAGCAGCTGTAGCGCCAACAGCACCGCCAACGCGATCAGGTGCCCCATCACCAGGGTCACGTACTGGAAGCTGGACCAGAAGCCGCGATGCTCGCGGCCGGCCATCTCGCTCAGGTAGGTGGCCGAGGTGCCGTACTCGCCGCCGACCGACAGCCCCTGCAGCAGTCGCGCCAGCACCAGCAGCACCGGTGCGGCAATGCCGATGCTGGCGTAGCCGGGGGTCAGGGCGATGACCAGCGAGCCGGCGCACATCATCCACACCGACAGCAGCAGCGCGGCGCGGCGTCCGTGGCGGTCGGCGTAGCGGCCCAGCAGCCAGCCGCCCAGCGGACGCATCAGGAAGCCGACCGCGAAGATCGTGGCGGTTTTCAGCAGCTGGCTGGTGCGGTCGCCGCCGGGAAAGAACACCTCGGCGAAATACAGCGAGAACGCCGCATACACGTACCAGTCGTACCACTCCACCAGGTTGCCGACCGAGCCGCTGAAGATGCTGCGCAGGCGGCGGGCCGGGGTGAGGTCGCGGGCAGGCTCCATGCCCCGATTCTGGCACGGCTCGTGGTCTGGGCCACATCACGCTGCGGGTGTGCAAGACTGCGCTGGCCACACCAGGCGCCACGGAGGACATGATGGCCGACGTCGAAAAGCGCATCGCCTTGCTGATCGACGCGGACAACGCGCCGGCGGGCAAGATCGACGTGATCCTGGCCGAGGTGGCCCGGCATGGGGTGGCCAACGTGCGCCGCGCCTATGGCAACTGGAAGAGCTCCAACCTCAAGAGCTGGGAAGCGGTGCTGCACGAATACGCGATCCGGCCGATCCAGCAGTTCGCCTATTCGGCCGGCAAGAACGCCTCGGACATGGCGATGGTGGTCGATGCGATGGACCTGCTCTACGCGCGCAACCTCGACGGCTTTGCGATCGTGTCCAGCGATGCGGACTTCACTCCGCTGGTGATGCGCCTGCTCACCGACGGGGTCAAGGTGTATGGCTTTGGCGAGAAGAAGACGCCGAAGGCCTTCGTCGCGGCGTGTTCCAAGTTCACCTATATCGAAGCGCTGGGCGCGACCGAGGACAACGACAAGGCCACCGCGACGGCGAAGAAGACCGCGCAGGAGCTGCGTGGCGACACGCGCCTGGTGCAGATGCTGCGTAGCGCGCTGGAGGCTGGAAGCGGCGACGATGGCTGGACCAACCTGAGCGTGGTCGGCAGCCAGATCAGCAACCAGGCTTCGTTCGATCCGCGCAACTACGGCTACGGCAAGCTCAGCGACCTGATCAAGGCCAGCGGCCTGTTCGAGGTCAAGCAGGAAGGCAAGACCGTGCTGGTGCGCGACAAGCCGGGCGGGCGCGTGGCGGCGAAGAAGGCGGCGGTCGCCAAGTCCGAAGCCAAGTCGGAAGCCAAGCCTGCGGACAAACCCGCAGCCAAGCCCGCAAAGCCCGCGGGCTGATCACCTGCGGCGCACCCCGTCGCATGGCGCGTGCGCGACTTGCTGCGTCAGTACAGATCCACCGGATCCACATCCAGCGACCAGCGCGTGCGCCGCGCTTCGGGCAACGCATGGATGCCCGGCAACGCCGCATCGAGCAGCGCGTGCAGGGACTGGCGGGTCGATGCGGACAGCAGCAGCTGCATCCGGTACAGGCCGGCGCGCCGGGCCATGGGCGCGGTCACCGGACCGAGCAGTTCCACCTTCGGCGTGGGCATGCGGGCGGCCGCGTCCTGCAGCACCGACCGGGCTGCGCGCAGAAATGCGCCGGCTGTTTCGGCCTGCTGCGCTTCGGCGCGCAGCATCGCCAGGTAGGCGAAGGGCGGGAAGCCGGCGGCTTCACGCTGGCCCAGTTCGTCGCGGGTAAAGGCGTCGTAGCCGCCGTTGATGAGGTCGTGCAGCAGGCGATGGTCGGGATGGTGGGTCTGCCACCACACCTGGCCGGGCCGCTGCGCGCGACCGGCGCGACCGGCGACCTGGATCAGCAGCTGGGCCAGCTTCTCGCCGGCGCGGAAATCGGAGGAAAACAGGCCTTCGTCCACGCCGACCACGACCACGCGGGTCAGGTTGGGCAGGTCGTGGCCCTTGGCCAGGATCTGCGTGCCGACCAGGATGCCGGGCTTGTCGCCGAGCTCGGCCAGCAGCTTGGCCAGGCCGTCGCGGCGCTGGGTGGTGCCGCGGTCGATGCGCAGCACCGGCCAGTCGGCGAAACGTTCGGCCAGCAGTTCTTCCAGACGCTCGGTGCCGACGCCCTGCGCTTGCAGCGCCAGGCTGGCGCAATCGGGGCAGGCCAGCGGACGGCTCTGACGGTGGCCGCAGTGATGGCAGACCAGCTTGCCGCCGCCGGCATGGACGGTGAGCGGCGTGCTCTGCACGGGCGTGCTGCAGCGCGGGCAGTGCGCGCTCCAGCCGCAGTCGTGGCACAGCAGCACCGGCGCGTAGCCGCGGCGGTTCTTGAACACCAGCACCTGGCCGCCTTCGCGCAGCGCCGTGCCGATCATCTCCAGCACCTCCGGCGCCAGGCCGGCCTGCAACGGCCGCTTGCGCACGTCGAGGATGCGCACCGCCGGCGGCCGCGCATCGCCGGCGCGCTGACGCAGGCGCAAGTGCGCGTAGCGGCCGGCCTGGGCGTTGTGCAGGGTTTCCAGCGAGGGCGTGGCGCTGCCCAGCAGCACCGGTACGCCCAGCGCCTTGCCGCGCACCAGGGCGAAGTCACGCGCGTGGTAGCGGATCCCGTCCTGCTGCTTGTAGCTGCCGTCGTGTTCTTCGTCGATCACGATCAGTCCGGGTTCCGGCAGCGGCGTGAACACCGCCGAGCGCGTGCCGACGATCACCCGCGCCTGGCCACGCCATGCGGCCGCCCAGACCCGCGCGCGCTCGCCGTCGGCCAGCCCCGAATGCAGCGCGTGCACCGGTACGCCGAGGCGGGCACGGAAGCGGGCCAGGGTCTGCGGGGTCAGGCCGATCTCCGGCACCAGCACCAGCGCCTGCCGGCCGCGTGCCAGGCAGTCGGCGATCGCGTGCAGGTAGACCTCGGTCTTGCCGCTGCCGGTCACCCCTTCGATCAGGACCGGAGCGAAACCCTGGCTGGCGCCGATAGCCTCGATCGCGGCCTGCTGTTCGGCATTGGGCGCCGGACCGTCCTGTGGCGCCGGCGCGTGGGCCACGGCCGGCACCGCCACGCGTTCGGCGTACTGGCGCTTGGCCAGCGCACGGGCCGCGTCACGCCAGCCTTCGAGCTGCCGGTCCAGCTGGTCTTCGTCCTGCGGGCCGCCTTCCAGCAGCTCGGCCAGCCGCCGCGGGCGGGTATTGCGGCGCAGGCTGGCCAGGCCGGTGGCGCCGGCTTCGGTCAGGCTCCAGGCCCAGGCATGGGTATCGGGAAGCGGCTCGCCGGCGCGCAGGGCGGCCGGCAGCGCGGTAGCGAACACCTCGCCCAGCGGCGCATGCGTATAGCGGGCCAGCCAGCGCAGCGAGTCGAGCAGCTCGCCGGCGAACAGTGGCTCGGCGTCGGGCAGGGCGATGGCCTGGCGCAACTCCAGTCCGGCATCCGTCGCACCAACCCCGGCGACGACACCAACCAGCTCGCGATTGCCGAACGGAACCCGGATCCGGTGCCCGACCAGCTCCGCGCTAGCCGGATATCCGGCAGGCGGCAGGTAGTCGAACAGCCTCGGCAATGGCAGGGGCAGGGCGACCTGGAGGCAGGCGGGCGTATCGAGGTCGGAGCCGGGCATCGGACCAGTCTAAAGCCACCCCGAGGGGCGACGCAGCGACCGTCGGTTGCAGGGCATTGCTGCCCGCTGGGTGATAAATGAGATGTAAACCGGCGTCACAGTTGGATATTTGTGCTTATCCACATCAGGTGTGGATAACCTTGTGCATCACCATGATGCTTCACGCCACAAGCACGGCGATTCAAGCCTGTCAGTCAGGTTGGTCAAAAAAGCGCCATATGAGAAAAGCAAGAAATATCAAAGCGTTAGGCGTGAAACAAGGCTGTAGCAAAGCATCGACGAGCGAAATATGCGGTTTTAGGCCGAAAGTAATTGCGCTGTGCACAACCGTTTGGGCGGCAGCCCTTGTCCTAGCGGGCTGGAACAGCGGTTCGAGCGCTGTCAAGAGTCGTCGCGGCGGCACGACGGCGTATCCTCCCCGCATGTCGGAGATGCGATGCGCGACGAGTCTTTGAATGGGTCGGCCGGGATGCCGGCGGCCCTGACCGCTTTCCTGCGCGGCGCCGAACGGCGCGCGTTCCTGTTCCTGTGGCTGCAGTCGGGCGACGCCGACGCGGCCGAGCGGGCCTTGGCCGCGGCGATCCGGGCCTTCCCCGGGCCGGCGGCGCGGATGCCGATGGCCGAATGGCCGACCCGCTTCTGGAAGTTGCTGCTGGCCCTGCCCCTGGAGGCGGGCGGCGACTGGCCGCCGGGGCTGGAGTTCCTGCCGCCGCTGCGACCGCCGGTGAGGCGGGCCCTGCTCCTGCGCCAGGTGGCCGGACTGGACGAGGCCGTCGCGGCGGAGGTGCTGGGCGTGGAGGTGCCGGGCTACCAGCAGGCGCTGGCCGAGGCCTGTCCGCGCGATGCCTCCGGCGCGCCCGATGCCGCCGGCTGGCGCCGCCAGGCCGAGGCGATCCAGCAGGCCGGCCGCGACCTGGACTCCCCGCAGCTGCTGCGCTTGATGCAGCTGCGCGAGGCCGCGCTGGCCGGCCATGCAGTTGCGCCCGCGGCTGCGCCGCGTAGCGCCACGCCGGCGCCCAAGGTGCCGGTGCGGCGACGCGCGACACGCACATCGCGTTGGCCTTGGGTGGCCGCAGCGCTGGCCGGCGCGACGCTGGTGGGTGCGCTGCTGTGGTGGTGGCGACCGGCGCTGCCGGGCAGTCAGGTCGACGTGCCCGCCGAAGCGGCCGTGGACGATCTGCGCGTGCACGACGCCCCGCCGGTGGTGATCGAATCGCTGCCGGAAGACGACTCCCCCGCGCCGCCGGCCGATTGGCCGCCCCCGCTGCAGGAGGTCGCGCAGGATCCGGTCGTTGCCGAACTGGCGCTGCTGTCGTGGCTGGCGGCAGGCGCGCCGGAGTCGCGGCTGGAGCAGGAAGGTGAGCGGACAAACGCCCCGGCCCCGGCGGCGCAGGAGTTCGGCGGCGATGCCTCGGACTGGACGCGCCTGGGTGCGCTGGAGCAGGCCCAGCTTCGCGCCGCCGCAGTGGACCTGCAGGCGCGCGATCCGGCGGCGCAGGCGCAACTGCGTGCGCGTTTCCTGGCACTGGATGCGATGGAGCGCCGTGGCTGGCGGCTGGGGCCGGCGCTGGGCGCCGACTACGCCGTGCTGCAGCCGCTGGTCGGATTCGTTCCGGAAGACGAGCGCGAGCCGCTGCTGGCGACCCTGCAGGCGCTTACTCCGGCACAGCGCGCACAGCTGGGTGCGTTGGCCCTGCGCACGCCGCCGGCCGAGCGTGAGCGGCTGCGGCGCGAGTTGCTGGCCATCGCGCCGGAACAGCGCGGCACCTGGCTGGAGCGCGGCCAGCAGTGATGCCGGCGCGCGCTCAGGCGCGGGCCAGGCTGACCACGAACAGCCCCAACACCGTCACGACCAGCGCGAACGAATAGATGCTGCCGATCACCAGGAACTTGATCGAGGTCAGCGTCCAGCCCTGGCCGTACACGCGCCTCTGCATCAGCAGCAGGTAGGTCGGCATCCACAGCCACAGCAGCATCGCCAGCAGCCCGGATACCGCGCCGAAGAAAGCCAGGTGCGGGGTTATCCAGTGGTCCAGCGCCAGCAGCGCGAACTGGACCAGCAGCGCCAGGCACAGGAACGCGTGGCTGTAGAACGCCACGACCAGGTGTTCCAGGTACAGGCGGCCGGAATCGAGATAGAACAGCTTCAGCAGCAGCGCGAACAGCGGCACCAGTACGAACAACGCGGTGGGTACGCTGCCCATGAAGGCGTACTTGAGCAGCGACGGGTCCTTCTCGATGCGCGGCAGGTTCTGTTCGATGCGTTGGCCCTGCCGCTCCAGCCAGCCGTCGGCCGCCGTGCCGCTGGAAATGGCGATCGCATCCGATGACGGGGCGTCGGTTTCGCCCTCGGCATCGGGCACAGGTCCGGCGGGCGTGCCGCCGAGTTCGACGATGCGGCGATCGGCCTGGCGGCGGATCTCGGTGATCCCCTGTTCGAAGCCGTGGCGCGCGGGCGCGGCGATCGCCGGCATGCTTTCGCGCGCCTGTTCCAGTTCGGCGATGGCCTTGTCGCGGATCTTCTCGACCTCGGCCACCGATCCGGCCTTGGCGAATTCGCTTCCGCCCGCTCCGTTCACCTGCACCGCCGGCAGCGGGGTCGAATCGCCGAAGTCCACCAGCTTGCCGACGAAGAACGTCAGCACGCACAGGATGACGAACAGCCGCATTGGCGCCACATACGGCGCGCGATGCCCGGCCAGGTAATCGCGGGCCAGCACGCCGGGGACCAGCAGCCGCTGCAGGGTGCGGAAGATGCGCCCGTCCAGGTGCCAGAACGACTCGAATACCTCCTCCACCGCATGTGCAAAGCTGCGCACCGGGCTGTGCGCGGCCTGCCCGCACGCATGGCAGAAGCGCCCATGCAGCGGCGCATTGCAGTTCTGGCAGGCAGCAGGATGGCTGTCGCTCATGGCGTGTCGTAGTGGTGTCCCCGGGCAGCGGTTAAGATAGCGGCCTGCCGGAGCCCGGTGCCAGTGCCTGCCGCACGACCGCAGCCCGCTTCAAGTGTCCCCATGTCTTCCGCTTCCGCGCCGCGCTTCGGCCACGAATTGCGCGCCACCGCCACGCTCGCCCTGCCGCTGGTGCTGGGCCACGTGTCCACTGGCTTGATCAACTTCGTCGATGCCGTCATCGCCGGCCACCACGGCACGCGCACGCTGGCCTCGGTCACGGTCGGCACCGCATTGCTGTGGCTGCCGATGATGGTGCCGATCGGCACGCTGATCGCGCTGACCGCCTCGGTCTCGCAGCTCGATGGCGCCGGTCGTCGCAACGAGATCGCGCCGCTGTTCCGGCAGGCGTTGTGGCTGGGCCTGGGGCTTGGCCTGCTGATGTTCGCCTTCCTCAGCCTGGTGCCGCTGGCGCTGGGCAGGTTCGGCATCGCTGCCGACCTCATTCCTGGCGCCACCGCGTTCGCGCATGCGGTGCGCTGGGGCGTGCCGGCACTGACCCTGTTCTTCTGCATGCGCTACCTCAGCGAGGGGCTGCACTGGACGCTGCCGACGATGCTGCTGGGCTTCGGCGGGCTGGCGGTGCTGGCGCCGCTGGGCTACGTGCTGACGTTCGGTGTCGGGCCGTTGCCGGAGATGGGCGCGGCCGGGCTGGGCGTCGCCTCGGCCACGGTGATGTGGCTGCAGGCGCTGGGCTTTGCGTTCTACCTGTGGCGATCGAAGCGGTTCGCGCCGCTGGGATTGTTCTCGCACCTGGAACTACCGCGCTGGCGGGTGATCGCCGGCCTGCTGGCGACCGGCCTGCCGATCGGGGTGACGGTGCTGATGGAAGGCGGGCTGTTCATCGCCACCGCGCTGCTGATCGCGCGGCTGGGCGAAGTGCCGGCCGCCGCGCACCAGATCGCGATCAACGTGTCGGCGCTGTGTTTCATGATCCCGATGGGCCTGGCCGAGGCGACCACGGTGCGGGTCGGCCACGCACTGGGTGCGCAGAACGCCGACGGAGTGCGCCGTGCCGCACGCGCCGGCTACACGATCGTGCTGGCGACCCAGCTGTGTTCGGCGATCGTGCTGTTGCTGGGGCACGATGCGATCGTGGCGGTCTACACCCGCGACGTGGCGGTGGCCGCGCTGGCCTCCACGCTGCTGTTGTACGCGGCGGCGTTCCAGTTCCCCGATGGCATCCAGGTCATGTCGGCCGGCTCGCTGCGCGGGCTGCGCGACACCCGGGTGCCGATGTTCCTGGCCATGGCCGCGTACTGGGGCCTGGGCATGCCGCTGGGCGCCGGGCTTGGCCTGGGCCTGGGCTGGGGGCCGCAGGGCATGTGGGCCGGGCTGATCGTGGGCCTGTCGGCCGCGGCGATCCTGATGGGCTGGCGGCTGGCCTGGCGCCTGCGGCGCCTGCCGGCGCCGCTGCCCGCTCCCGACGGCACCCTGACTTCAGGCGCATGAAAGCCCCTGGCTACCGGGCTATCCTGCCAGTCATAAGCCGTACCCCGTTCCATACCCCGCACGCCGGAGCCGCTGTCCGATGAACCCGCCCCCCCTGCCGCGCTCCAATCCCATCGGCCGCTTCTTTGTCGGCCTTTGGGACGTGATGAATTTCACTCGCCGGCTGATCCTCAACCTGCTGTTCTTCGGACTGCTGTTCCTCATCCTGATCGCCTTCATCGCCGCGGTGGGCAAGGGCGGCGGGGTGCAGCCGCTGCAGGAGCGGACCACCCTGGTGATCGCGCCGGAAGGCCGCCTGGTCGAGCAGTTCACCGCCGATCCGGTGACTCGCGCGCTGACCCGCGCGCTGGGCGACCGCTCGGCCGAGGAAATACAGCTGCGCGACCTGCTGCGCGTGATCGAGGCGGCCAAGGACGACAAGCACGTCGAGCGCGTGCTGCTGCAGCTGGACAAGCTGGAGCCGTCGGGCATGGCCTCGATGCGCGAAGTCGCCAAGGCGTTGGGCGAGCTGCGCGCCTCGGGCAAGCAGGTCGTCGCGTTCGGCGAAAACATCAGCCAGGGCCAGTACCTGCTGGCCTCGCAGGCCGACGAGATCTACCTGGATCCGATGGGCAGCCTTCTGCTTGAAGGCCTGGGCCGTTACCGCCAGTACTTCCGCACCGGCCTGCAGGACAAGCTGGGCGTGGACGTGCACCTGTTCCGCGTCGGCGAGTTCAAGTCCGCCGCCGAGCCGTACATCCTCGACGCGGCCTCGCCGGAGTCCAAGGAAGCGGACCTGTACTGGATGAACGACGTGTGGCAGCGCTACCTGGCCGACGTGGGCGCCGCGCGCAAGCTCGATCCGGCCCAGCTGGCCGCGCAGATCGATGCGCTGCCCGAAGGCATCGAGGCCGCCGGCGGCGATATCGCCAAGCATGCGCAGTCGATGAAGCTGATCGACGGCCTGAAAACCCGCGAGGAAGTCGAGCAGCTGATGGCCGAGCGCGGCGTCGCCGACGAGGACGACGATCGCGGCTTCCGCAGCGTCGGCTTCGATGGCTATCTGCTGCAGCTGGACAGCAAGCGCCTGCCCGTCGACCGCCGCCCGCAGGTGGCGGTGGTGGTGGCCGAGGGCGAGATCAGCGGTGGCGACCAGCCGGCCGGACGGATCGGCGGCGAGTCGACCGCCGCACTGCTGCGCCAGGCGCGCGACGATGAAGAGGTCAAGGCGGTGGTGCTGCGCGTGGATTCGCCCGGTGGCGAGGTGTTCGCCTCCGAGCAGATCCGTCGCGAGGTCGAGCAGCTCAAGGCCGCCGGCAAGCCGGTGGTGGTGTCGATGGGCGACCTGGCCGCTTCCGGCGGTTACTGGATCAGCATGAACGCCGACCGGATCTACGCCGATCCGTCGACGATCACCGGTTCGATCGGCATCTTCGGCCTGATCCCCAACTTCACCCGCACCCTGGACAAGATCGGCGTGCACACCGACGGCGTGAGCACCACGCGCTTTGCCGGTGCGTTCGACGTGACCCGTCCGCTGGAGCCGGAAGTGGGCCGCGTCATCCAGGCGGTGATCGACAAGGGCTACGCCGACTTCACCGGCAAGGTCGCCGCTGCGCGCGGCAAGCCGGTGGAAGAAGTCGATGCGGTCGCCCGTGGCCGCGTGTGGAGCGGTGCCCAGGCCAAGGAGCGCGGCCTGGTGGACGAGCTGGGAGACCTGGGCGATGCGATCGCCGATGCCGCCACGCGCGCCAAGCTGGGCGAGAAGGACAAGTTCCGCGTGACCTACATCGACAAGCCGGCCACGCCGTTCGCGCAGTTCCTGGCCGGTTTCGCCGGCAGCCGGATGGGCGCGGCGCTGCTGCAGGATTCCGGGCTGGCACGCGGCGTGCTGGCGCGGACCATGCCCGAGACCGAGGCGCAGCTGCGCTTCGTCGAGAATGCGATCAAGGATCGCAACGGCGCGCCGGTGAAGTCGCTGGCCTACTGCTTCTGCGGTCTGTAAGCGTCGCGCGAACATGCAGCCCCGTCCGGGTTACCGGGCGGGGTTTTTTTTGCGGGTTCAGCCGCCGGTGGCCGCGTCGATCTCAGCCTGCTGGCGGTCGGCCGCGTCCTGGACGGTCTTCTCCACTTCGCGAGCCTTGTCCTGCGGCGCCTGGATGGCGTCGCGCAGCTCGGTGTGGGCCTGCGCCTGCGCCTGCGGTTCGGGCGGCTGCTCGGTCGGTGGCGGCTCGGGGCGGCAGCCCGCCAGCGCGACCAGCGCGACAGTAACGACGGCGGCGCGTACAAGGCCGTGCAACGGACGGACGGTATCGGACATCGACGCGCTCCGGATGAAGGCCAGCGCTATCCTACGCCCATGACGACGAACCGGTGGCGGCTGGACGGACAACTGGCATTGGTGACCGGCGCAAGCGCCGGCATCGGCCTGGCGATCGCGCATGAGCTGGCCGCGCTGGGCGCGCACCTGCTGCTGGTGGCGCGCGAGGAAGATCCGCTGCAGGAGGTGCGCGACGAACTGGCCGAGCGCTATCCGGCGCAGGACATCCTGGCCATGACCGCCGACGTGGCCGACGACGCGGACCGCCAGGCGATCCTGGACTGGGTCGAGGACCAGGGTGAGGGCCTGCACATACTGGTCAACAACGCCGGCGGCAACGTCACCAAGGCGGCGGTCGATTACACCGAAGACGAGTGGCGCGGGATCTTCGAGACCAACCTGTTCGCGGCGTTCGAACTGTCGCGCTATGCGCATCCGCTGCTGGCCCGGCATGCGGCTTCCAGCATCGTCAACGTGGGCAGCGTGTCGGGCATCACCCATGTGCGCAGCGGCGTGGTCTACGGGATGAGCAAGGCGGCGCTGCACCAGATGACCCGCAACCTGGCGGCCGAATGGGCCGAGGACGGCATCCGGGTCAATGCGGTGGCGCCGTGGTACATCCGCACGCGCCGCACCTCCGAGCCGCTGTCGGACCCGGACTACTACGAGGAAGTGATCGGGCGCACGCCGATGCGCCGGATCGGCGAGCCGGAGGAGGTCGCCTCGGCGGTCGCGTTCCTGTGCCTGCCGGCGGCCAGCTATGTGACTGGCGAGTGCATCGCGGTGGATGGCGGATTCCTGCGCTACGGGTTCTGACCTAAGGCGGTAACCGTGTGCCCTGCCGTTGCATTTGTCGTTGCCGCGGCTGTTGCTCGTGCCGCTGGTTTTTCCGCCTTTGACGTTCCTGCCGGTAAAGCGAGCCGAGCATCGCAGGATGACGGGGCCGAAGAGCTGCCCTTGTCTGAGCGAAGCGAGTTTGGGCAGCGTGCCCCGTTATCCGAGAAGCGCAGGGCACCGGCCGGCGCAGCCGGACGGATCGCGTCCCCGGCTGTGCTTTCTTTTGGTTACTTTTCTTTGCACAAGCAAAGAAAAGTGACTCGCTCGATGCGAAGCAGCGAGTGAAAGCCCTGCACTTGATCTCTCGATACGAAGCGAGAGCAAGCGGCCAAGCAAAGCTTGAAGCCAGAGCCTTAGATCAAGGGCTTACGCGCTCTGCGCGTGTGACTTTTGTGCTTGGCAAAAGTCACCAAAACCGCCCGCGCCGGACGCAATCCGATGCTGCGCATCGGTCCCCTGCGCTCCT
>Ga0160434_100025_pt1 | contig 155652 bp, 158 predicted proteins | sample HID1973I_E0MG_FD_108273 | JGI IMG/M metagenome (GOLD analysis project Ga0160434, IMG submission 108273) | Enriched mosquito-associated microbial communities from UW Madison campus, WI, USA - HID1973I_E0 MG | ecosystem: Host-associated > Arthropoda: Insects > Digestive system > Unclassified ... | reverse complement strand
GATCTCGCCGCCGAACATGTTGCCGAACAGTCGCATCGCCAGCGAAATCGGCTTGCTCAGCCACTCGACGATGTTCAGGATCAGGTTGAACGGCAGCATCCACTTGCCGAACGGAGCAGTCAGGAATTCCTTGGTGAAGCCGCCGAGCCCCTTGGAGCGCAGCGCGAAGAACAGCATCAGGAAGAACACGCTGATCGACATGCCCAAGGTGGCATTGACGTCGGCGGTCGGCACCGGCTTCCAGTAGTGCACGCCCATCAGTTCCAGCGGCTTGGCGATGAAATCGGCCGGGATCATCTTGATGAGGTTCATCAACAGGATCCAGAAGAACAGGGTGATCGCGATCGGCGTCACCAGCTTGCTGGTGCCGTGGTAGGTGTCCTTGACCTGGCGATCGACGAACTCCAGGCAGATTTCCACGAACGCCTGCCACTTGCCGGGCACGCCGGCGGTGGCCTTGCGGGTCGCCATCCAGAAGGCGAAGACCATCAGCAGGCCCATCAGCACCGAGGTCACGATCGTGTCCACGTGGATCGCCCAGAAGCCGCCTTCCTGCATATGGAAGGTCAGGTTCTTGAGGTGATGCTGGATGTAGGTGGTAGGGGTTAGTGCCTCGCCCGCCATGTGTCCGGAACCTTGTTTATGAATTCAGTCAGCGCTTGGCCAGAGCCAGCACCTGGAAGATCAGGCCGATGGCGATACCCGCCAGCAGACCCACGGGAGGCAGCCGCCACAGGGCAAAGCCCAGCACCAGCGCCACAATGACCAGCACCCACTTGAACACCATCGCCAGGATGAGCCGGGCCATCGCCGCGCCTGCGGCCTGGATCCCGCCACCCAGCGCGGTACGCGCCGCCAGCCACCCGCCCAACACCGTCGCCAGCCCCGTCAGCAGGACCGCCAGGGCGTACCTGGGGCCCAGCAACAGGAAACCTGCAGCTGCGACTGCAATGGCCGCCAGCGGATACAGCGCCGCGCGCAGCATCAGCCGCCGACCCGCGTCAACGGAGTTCAGCACAGGTATCCCTTGCGGTTCATTTGGTGTGGATGGGCGCCCTAGGCGCCTCGTCGAGCCGCCAAAGTATAGCAATTGCACAATTTCCGAGACAACTGGGACAAGTCACGCCGCTGCTGCGCTGCGTCATGGAATTCCGCGGGAACTTTCCAATACAACCCGGGTCCGAGCTTGCGAGGCCTGTGTTGCATCCTCGTCGAGCTCCTAGCCAGGCCCCAGAAGCCCCGGGAAACCGGGGCTTCCCTTGTTTCAGCGCGCCCTGCGCGCGCCACTTCGCGACCGTGTTGCCGCCGGTCGCCTGGCGCATGCGCGTTCACGGCGGATGGACAACCTGTTCACCGATGTTCGACCCGCGGTTGCCGATAGTGCCTGCGCTTGGCGTTTTTGCCGCGTTATCGGAGCTCCCCCGCATGAAGTACAGCGTCCTGCCCTCCCTGACCCTCGCCCTGTCCGCCACGATCGCCGCGGCCCCCGCGCACGCAGCCGACACCGACGACCGGTTCCAGATCCGCCTGGGCATGATGAACATCGACAACGACAACACCATCCGCGGCAGCACCGATGTGGCCGGCAACGATATTTCCTTCGCGCAGGATTTCGACTTCGGCGGCAAGGAATGGGAGCCGCGCGTGGACGGCCTGTTCCGCATCAGCCAGCGCCAGCGCCTGATCTTCGACTACTTCAAGTACGACAAGGATCGCCGCGAGGAATTGGACGACAGCTACAGCTTCGGCGGCGTTACCGTGCCGGCCGGCAGCTTCGTCAAGGGCGAACTCAAGTACCAGGTCGCCAGCCTGGTGTACGACTACTCGGTGGTCGAACGCGAACAATTCAGCATGGGCCTGCAGTTGGGTGCCGAGTGGGCCAAGGTCCAGGCCAATGGCTACGCCGACCTGGGTCCGGACGTGTACCAGGGCACCTTCGTCGACGAGAGCGAGGACGGTGTCGCGCCGGTGGTCGGCGTGCGCTTCACCGCGCACCCGGGCGAACACTGGCTGTTCAATGTGCAGGGCCAGTACCTCAACACGTCCTGGGGCAGCTTCGGCGACTACGAAGGCGACCTCAGCCGCGCCAATGCGATCGTCGAATACCGCTTCACCCACAACTTCGGCATCTTCGCCGGCTACGACTGGTTCAAGCTCGACGTCGACAAGAAGGGTAGCGACGGCCTGATCGGCCTCAAGCAGGAGTTCAAGGGGCCGGTGGCGGGCGTGACGTTCGCGTTCTGAAACTGCGATACCTGGGCAGACAGACAAAGGCCGCGCATTGCGCGGCCTTTGTCTGTTGTAGGAGCGGCTTCGGCCGCGACTGCGGAATCGCTCGATCGCGGCTGAAGCCGCTCCTACAGGGGTGAATCACTTCTTCTTCGGCAGATACAGGTCGGTGATGGTGCCGTCGTAGATTTCCGCCGACATCGCCACCGACTCGCTCAGCGTCGGATGCGCGTGGATGGTGTGGCCGATGTCTTCGGCTTCGGCGCCCATTTCGATCGCCAGGCAGATCTCGGCAAGCAGTTCGCCGGCATGCACACCGACGATGCCGCCGCCGATGATGCGGTGGGTCTCTTCATCGAAGATCAGCTTGGTCGAGCCCTCGGTGCGGCCGATGCCGATCGCGCGACCGCTGGCGGCCCACGGGAATTTCGCCACGCCGACCTTCAGGCCCTTGGCCTTGGCCTCGGTCTCGGTCACGCCGACCCAGGCGATTTCCGGATCGGTATAGGCCACCGACGGCACCACCCGCGCCACCCATTCCTTCTTCTCGCCCGACGCCACTTCGGCGGCCAGCTTGCCTTCGTGCGTGGCCTTGTGGGCCAGCATCGGGTTACCGACGATGTCGCCGATGGCGAAGATGTGCGGCTGGTTGGTGCGCATCTGCCGGTCGACCGGAATGAAGCCGCGGTCGCTGACGGTGACGCCGGCCTTGTCGGCACCGATCTTCTTGCCGTTCGGCGCGCGGCCGACGGCGACCAGCACACGATCGAAGGTGCCCGACTCCAGGCCCGGCTTCTCGCCTTCGACGGCGGGCTCGAAGCTCACGGTAATGCCGGCCTTGTCGGCCTTGACGCCGGCGGCCTTGGTCTTGAGATGGACGGTGACGCCCTGCTTCTTCAACCGGTCGGCCAGCGGCTTGACCAGGTCCTTGTCGGCGCCCGGCATCAGCTGGTCCATGAACTCGACCACGGTGACGTCGGCGCCGAGCCCGCGATACACCGTGGCCATTTCCAGGCCGATGATGCCGCCGCCGACGACCAGCATCTTCTTCGGCACTTCCTGCAGTTCCAGCGCGTCGGTGGAATCCATCACGCGCGGGTCGTCCCACGGGAAGTTCGGCAGCTTCACCGCCTGCGAGCCGGCGGCGATGATGCATTGTTCGAAGCGCAGCAGCTGGGTCCTGCCGTCGTCGCCGACGATCTCCAGCTCGTTGGGCGAAACGAAGCTGCCCACGCCCTGCACCACGCGGATCTTGCGCTGCTTGGACATGCCCGCCAGGCCCTTGGTGAGCTGGCCGACGACCTTTTCCTTGTACGTGCGCAGCTTGTCCAGGGTGATCGTCGGCTTGGCGAATTCCACGCCGAACTCACTGGCGTGCGCCGCCTGCTCGATCACGTCGGCGGCATGCAGCAGCGCCTTGGACGGGATGCAGCCTACGTTGAGGCAGACGCCGCCGAGGCTGGCGTAGCGCTCGACCAGCACCGTATCCAGGCCCAGGTCGGCGGCACGGAAGGCGGCGGTGTAGCCGCCGGGGCCGGAACCGAGCACGACGATGCGGCATTCGATGTCGGCGGGCTTGCCGCTGGACAGTGCCGGCTTGGGCGCGGCCGGCTCGGCCGGGGCGCGATGCGACGGTGTCACCGGCGGCTTGCTGGCCGCTGCGTCGGGCTGGGCCGCGGCGGCCTTGGCGGGCTCGGCCTTGGCCGGCGCTGCGCCCTCGCCTTCGGCTTCGAGCAGCACGACCACGTCGCCCTGCGACAGGGTGTCGCCGAGCTTGACCTTCAATTCCTTCACGGTGCCGGCCGCGCTGGACGGTACTTCCAGCGTCGCCTTGTCCGACTCCAGCGTCACCAGGCCCTGGTCCTTGACGACCTTGTCGCCGACGGCGACGAGCACCTCGATGACCGGCACGTCGCTGTAGTCGCCGATGTCCGGGACCTTGATTTCGATGACCGCCATAAAACCTTCTCCTGTGGGGGATCAGCCGGCCGTGCCGGCCAACGTCTGCTGGAGTTCGTCCAGCGACGATTCGATTTCGTTCCAGCGCTTGTCGCGCTTCTTTTCCTTGCCTTCGCTGGCTTCGATCAGCAGCGCGGCCTGCTGCATCAGCAGCTCGCCGGCGCCGCAGGTCGGCCGCGCGCCGCTGTAGCGCACCCCGTCGACCACGAACGACAGCACTTCGCCGTCCATCACCGGCGCGGCGGTGCCGCTGGGCGAGATCTGGCCCAGGGCCTTGCCCCAGTCACTGACCAGGCGCTGCGCCAGCGCCGCGGGGATCGGGATCTCGAAGGTCTCCGGGGCCTGCTCGGTACGCAGCTGCAGGCCGCCACGCGCGCCGCCCTCGACCCACTGGTAGACCCGCTCCTGCGCACGGCTGTAGCGCAACGTCCAGTCGCCGCCCTTGCCCGGCAGCAATGCGACGCCGGTCTCGATGCCGCGCGCGGGCAAGGTCACCAGCGACAATGCCGGGGTGGCGGCGCCATCGAACAGCTTCTCGACCGCGCCGCCGTAGTTGCCCACCGCCGGCGGCCAGCCTTGGCCGAGGTTGACGCTGCAGCTGCCCCAGGCAAACGCCGAGGCCGGCGCCGCCCATGCCACTGCGGCGATCAGGAACGCGGCCTTCCTCACAGCAGCACGCGCCGCATGTCGGCCAGCACCTGGCTGAGGTAGGTGGTGAAGCGCGCCGCCAGCGCACCGTCGATGACGCGGTGGTCGTAGCTCAGCGACAGCGGCAGCATCAGCCTGGGCTGGAACTGCTTGCCGTCCCATACCGGCTGGATCGAGGACTTGGACACGCCCAGGATGGCCACTTCCGGCGCGTTCACAATCGGCGTGAACGCGGTGCCGCCGATCCCACCCAGCGAGCTGATCGAGAAGCAGCCGCCGCTCATGTCGGCCGGGCCGAGCTTGCCCTCGCGCGCCTTCTTGGCCAGCTCGCCGGTCTCCTGCGCGATCTGCACCACGCCCTTCTTGTCGACGTCGCGGATCACCGGCACGACCAGGCCGTTCGGCGTATCGGCGGCGAAGCCGATGTTGAAATACTTCTTCAGGGTCAGCACTTCGCCGCTGGCGTCCAGCGAGGCGTTGAACTCGGGGAACTGCTTCAGCGCCGCGGCGCTGGCCTTGATCAGGAACGCGAGCATGGTCAGCTTGATGCCAGCCTTCTCGTTTTCCCTGTTGAGCTGCACGCGCAGTGCTTCCAGTTCGGTGATGTCGGCGTGTTCGAACTGGGTGACGTGCGGGATCATCGCCCAGTTGCGGGCCAGGTTGGCGCCGGAGATCTTCTTGATGCGCGACAGCGGCTGGGTCTCGGTCTCGCCGAACTTGCTGAAGTCGACCTTGGGCCAGGGCAGCAGGTTCAGGCCGCCGCCGCCGGCGACCGCGCCACCGGTCGCGGGCACGCCACCGCTCAGCGCGGCCTTGACGAAGCGCTGCACGTCGTCGCGGGTGATGCGCCCGGCCTTCTCGCTGCCCTTGACCTGCAGCAAGTCCACGCCCAGCTCGCGCGCGAACACGCGCACCGCGGGACTGGCGAAGGCCACCTTGGACGGCAGCACGCTGTCGGCATCGAAGGTCACCGGCGGGGTGCTCGGGCTGCCGGCCGACGCGGCGACCGGGGCGGCCTGCTCCTGCGCGATCTCGCGCTGGGCCAGCTTGTCCGGCTGCGGGGACGGGGCGACGGGCTCGACCTGGGTGCCGGTCTCGGCGGCCGGGGTCGGCTTGGCGGGAGCTTCGGCCTTGGCGGCCGGCGCGGGTGCGGCCGCGGCCTTGGCGTCGCCGCCTTCGCTGACTTCGATCAGCGCCACCACGCCGCCCTGGGAGAGCGTATCGCCGATCTTGACCTTGATTTCCTTGACGACACCGGACACCGACGAGGGCACTTCCATCGTTGCCTTGTCCGACTCCAGCGTCACCAGGCCCTGGTCCTTCTTGACGGTATCGCCGACGGCGACAAGCACTTCGATCACCGGGATGTCGTTGTAGTCACCGATATCGGGGACAAGTGCTTCCTTGATTTCGGCCATTACGGGACTCCGGGCAACTGGTGGGGAAACCCCTATTGTGGCCGGCTGGGCCCAACCCGCCAACCGTTACTCACGAAAAAATCACACCCGCCACGGAACAGACCGTGCGTGCGCGCACATACGCAGGCGCACAGTCCGTCCGGAAACCTCAGCCCAGGGCTTTGTCGATGGGGCCCAGATACGGGAGGATCGCCGCCCAGGCCTGTTGCAGCCGGGCCACGCCAATCGCCGCGTTGGCCGGACTGGTCGACGGCAGGGCGAGCACGGGCAAGGTCTGCAATGCCGGCGGCAGCTGGCTGGCGACGTGGCGCAGCCAGGTCCGGTGCGCCTGCCCGCCATTGCACGCCACCGCCCGCAGTTGCGGCAAGGCCGCCATCGCGGCCGGCAAAGGGTTGGCGACGATGCTGTCGCGGCGGATCGCCGCATCCAGGCTGCCGCTGCGCTCGCAGCGCGCGATCACGTCCCACAGGCCGACCCCACACCGCTGCAGCTCGGCCAGCCGGACGTCGTAGGCCGCCTGCGCGTCGAACCGCAACAGCACGGCCATCAACGGCCAGAAGCGATTGCGCGGATGCGCGTAATAGCGCCCGGCAGCGAGTGACGCGGCACCCGGCATCGAACCGAGCACGAGCACTCGGCAGTCGCTGGCGAACTGCGCGTCAAGTCCGATCAACTCGGGATTTGTGTTCACGTTTTTCTCATCTGCCTAAAGCACGCGCCGATACGGAATCCAATGACGACGCGGCCTGCACGGAAAGTTCCTGAACGTCTTCTCCGAAAATAATCGTGAGCACGCTGCGATTCATCCCGATCTTTTTAGTTTGTCGGCGCCCGCTCTCCGGGCGCACAGAATAAGAGAAGAGGAGTTCCCTCATGCGCAACATTTCCATCCTGAGTCTGGCCACTGCGAGCGCGCTCGCGTTTGCTCCGTCCGCGTTCGCGCAGGACGCCACCTACAGCAGCGATCCGGCTGCGACCACGACCGCTTCCAGCACCGAGACCGCCTCCGGCAAGCACTGGGCGATCGTCGGCGGCGCGGCGCTGATGCAGCCAAAGGACGACGCCGGCGGCGGCGTGCGCAAGGTCGACGGCGGCGGTGCGCCGACGCTGAGCGCTAGTTACTACATCAACGACAATTTCGCCGTTGAGCTGTGGGGCGCGGCCGACAAGTTCAACAATCGCGTGCGCGGCGCCGGCAACGGCAAGATCGGCACCGTCGAGCAGCAGCCGATCGCGGTCAGCGCGCAGTATCACTTCGGCCAGGCCGACAATGTGTTCCGTCCGTTCGTGGGCGTGGGCTACTACGAGTCGAACTTCAGCAACGAGAAGATCGACGGGCTGAGCGCCAGCGGCGATCACGTGTCGCTGGACACGGCCAAGGGTGCGATCGGCACTGTCGGCGTGGACATGAACATCAATTCGACCTGGTTCGCCCGTGCCGATGCGCGCTACATGCATGCGCGGCCGGAGTTGAATGTCGCCGGCGCTGGTACCGGCCAGGATCTGAAGATGGATCCGTGGACCGTGGGCTTCGGCGTCGGCGCACGCTTCTGAGTCAAGGCCTCCCCCGCTCTCTCCCGGGGGATGTCTAACGAGAACGGGCCCGCAAGGGCCCGTTTTTCTTCTTCGCCGTGGTGCGCCCTGGTGGGGTCTGCGGGCTTCGGGGCGAATGTCCTCCGGCACCGGTAGAGCCGGTGCCTCCTCCTTGATTTCGCCCCGAAGCCCGCCCGCCCCACCAGGGCCATCGGCTTGCGGACGGTGGGGAGCGAGCTTGACTGCTGCTTCTTGGGCCGCCGCAATCTCGGAAAGGCGGGGGCGTGGATGCCCTGCGATGCGAAATCAAGGAGGAGGCACCGGCTTTATCGGTGCCGGGGGCGTCGCATCGCAGGGCATCCGCGCCCCCGCCAAGCAGCCCAGCGAAAGGGTGGGCTTTCCCCTTGGAAGAGAAATTGCGCAACCAACGAAAACCCCGACTCAGAACGCCGGCAGCACGGCGCCCTGGTACTTCTTCTCGATGAAGGCCCGCACTTCCGGGCTGGTCAGCGCCTTGGCCAGCTTCTGCACGCGCGGGTCGTCCTTGTTGTCGGGACGGCCGACCAGGAAGTTCACGTACGGCGAGTCCTTGCTCTCGATCACCAGCGCGTCGCGGGCCGGGTTCAGCCCGGCGTCCAGCGCGTAGTTGGTGTTGATCATGGCCAGGTCGACCTGCTCGAGCACGCGCGGCAGCATCGCCGAATCCAGTTCGCGGAACTTGAGCTGTTTCGGGTTCTCGATGATGTCGCGCTGGGTCGACAGCGCATTGGTCGGGTCCTTCAACTTGATGATGCCCGCCTTGTGCAACAGGATCAGCGCGCGGCTGTTGTTGCTGGGGTCGTTGGGGATCGCCACCTCCGCGCCCTGCGGCAGCTCGGCCAACGACTTGAACCGATGCGAATAGGCGCCGAACGGCTCGATGTGCACGCCGACAATGGTGATCAGCTGGGTGCCGCGGTCGCGGTTGAAGGCATCCAGATAGGGCTCGGTCTGGAAATAGTTGACGTCGATCTGCTTCTGCGCGACCTGGTCGTTGGGTTGCACGTAGTCGTTGAACACGCGCACGTCGAGCTGGACGCCCTGCTTCTCCAGCATCGGCTTGACCACTTCGAGGATCTCGGCGTGCGGCACGGCGGTCGCGGCAATGGTGAGGCGCTCGCCGTCGCTTCCGCCGGAGCGGCCGCAGGCGGCCAGCGCCAGGCTGACGACGGCAAGGAGCGGATAGAGCAGCGTCTTTTTCATGGCGAATCCGGAATCAGGGAGAGAGCGGCCGTGACCGCGGTTGAACGTAGCAGGTTCGCCGTCGCAACGGCAGCGCGTAACCGCAGTGCGACGGCGGTCGCGGTCAGCGCCGGCTGTAATGGGCGACCAGCCGGTCGCCGATCATCTGCAGCACCTGCACCAGCACCAACAGGGCGATGACGGTGACCAGCGCGACGTCGGCATGCGAGCGCAGATAGCCCTCGCGGTAGGCGACGTCGCCCAGGCCGCCGGAGCCGATTGCACCCCCCATCGCGGTGAAACCGATCAGCGCGATGGTGGTCACGGTCGCGCCGGCGATCAGGCCGGGACGGGCTTCGGGCAGCAGCACTTTGGCGACCAGCTCCCAGCTCGTGGCCCCCATCGCCTGGCTGGCTTCGACGACGCCGCGGTCGACCTCGCGCAGCGCGGTCTCGACCAGGCGCGCGTAGAACGGCGCCGCGCCCACCACCAGCGGCAGGATCGCGCCGCGCACGCCCAGCGAGGTGCCCATCACTGCCAGGGTGAGCGGGATCATCGCGATCATCAGGATGATGAAGGGCACCGAGCGCAGCAGATTGACCAGCAGGGCGAGCACACCGTGCAACAGCGGACGGCGGCGCAACTGCGGCGAGCCGCTGAGGAACAGCAGCACGCCCAGCGGCAGGCCGATCAACAGGGTCAACGGCAGCGCACCGCCGAGCATCAGCAAGGTATCCAGGGTGGCCTGCGCGATGTCGGCCCACTTGCTCGCATCGAGGTTGCGGAAGAAGCCGGTGGCGGCGGCGAACATGGGGAAAGTATTCACGGACGCAGTTCCTCCACGGTGACGCCGGCGGCGGCGAACAGGGCGCGTGCGGCGGCCTGGTCCCCGCCCACCAGCGCGACCACCAGCTGCCCGTAGGGCGTGTCCTTGATGCGGTCGATCCGCCCCGACAGGATGTTGTAGTCCACCCCGGTCTCGCGCGCGACCCGGCCCAGCAACGGCTGGTAGGTGTCGCCGCCGAGGAAGGTCAGTCGCACGATGTGGCCTTGCACGACGGCGAAATCGCGATGCAGTTCGCCTTCATCGACATGCTCGGCTTCGGCGACGAAGCGGCGCGTGGTGGCGTGCTGCGGGTGCAGGAACACCTGGGTGACCGGGCCGCTCTCGACCAGCCGGCCGGCATCGAGCACGGCCACGCGGTCGCAGACCCGGCGGATCACTTCCATCTCGTGGGTGATCAGCACGATGGTGAGGCCGAGCTCGCGGTTGATCTCCGCCAGCAGCTGCAACACGGCGCCGGTGGTCTGCGGGTCGAGCGCGCTGGTCGCTTCGTCGCACAGCAGGATGCGCGGCTGGGTGGCCAGCGCACGCGCGATGCCGACGCGCTGCTTCTGGCCGCCGGACAACTGCGCGGGATACTTGCCCGCGTGGTCCTGCAGACCGACCCGCGCCAGCAGCTCATCCACCCGGGCCTTGATCTGCGGTTTCGGCGTGCCGGCCAGCTCCAGCGGGAAGGCGACGTTGCCGGCCACGGTGCGCGAGGACAGCAGGTTGAAGTGCTGGAAGATCATGCCGATCCGCCGGCGCAGTGCGCGCAGGCCTTCGCGATCCAGCGCGGTCACGTCCTCGCCGTCGATCAGCAGCCGGCCGCCGCTCGGCTCCTCCAGCCGGTTGATCAGCCGGATCAGGGTGGATTTGCCGGCGCCGGAGTGGCCGATGATGCCGAACACCTCGCCGGCGCCGATCGTCAGATCGAGCGGATGCAGGGCGGCGACCTCGCGGCCGGCCACCGGATAGGACTTATGCAGGCGCTGGAACTGGATCACCGCGCAAGGCACCACAGGACGGGGGGCGTGCAGCCTACCAGCGGCCGGCCCCGGCCGCCCGCCTCAGACTCCGCCTGTTTATTCTTTTTTGTTCTAAGCGCTCGCGGTCGGCGTCAGGGGTGGTCGATCTGGCCGGGATGCACGGCCTGCTTCACCCGCTCCCGGCGCAGCAGGTACAGCCCGCTGGCGACAATGATTCCCGCGCCGGCCCAGGTCCAGGCATCGGGCAGCACGCGCCACAGCAGCCAGTCCCAGCCGATCACCCAGACCAGGCCGGTGTACTCCAGCGGCGCGATCATCGAGGCTTCGCCGCGCATGAAGGCCCGGGTCAGGGCGATCTGCCCGAGTGCGCCGGCCAGGCCGGTGCCGGCGATCAGCCAGCCGTGCTCGGCCCGCAGCGGCGTCCAGCCCGGAATGGCCAGCAGCCCTGCGCCGAGGGCCATCAACGCCAGGAACCAGACCACCATCGACTGCGGCGTATCGGTGCGGGTGAGCAGGCTGACGGTGATCGCGGCGATCGCGTAGGCGGTGGCCGCCAGCAGCACCATCAGCCCCGGCAGCGAGACCAGCCCGCCCACGCCCGGGCGCAGCACCACGATGACGCCGAGCAGGCCGATCCCGATCGCGGTCCAGCGCCGTGGCCCTACCCGCTCGCCCAGCAGCGGCACCGACAGCGCGGCCACCAGCAGCGGGGCGACGAAGTAGATCGTGTACGCGGTCGACAGCGGCAGCTGCCGCAGCGCGAACACGAAGCAGCCGATCATCGCCATGCCGAGCACGCCGCGCAGCAGGTGCAGCGCCCAGCGCACCGGCACGAGCGAGCGCGGGCCGGCGGTGGCCAGCACCCACACCAGCACGAACGGCAGCGAGGCGGCGCCGCGCAGCATCGTCACCTGCAGCACCGGGTAATGCGCCGACAGCAGTTTCATGCCGGCGTCCATCAGCGAGAAACAGGCCACAGCGGCCAGCATCCAGGCGACCGCGGCGAGGGGGGAGCGGGATAGCGTCATGCGGCATTATCGCCGGCCGGAGTCGGAGCCGCGACAGCGCGCCTTCTTCGGAGAGAAGCGACCCGTCCCAGAGCTGTCAACGCCGTATGGATGCCTCGCAATAGTCGGCATACTCAACCGACATGCGTTGTCGCAAATGGGGCCACTGCTTGCTCCAGAACTCTTCCGAGCGGATACGCCAGACCGGAATGGCTTCGGCAAAATGGATCCCGAAATGCTTGGCGTTCTTCTTCGCTGCGTCCTCGCCCGAATAGTCGATCACCGGCTTGATGGCATCGAAAACCGCACGTTGCCGCGTCCTCTCATTGGGCGCAGGCGCTGCTTCGAGCCCGTCGATGATCGCCTCCAAGTGGGCGCGAACCACCCGGATGGCCAATCGCAACTGTCGTTGTCCCGTTTCATCCTGCTTGTCCGGCAGACCGTGAAGATTCGCGTTCCGACTCTGCAGCAGATCGAGGGGATGCATCACGCGCAGTGGGTGCGCTATTCCGGGAAGCATGACCTCAACCGCGTTCGACTCCACTTTCTTGCGGTCCAGGCCGACGACATCGTGGAGCAGGTCCACGTTGTATACGCGGCCTTCCTCCGGCGCCGGCGCGACTGCACTGCCGATATGGGCTGTAAGTGCCTGCTTGTCCCGTAGCTTTGCGATGCCGCCGATCGCGCGGGCGAAGCCATGGAGCGGTAAATGGTTGGAAGCATCACGCGTGAAGAAATCGACGTCCCGCGACACTGCGCGCACCGCAGCATCCGGATCCTCGATCCGGTAGTAGTCCATCCAGTACGCCAGGGCCTGGCCGCCGATCAGCACCACGTCGGGCGTGGCTTGCACCAGCACGCGCGCGACGAGCTCCGGCGGCATGAACGCTTCGTCGTCGCGGCTCACCCTCAACTCTTCTGATACTTAGCCGGAAACGCCGGCTTGCTGGACCGGGCAACGGATTGCGGAATGAGGTGAAAGTAGCCTTGTTTGCGTCGCCCGCTCCGCACGTCCAATCCATCGAGCCGGCGCGTCATTTCGATGGCAGCCTCCAGCGCTCCGGCAGCGTCGGAGCCGGCGTTGGCAAGGCCCAGCTTTGCCCAATGTTCCAACTGTTGGGCAATGCTTCGGTCCTGCAGCCGTGCTTCAAGCTGGGCCAGGGCATACATTTCGTCGGAAATGCGGACGTTCTTCGCCATGCCTCATTATGTGGCAATTTGCCACATTCGCAAGTGCCGCCCCCTCCCTTTCACATAGAATAGGGCGCCGTCCCCCAGGAGTTACACCATGCCTTCCTTCGACGTGGTGTCGGAAGTCGACAAGCACGAGCTCACCAACGCGCTCGACCAGGCCAATCGCGAGCTGTCCACCCGCTTCGATTTCAAGGGTGTGGAAGCCAAGTTCGAGCTCGACGACAAGTTCATCACTCAGTCCGCGCCCAGCGACTTCCAGCTCAAGCAGATGACCGACATCCTGCGCGCGCGGCTGATCGCCCGCGGCATCGATGCGCGCTGCCTGGAATTCGGCGACGTGGAGACCAATCTGGCCGGTGCGCGCCAGAAGGTCACCGTCAAGCAGGGCATCGAGCAGAAGCTGGCCAAGCAGATCGCCGCCAAGATCAAGGAATCCAAGATCAAGGTCGATTCGCAGATCAACGGCGACAAGCTGCGCATCACCGGCAAGAAGCGCGACGACCTGCAGGAGGCGATCGGCCTGCTGCGCAAGAGCGAGTTCGAGATCCCGCTGCAGTTCGACAACTTCCGTGACTGACGTGGCCGGCAGCTCCGGCCAGGCTGGCGAACCGGCGGCGGCGGATTATCTGGACGACACCCGGCGCTGGATCGAGCGCGCGGTGATCGGGCTGAACCTGTGCCCGTTCGCCAAGGCCGTGTACATCAAGCAGCAGGTGCGGTTGGTGCTCAGCGACGCGACCACGCCGGAAGCATTGCTGGAGGAACTGGCCGAAGAACTGGTGCTGTTGCGCGACACCGCCGCCGAGCACACCGACACCACGCTGATCGTGCATCCGTTCGTGTTGCAGGATTTCCTGGACTACAACGACTTCCTCGACAATGCCGACGCTGCGGTCGAGGCGCTGGACCTGCAGGGAATCCTGCAGGTGGCCAGTTTCCACCCGCAGTACCAGTTCGCCGGTGCGGCGCCGGACGACGTCGGCAACTTCACCAACCGCTCGCCCTGGCCGACGTTGCATTTGCTGCGCGAAGACAGCGTCGAGCGCGCGGTGGCGGCCTTCCCCGATCCCGACGTGATCGTCGAGCGCAACCTGCAGACGCTGGAAACGCTGGGTGCCGAGGGATGGCGGCGCCTGCTGGGGGATTGAGCGGCACTCTGCGCGTCATTGCGTCCCCAAAGCTCCGCGATCCCGGAACGCCAGGTGCGGCTACCTTGGGGTGCGAAATCAAGGAGGAGGCACCGGCTCCATCGGTGCCGGGGGACATCCGCACCCCAAGGTAGCCGCGCCTGGCGCCCAGCACCGCATCAGCCTATCCGGCCTACCACGGAGACATGCCATAGCCAGCCGCGGTCGTCAGCCGCCGGCTTCGAACCGCAGTTCCAGCAAGCGCTGCGCTTCGACCAGCGAATCGACGATGCGATGGCCGAGTGCGCGCACTTCCTCGTCCGGTGCCAGCAGGTCCGGCACCTGGATCGGCGTCATCCCGGCAGCGAGTGCGGCGCGCACGCCGGTGGGCGAATCCTCCAGGACCAGGCACTGCGCCGGCGCGACACCGAGCTTGGACGCGGCCAGCAGATAGATGTCCGGTGCCGGCTTGGGATGTTCGACATCGCTGCTGGTGCACACCGCATCGAAACGGCGCAGCAGATCGGCGGCGGCCAGCTTGCGCAGGGCCAGCGGGCGACGCGTGGAAGTCGCCACCGCGCGCGGCAGGCGGCGCTCGATCAGCAGATCCAGCAACGCCACGATACCGGGCCGCAACGGCACGCCGGCTTCGACCACGGCGTCGTAGAGCGCATGGCAGCGCGCCAACAGCGCCGCGGCCATTGGCTCGCCGAGGCGTTCGGACAGTATCTGCCGGCACGCGGCATCGCCCTTGCCGATCATTTGCAGCCAGTACGCCGGTTCGATCGCCACGCCGAACTCTTCGGCGGCCTGCGCCAGGCAACGGATGATCGCCCGCTCGCTGTCGAGCATCAGCCCGTCCATGTCGAAGATCACCGCCTGCGGCAGGAACGGCAACGCGGCGGCGTTCATGCGCCGGCACCGAACAGCGTGTCCAGGTCGGCGGCCGACAACGGACGCCACTGGCCCTCGGGCAACTCGCCCAGGTCCAGCCCGCCGATACGGCGACGGTGCAATGCCTGCACGTGGTTGCCGACCGCGCCGAACATCCGCCGCACCTGGTGGTAGCGGCCTTCGTGCAGGGTCAATCGCGCTTGCCGCGGCGCCAGCACTTCCAGCTCCACCGGCAGTAGCGGCTTGTCTTCCGATTCGAGCAGCATCGCGCCACTGGCGAACAACCCGGCCTCGTCGCCGCGCAGGTCCTGCGCCAGGGTCGCCTCGTATTCCTTGTCCAGGTGCGATTTCGGCGACACGATGCGGTGCAGCAGCGCGCCGTCGTCGGTGAACAGCAGCAACCCGCTGGTGTCGCGATCCAGCCGGCCCACCGTCGACAGCATCGGCGAACGCAGCCGGTAGCGCGGCGGCAGCAGGTCGTAGACCAGCCGCCCGCTGTCCTTGGTCGAACAGGTGTAGCCGGCCGGTTTGTGCAGCATCAGGGTCAGGCCAATCGGCGCATCCAGCGGTTCGCCATCGATGCGGATGGCGTCATGCGGTACCTGATCGTCGGCATACAGCACCTCGCCGCCGGCGTCGGTGATGCGGCCCTCACGGAACATCCACGCCACTTCCTTGCGGCTGCCGTAGCCGAGGTTGGCGATGTGCTTGACCAGCTTCATGCGCGCCCTGCCTTGCGCGGACCGGCGCCTCGCTGGGCAGCGGCCTTGCGGGCAACGATCGCCTTGAACCCATCGCGTTCGGCGGCCACCCGGACCTCGCCGAAACTGTCGTTGAGCACGCGCTCGTAAGGCAGGTGCCGGTTGGCGACCACGAACAGCCGGCCACCCGGCCGCAACGCCTGCGCGGCGACGGCGATGAAGCGCTGGCCGATGTCGGGGCGGTCTTCGCGCGCCGGCGTGTGGAAGGGCGGATTGCTGACGATGAAGTCGTAGCTCGCCGCCAGCCCCGCGGTCACGTCGTGCCAGCGGTAGTCCAGCTGCACCTGGCCGGCGCGCGGCTGCAGGTTGGCGCGCGCCAGGGTCAGCGCGCGCGCTTCGGCCTCGTACACATCCAGCGCGGTCACGCGCGGGCAACGCGCCAGCACCTCGGCCGACAGATAGCCGTAGCCCCCGCCAAGATCGGCGCCATGGCCGGACAGGTCGGCCGGCAACTGCTCGGCCAACAGCGAGGACGCCGGATCGATACGATCCCAGGCGAACACGCCGGGGCGACTGATGAAGCGGCCCTCGAGCACCGCGCGCGGCGCATCCAGCGCGGCCCAGCGCCGCGCCAGCGCCTCGTCGCGGGCATCGTCCGGAGCGGTCGTCCAGTACACCCGGCAGTGATGTTTGGTGAGCTGCCCGGCCAGGCCCGCCAGTTGCTTCAGGTCGGACTCGCCGGAACGCGCGCCCTCGTTGTTGGACTGGCAGGCGACCAGCAACCCGCCTGGGGCCAGCTTGGCCAGCGCGTGCGCCAGCAGCGCGCGGGCTTCCTCGCGCTGGCGCGGCGGCAGCACCAGAACCAGCGCGTAGCGAGTCGCGTCGGCTTGGGTCGCATCCTCGTCGCGCACCGTCCAGCCAGCGCTTTCCAGGTCGTCGGCGAAGGGGCGGAAGCTCTGCGCGCACAGCAACTGCGCCGGCGTCGCGTGTTCGCGCAGCGGCCAGCCCTCGCGTGCGCGCAGGAACAGCACCGGCCCGGTCGGCCAGCGCAGCAATCCTTGGGAGAACGGCAGGAACAAGGTCTGCAGCGGAGCGTCTGCGGCGGGCATCGTCGTAAGGACAGCGGGGGAACGCCCATTCTAGCCGCTAGCCGTCGCCGCCCCCTGTCCACGGCGCGACTGATGGGACGGCAACGCCTGCCGGACATGGCCCGCCACAGGGCACCTGCTAAGCGCCATGCACACGGCATTGATCCGATGCGAACAATCGGCTCCCTAGGCTGGGTCCGTACCCCCACCAAGGAGAACTACATGATGCGAGCCCTGTTCATCGGCGGCGTGGTCGACAACAGCGAGATGGATCTGGAAGACGCGCCGCCGCCGCTGCACTACCCGGAGAACACCGGTGCCGGACGCCCGCGCTATCGCCTGCAACAAGTGGGCACGCGCGAGGACGGCACCGTGGCCTACGTGGTGTATGGCGCACCGGAGCTGCCCGACGAGGAAGTGGAGCGGATCGCATCCGAGCGCGGCTACTCGCGCCGCTTCGAAGCCACCCCGGTGTCGCCGGCGCGCTGAGCGCGCGCTGCGCGGAGCGTTGTGGGCCTGCGGCGAAGCACGATCGAGGATCGTGCTTCGCGCCCGGCCGGTCCAGGCTTGGTGCAGGGTCTAGGTCAAGGCAAGGGCGCGCGGGCGGCGTCCTTGGCGGTCACCCGCCAGATCGTGTTGCCGACATCGTCGGCGACCAGCAGGCCGCCCTCGCCGTCGATCGCCACGCCCACCGGGCGTCCCTGGGCATTGCCGTCGGCGTCCAGAAAGCCATCCAGCACGGTCGTCGGCTTGCCCTGCGGGTGGCCGTCCACGAACGGCACGTAGATCACCTTGTAGCCTGCCGGCGGATCACGGTTCCACGAGCCGTGCTGGCCGATGAAGGCGCCACCGCGGTAACGCGCGGGCAGGCGGTCGCTGCTGCCAAAGGTCAATCCCAGCGAAGCGGTGTGCGCGCCCAGCGCGTAGTCCGGCTTGATCGCCTGCGCGACCTTCTGCGGATCCTGCGGGCGGACCCGCTCGTCCACATGCTGGCCGTAGTAACTGTAGGGCCAGCCGTAGAACGCGCCGTCGCGGACCTGCGCCAGATAGTCGGGCACCAGGTCGCTGCCCAGCTCGTCGCGCTCGTTGACCACGACCCATAACGCTTTCCGGCTCGGCTCCCAGGCTAGGCCGACCGGATTGCGCAGGCCGCTGGCGTAGACGCGGGTGCTGCCGTCGGCCGGGTCGATCTCCAGCACGGTGGCGCGGTTGAGTTCGGCGTCCATGCCGTTCTCGGCGGCATTGCTGTTGGAGCCGACACCGACGTACAAGCGACTGCCGTCCGGGCTGGCCACCAGCGACTTGGTCCAATGGTGATTGAGGCCGCCGGGCAGGTTGGCCACGAAGGTCGGCGCCACGTTGATCTGGGTCTCGCCTTCCTTGTACGGGAAGCTCACCAGCGCGTCGGCATTGGCGACATAGAAGCGATCGCCGACCAGCGCCATGCCGAACGGCGAATACAGCCCGCTCAGGAACTGCGTGCGCACTTCGGCCACGCCATCGCCATCGGCGTCGCGCAGCAAGGTGATGCGATCGGCGCTGGGCGTGGCGGCGCCGGCCTTCTTCTGCATCGACGCCATGACCTTGGCACGGATGCCGTGCGAGGCTTCGGCCGGCTTGGGCGGCGCATTGGTCTCGGCCACCAGCACGTCGCCATTGGGCAGCACGTAGAGCCAACGGGGATGATCCAGGCCCTGCGCGAAAGCGGCCACCTGCAGGTCGTTGGCGGGCACCGGCTTGGCGCCCGGGGCCCACGGCTTGACCGGAGCGACCTTGACGGTGGGGATCAACTGCTTGACCGGTGCCGGCAGCTGCGGGTCTGGCCCGAACCCGCTTTCGATCGGATAGCGGGCCGTATCGCCGCAGGAGCCTAGCGCAAACAGCGCCAACAACGGCAACGGCCAACGAATCACGGAAAACGCGCGATCGAGCATGTCCGGACTACCCTCGAAACGATGGGGAGCCCGCATCATGCCCGACCCCGCCGGCGCGAGGGTAAAGAGTCCGTCAAGCGCGAGCGCGCCGCGGGCCTCAGCTGTCGCCTGGCGGCAGCTGTCGCACCTCGCGGATCGTGTCCAGCCAGATCAGGTGCTGCTGCACGGGGCTGTCCAGATCGTCCAGGCGCAGCAGGCCATTGGCGCCTTCGTTCTCCGCTTCGTCGCGGAAGGTCTGCACGGTCGGCCTGGCCGCGACCGTGCCCAGCACGCGGCTACCGTCTTCCAGTGTCACCTGCACGCGCGCCTCATCGGGCAACAGCGGCAGCCAGTGCTCCAGCGTCGCGATCTGCGATTGTTCGGTGTAGACATGCTTGGCGTATTTGCCCATGACCGCAGCTCCGTAGGGAATCCGCGCAGGCTAGGCGCAACGTGGTGAAAGCACAGGCAAGGCGCGACGGCGCCGCGTTCTTAAGGCACGCCCGCGACGGCGCCGCAGCGTTCTTAAGGCACGCCCGCGTCAGCGCCGCTGCGCGCCCCGCACCGCGGTCACCAGTTGGGCCACGCTGTAAGGCTTGGCCAGGTGCTCCTGGAAACCCGAAGCCATCGCGCGTTGCCGATCGTCGGCCCGCGCCAGCGCGGTCACCGCGATGGCCGGCAGCGCCGAGGCGTCCAGGCCCATGTTCTCGCGGATGGTGCGGATCAGCCCGTAGCCGTCCATGCCCGGCATGCCGATGTCGGTCAGCATCGCATCGAAGCGCTCGTGGCCACGCTCGTCCAGCAGCGCCAATGCGTCGGTGGCATTGCCTGCGGTGACCACGGCGGCGCCTTGCTCTTCGAGCAGACGCCGCAGGTATTCGAGCATGTCGGGCTGGTCTTCCACCGCCAATAGGCGCATGCCATTGAGCGCCTGCGCCTCGACCACCTGTTCGGCGGCCAGACTGCGCCGCAACTCGCGGCGCGGCCGCCGCGCATGTTCGGGCTGGCGTTCGGGCAGGCGCACCCGGAAGGTCGCGCCCTGGCCGCGGCCGGCGCTGCTCGCGCTGACCTGGCCGCCATGCATTTCCACCAGTTGCTGCACGATCGCCAGGCCCAGGCCCAGACCGCCGTGGCGGCGCGTGGTGGTGCCGTCGGCCTGGCGGAAGCGGCCGAACAGGTGCGGCAGGAATTCCGGGGCGATACCATCGCCGTGATCGCGCAGGGTAACGACGAAATGGCTGTCTTCGCGTTCGACGCGCACTTCGATGCGCCCGTGCGCGGGGGTGAACTTCACCGCGTTGGACAGCAGGTTCCAGAACACCTGCTGCAGGCGGGTGGCGTCGCCGAGCACCAGGCACGGCTCGGAGGGCGCCTCGAAGGTGATGCTCTGGTCCTTGCCCTCGACCACCGGCTCCTGCGCGCCGAGCGCTTCGCGCACCTGTTCGACCAGGTCCAGCGTCTCCACTTCCAGCTGCACCTTGCCGAGCAGCATGCTGCTCAGGTCCAGCATGTCCGAGATCAGGCGCTTTTGCGCCTTGGCGCTGCTGGCGATCACCGACAGCCCCTTGTGGCTGGGATCGCCCTCGCTGACGCGTTGCAGCAGCAATTCGCTCCAGCCCAGGATGGTGGTCAGCGGGGTGCGCAGTTCATGCGAAAGCGTGGCCAGGAATTCGTCCTTCAGACGCGCCATGCTCTCCGCTTCGCCGCGTGCGATCCGTTCCGATTCCAGCAGCTGTTCGCGCGCCAGCTCGATCTCGCGGCGTTCGGTGACGTCCGGGCTGCTGCCGGCCAGGCCGATGAAGCGGCCGTCGGCCGAATAGCGTGGGGTGGCGCTCATCTCCATCCAGCGCCAGCGTCCGTCGTAGCGTCGCGCGCGCACCAGTGCGCGCATTCCGCGCTGGTGCTGCAGCGCCTCGGCCAGCTCGAACTGGAACACCGGCAAGTCTTCCGGGTGCAGCAGTTCGCTCCATGCCGAGACCGTGCCGCTGGAGATATCCAGGCCGAAGAAATCGCCGTAAGCGCTGTTGACGAAGCGCATCACGCCATTCACGTCCAGCACCCACACCGGCATCGGCAGGCCATCGGCCAGCGCGCTGAAGCGCGCCTCGCTTTCGGCCAGCTCGCGCTCGATGCGCTTGCGCTCGGTGATATCCAGGAAAAGGATGCCGACGTGATGGCTGCCCTCCGCGCCCATGCGGAACGCATCGACCGAGTACCAGCGCCCGAGTGCCTTGGCCTGTAGCTCGAAGCGCAGCCTGCGCCCGCTGCGCGCGACCTCGCCGAAGCGCTGGAACCACTCGTCTTCGTGCTGCGGGCGCATTTCCCGCATCGACCGGCCGACCGCCTGCTCCAGGCCGGTGAAACGCTCGAAGGCGGTATTGACCTCGCGGAACACGTAGTCGACCACCCGCTCGCCCTCGAACATCACCTCGACCAGGCAGAACCCGGCATCGACGTTGTCGAAGATTTCGCGATAGACCCCATCGGGGATCATGCCGACGGGGTCGGCGCTCGCGCCCTCGACGGCAGGACTGGCTTTGTTCAAGGGGACGCCTGCTCGGAAGTGGGAGGCGGCGGCATGGGCCGGCGTGGGGCCGGGCCGCCCTTCCATAGAGTGGAAAGCGGCACCGGCGACGTCAAGCACGCGTTGTGCCGGCTTCACCACGACAGCCAGGCCAGTACCGCGATGGCCAGACCGAGCAGGCCGATCGAGGTCAGCACCCACGCATACGTGCGCTCGCCTTCGCGGCGCAGGCGCTCGTCGAGCCACAGCTGCGCCTCGCGGCGCCAGCCAGCATTGGGCCCGGCATCCTCGGCGCGCAGCAGCGCGCGCACCTGCGCCACCCCCAATTCATCGAACTGGCGATGCCGGTGTTCCGGGTCGTCCATCCGGATGTGCCTGGCGCTCATCGGCCGGCCCCCGCGTAGTGCGGCGCCGGCTGGTCGAGTTCGCGCTCGATCGCCATCCGCGCCAGATGGGTGTAGTTGCTGCGCGGACCGCAGCCGCGGCCAGTCAGCAGCCCCTGGTAATCCAGGCCGCGCCACACTCGCCCGGTCCACTCCACGCAATCCTCGGCGATGACCAGCATCAGCGAGTAGCGGTATTCCGCACCACGACTGTTCGTGCATGAATAGACCGGCGGGAACTGCACGGCGACGTCGGTTTCCTGGGCCAGCGCCGCCAGATCGTGGCGCAGGCGCTCGCGCGCGTCGGCCCCTTGGGGCAGATCCGCGACCTGGTCGGCCAGGTCCAGCTCGCTCTGCATTGCCACGAACGGCGCCGCCCCGGTGACCGGATTGTGGCCATGCTGCTTGGCCCAATCGATGAACTGCAGGCGCAGATCTGACGATGGCGGGAACGACGTCGGCTTCATGTGTGGGCTTGCGGCGGGAATGGCCTGGATCTTGCCCGCCGCGGCGTGACGAGCGCGCCCATGCGCAGTGAACCCACCGTTTAGCCGCACGCGCCACGACGCGACTGAATGCCTTGCAACAGGCGGCGGCACGGCCAGGCGGATGATTGCCGGGCGTTCTGCCGCGGGCGCACACTCTGCTCACCCGCCCCGAACCGGGAGCCCCACCATGAAACCCCAGATCATTTTCCACACCAGCATTGGCGCGCTGCTGCTGGCCTGCCTGTTGGCCGTCGCCCCAGGCGCGCAGGCGCGCGTGCGTACCGTCACCGATCCGCAGGCGCCACGCGCGCTGCCGGCCGACGGTCCGGTATCCGTGCAATGGACCGACCCCAACCAGTTCACCGAAATCCGCTTCAGCGGCAATCGCTTCCAGTCCCAGCAAGGCGACTGGGTGCAGGACCTGGCCGAACATTTCCGCGATTCGATCGCGCGCCGTTTGCCGCCGGGCGACCGGATGGCGATCACCATCACCGATATCAAGCGTGCCGGCGAGTTCGAACCCTGGCACGGGCCGCGCGGGGACGACATCCGCATCGTCAAGGACCTGTATCCGCCGCGGATCAGCTTCAGCTATGTGTGGACCGACAGCAGCGGCAAGGTCGTCGACCAGGGCGAGCAGCGGCTGATCGACACGGCGTTCCTGATGAATGACAGCCGGATCAACAACAGCGATCAGCTGCGCTACGAGAAGCGGATGATCGACGACTGGACGAGGCGGCAATTCCGCGACGGCAGGACCACCGCGAGCCGGTAAGGCGTGGCATATCCCACTGCGCGGCCGCGCGCCCTTTAACAGGGGCTCTCCACCCGAGCCGATGTCGCTCGCTCTTTGTAGGAGCGGCTTCAGCCGCGACCGCGATGTCGGTGCGTCAGCCCCATCGCCCGTGCCGCAATACCGTCGGTACGGCGGTTTACTGCGTAACGCCGACCTGCTCGACTATTCGGTATAGACCCGTGGCACACGCTTGAGGCCGCTCAGCATCTGGTAGGCGCTGACGTTGCAGTGGGTGGCCAGCAGCGAGGTGTTCGGCGCCTCGCCCCACAGCTGCACGGCGCTGCCGACATTGGCCTGCGGGTGCGCGCTGAGGTCGACGGTGAGCATGTCCATCGATACGCGGCCGATCAGCGGGCATTCGCGCCCGTCCACGATCATCGGGGTGCCATTGGGTGCGAACTGCGGGTAGCCGTCGGCATAGCCCATCGCCACCACGCCGACCCGGGTCGGACGCTCGGTGACATAGCGGGCGCCATAGCCAATCGGCTCGCCCGCGCCGAGCTCGCGCACGGCGATGATCTTCGAACGCAACGACATCACCGGTTGCAGCTGCGCGGTCAGCGCATTGTGCTGCGGGAACGGATTGGCGCCGTACAACATCAGGCCCGGGCGCGCCCAATCGCCGCGCAGCGCGGGCCAGCCGAGCAGGCCCGGCGAGTTGCACAGGCTGGTCTCGGCCTGCATGCCGCGGCTGGCCAGCGCGAACGCGACGGCCTGCTCGTCGGTGCGGCTGTTGTCCAGTTCATCGGCGCGCGCCAGGTGGGTCATCAACACGATCGAATCGACCTGGGGCAGCCCGTGCAGACGCAGCCAGGCGGCACGGAAATCTTCCGGCGACAGGCCCAACCGATGCATGCCGCTGTCGAGCTTGAGCCACACCCGCAACGGACGCGGGCTGTTGAACGCGGCCAGCGCCTGCACCTGCTGCGGCGTGGCCAGCACGGTCCACAGATCGTGTTCGGCGATCAGCGCCAGTTCGTCGGCGTCGAAGAAGCCTTCCAGCAGCAGGATCGGCGCGCGGATGCCGGCCTGGCGCAACTCCAGCGCTTCTTCGATGCAGGCCACACCGAAGCCGTCGGCCTCGGCTTCGAGCGCCTGCGCGCAGCGCACCGCGCCATGGCCATAGGCATCGGCCTTGACGATGGCCAGCGCCTTGCCGCCGGCAATGCGGCGGGCCAGGCGATAGTTGTGACGCAGCGCGCCGAGATCGATCAGGGCGTGGGCTGGACGCACGCGTTGGCTCCGGTGTTGCGGGTGGCGGTATTGCTGCGGCCGTAGCGCGAGATGTCCAGGCCTTCAGTGCGGATCTGCGGCTGCCGCGCGCTCATCAGGTCGGCGAGGTAGCGGCCGGAGCCGCAGGCCATCGTCCAGCCGAGCGTGCCATGGCCGGTATTGAGGAACAGGTTCGAATACGGGGTCGCTCCCACCACCGGCGTGCCGTCCGGGGTGGCCGGCCGCAGGCCGGTCCAGAACTCGCCGCGGGCGAGGTCGCCGCCGCCCGGGAACAGGTCGTTCACGACCATCTCCAGGGTGGCGCGGCGCTTGGGGTTGAGCGACAGGTCGTAGCCGGCGACTTCGGCCATGCCACCGACCCGGATCCGGTCGTCGAAACGGGTGACCGCGATCTTGTAGCTCTCGTCGAGGATGGTCGAGGTCGGCGCGCGGGCCGCATCGACGATCGGCAACGTCAGCGAGAAGCCCTTGAGCGGATACACCGGCAGGTTCATGCCCAGCGGACGCACCAGCTGCGGCGAATAGCTGCCCAGCGCGACCACGTAGCGATCGGCCTTCTCGACACGCCCATCGATGCGCACACCGTCGATCCGGCCCTGGCCGGCGACCAGCCCTTCGATCGTGGCGCCGAAGCGGAATTCCACGCCCGCCGCCGCGGCCATCGCCGCCAGCCGCTGGGTAAACAGCCGGCAGTCGCCGGTCTGGTCGTTCGGCAACAGCAAGGCGCCGGCCAACTGCGCGCCGGCGCCGCCCAGGCCCGGCTCGACCCGCGCGATCTGGGCCGGATCCAGCAACTCGTACGGCACGCCGTACTGCGCCAGCACGGCGATGTCCTGCGCGGCCGCGTCCAACTGCTGCTGGGTGCGGAACAGCTGGGTGGTGCCCAGGCGCCGGCCCTCGAACGCGATGCCGGTGGCGGCGACCAGCTCGTCCAGGCAATCGCGGCTGTATTCGGACAGCCGCACCATGCGCGCCTTGTTGATCTGGTAGCGCTCGGCCGTGCAGTTGCGCAGCATGCGCGCCAGCCACAGGTACTGGTGCCAATCGCCGGTCGGGCGGATCGACAGCGGCGCATGTTGTTCGAACAGCCACTTGATCGCCTTTAGCGGCACGCCCGGCGCCGCCCACGGCGAGGTATAGCCGAACGACAGCTGGCCGGCATTGGCATAACTGGTCTCCAGCGCCGGCGCGGCCTGGCGGTCGACCACGGTGACCTCGAAGCCGGCCTGCGCCAGATACCAGGCGCTCGTCGTCCCGATCACTCCACTGCCCAGCACCAATGCGCGCATGCGTTCCTCAGACCCGTCAATTCCCTGCATCGATGGCTGCAGGCGGCCAGTTCGGCGCAGTATATTCCCGGCTCATCAGTGGAAACTCCTGTTTGCGCTCCGCCATTCAGGTATTTTCACCGCCAACCACCCCGGATACCGAAACCATGGCCGCACGCAGCCGCGAGCTGGACAAGATCGACCGCAAAATCCTGCGCATCCTGCAGCAGGAGGGACGGATCTCCTTTACCGAACTGGGCGAGCGGGTGGGACTTTCGACGACCCCGTGCACGGAGCGCGTGCGACGCCTGGAGCGCGACGGCGCAATCACCGGCTACTACGCGCGGCTGGACCCGCAATACCTCAAGGCGAGCCTGCTGGTGTTCGTGGAGATCAGCCTGGCCTACAAGTCCGGCGACATCTTCGAGGAGTTCCGCCGCGCGGCGCTGAAACTGCCCAACGTGCTCGAATGCCACCTGGTGTCGGGCGACTTCGATTATCTGATCAAGGCGCGCATCAACGAAATGGCGTCGTACCGCAAGCTGCTCGGCAGCACCTTGCTGACCTTGCCGCATGTGCGCGAGTCCAAGAGCTACATCGTGATGGAAGAGGTCAAGGAAACCTTGGCGCTGCCCATTCCCGAGTGAAGGCGGGTGCGCGCCCATGAGGACGGCATCATTCCATTGCGCTCGGCAGATTCGAGGGCGCCCCCCCCCGCAGCTTCGCCGCGCCCCTTGACAAAGGGGCTCTCCACCCGAGGCGATGTCGCTCGCCCTTTGTAGGAGCGGCTTCAGCCGCGACCGCGGAATCCGGCGGTCGCGGCTGAAGCAGCTCCTACAGGAAGATCTTCCGCGCGCCCCTCAATAAACCCCCGCCTCGCAAGCCGGCATCGCGCTGACAAAACAACAAACCAAAAGAAACGGCGCGCCAAAGGCGCGCCGTCGTGATCTTCCAAACCGCGCAGATCAGCGCTGCTGGTCTTTCGGGTTGCTCTTCTGCTGGTCCTGCTTCTGGTTGCCTTTCTGATGGTCCTGGTCGAACTGCTGCTGACCCTGCTGACCCTGGCGACCCTGCTGGTCCTGCTGCATGCCACCCTGCTGACCGCGCTGGTTCGGGTTCTGCGGATTCTGGTTACCCATGACTGCACTCTCTGGAAGTTGGGGAAACACCGCGCGAAACCAAACTGCGGTGCGCGATCACCATCGCGCCATCGCGGTTAATCAAGCGAGAAATGCGAGTGAGCACGAAATTGATGCCGCTGACTGCGCGGCAACGACTTGAACGATTCACCTCGCACGCGCATTCATCCCGTCAAGGAACGATGCGTTGCCCATCACCCGCCGGCGCGGTGTCGTAATAACGCCCCGTGCGCGAATCGCGCACCCGGTTCGGGCCGGCCTGCTCCATGCCGGTGACCGGCACCCCATTGCGGTCATATACGCGCGCCGGCGTGGCGCCGATCTGCCGCACCGGATCGTTCAGCGCCGGTGCCGGCGAATTCGACGATTGCGTGGGCTGCTTTGCCTCGAACACCGGCGCTGCCTGGCGCTGACCGAGTTGTGTAGGAATCGGGCCCGACGGCGCGGGCGACTGCACCGGGTTCGATAACTGTCGCGGCGGCGCCGGCCGCGGCGCGGGCGGCGACGTCGGCAACGGCGTCACCTGAGTGGGCGAACGTGTCGTGGTGGGGCTCTGCGCCTGCGCCAGGGCAGGCGACAGCGCGGCGCACAACGACAGAATGGCTAGGCACGCGTGGCGCTTCATCGAGATTCTCCGCGACGGGCTGTTCAACCCACCTACCAAACCACATGGCGCCGCAAACACCCCGTTTCAATCGCCAGCATCGGTCGCGCGGCGTTGCCGCAGCGTCACGGCTCCGCCAACGTCACTCGTCCGCCAGTTGATAATCGAAGTCGTAGAAGTGCTGGCCACCTTCGATGCGGATCGTCATCTCGCCACGCAGTCCGGCCAGCGCGCCAGTACCCGAATCGGGAACCACCGAGATCGCCTGCGACTGCGCGCCACGATCCATGAAGCTGCGATGGGCGAGGATGAAACCGCCCTCGCGCCCTTCCAGCGTGCCGCTGACCGTCTCGATCGCAACGTAGACCGCCGAGCCCTCCTGCGCGGTTCGTGCGGCGAGCATCTCGCCCTTGGACGTGGCCTGCAGCGCGCCGTTGAACACCTTGTCCAGCGACATCCGCCCCAGCCCCGCGTCCTGGCGGCTTTCCTGCGGCTGCAGCTTGACCTCGAACGTACCGGTGGCGTGTTGCATTACGGGCTTCTCCCGAGCGATAGGGGATGTGCCGACAGCCGCGGCCGCCAGCCATCCGATCAATGTGACCGGCCAATGCATGGCAGGCATGGTTCTACTCCTTGAACATGACGCGCCCGCCCACATTACCATCGGCATCCGCGGCCCTGCGCCGCACCGAACAGGATGCCCGCATGAGCCAGTTCGACCTTTCCCCGCCCTCGGCGAGCGAGCGCGACGCGCTCATCGCCGGCCTCAGCGAAGAAGAAAAGCGGGTGCTGCTGCACCACGGCACCGAAGCGCCGTTCTGCGGGGTGTTCCTGGACAACAAGCTGGAGGGGGTCTACACCTGCCGGCTGTGCGGCCTGCCGCTGTTCCGCTCCAGCGCCAAGTTCGACTCGGGGACCGGCTGGCCGAGCTTTTTCGCGCCGTTCGACCCGGCCCATGTCCGCGAGATCCGCGACATCAGCCACGGCATGATCCGCACCGAGATCACCTGCGCCCGCTGCGACAGCCATCTCGGCCACGTGTTCCCGGACGGCCCGCCGCCGACCGGCGAGCGGCATTGCCTCAATTCGGTATCGCTGGCCTTCACCGAACAAGGCCAGCCGCTGCCCGACCCGCTGCACCGCGGTGGCGCGGAAGCGTCTTTGGCCTGACGCGCCGTTCACATCGCAGCCCGGTGGCTGGGCATAGCGTGGGGATTCCTTCCTGACGAGGAGTTCCCATGCGCCAGTTCCACCTGTTGACCGCTGCCATGCTTGCCACGCTGGCACTGACCGCCTGCCAGAAGCCGCCGGCTACGGCCGACACCACCGCGGCATCCGACGCCCAGCCGTCGGTCGGCGACGCTTCGCCCCCGCCCGGCACTGCGGCGGCCGGCCCGGCCGGTACCGCCGGCGTCGCCCGCGCGCCCGACCCAGGCGTGCCACCGCTGGTCACGGCCCGCTACGACTGCGATGGCACCCCCGCCACGGTGACGTTCGACAACACCGCCCACACCGCAAAGGTGCAGGTCGGCGACCAGACCGTGGGCCTGCCCTCGGCGATGTCCGGCTCGGGCGCCCGCTATGCGGACGACAAGGGCAACGAGTTCTGGGAACACCAGGGCGAGGCGATGCTGACCCTGGCCGGCGGCAAGCAGCAGACCTGCAAGAAGGTCGCAGACGCCGCCGGCTGACGGCGTTCACCCGAAAAGGGTGATCCCTGCACGGGGTCGCCTTCAGAAAGCGGCCGGGGGGCCGAAAACGTGATATCCGTCCTCCCCTCGGCCGCTATGCTCATCATCGTAGGTCTCATCATCGTCGTGCTCAGCGTGTTCGGCGGCTATATCGGCGCGCACGGCAAGCTCGGCGCACTCTGGCAGCCCTTCGAACTGGTCATCATCGGCGGCGCGGCGCTGGGCGCGTTCCTGGTCGGCACGCCCACCAAGACGGTAAAGGCGACGCTGGCCGCGATTCCGGCGGTCTTCAAAGGCCCCAAGTACCAGCGCCAGGACTACCAGGACGTGTTGAGCCTGGTCTACGAACTGCTCAACAAGGCGCGCCGCGAAGGCTTCATGGCACTGGAAGACCATGTCGAGCGCCCGTACGACAGCGCCCTGTTCGCCAACTACCCGAAGGTGCAGGCCGACCATCACCTGATCGACTTCATCACCGACTGCCTGCGCCTGATGATCGGCAGCAACATCGAGCCGCACGAGCTGGAGCCGTTGCTCGAGCTGGAGCTGGAAAAGCACCACCACGAAGTGATGGCGCCGGCGCATGCGCTGGCCAAGGTCGCCGACGGCCTGCCCGGCTTCGGCATCGTGGCCGCGGTGCTGGGCATCGTCATCACCATGGGCTCGATCGGCGGCGACATCGCCGAGGTCGGCGCGCATGTCGCCGGCGCGCTGGTCGGCACCTTCCTCGGCATCCTGCTCGCCTATGGCTTCATCGGCCCGCTCGCGGCCGCCGTGGAGGCGCGCGCGGAACAGGACGCGCGCATCTACGAGTCGGTCAAGACCGCCCTGCTGGCCTGCCTGCGCGGCTACAACCCGAAGATCGCCCTGGAATTCGCGCGCAAGACGCTGCCGTCGAACGTGCGCCCGGGCTTCTCCGAGTTCGAGACCCACCTGAAGTCGATCAAGTAGGAGCGCAGCCGTGGCGGAGAAAAGCACGGTCATCGTCCGGCGGGTCAAGAAGATCCAGGCCGCCGCCCAGCATGGCGGCGCGTGGAAGGTCGCCTATGCCGACTTCGTCACGGCGATGATGGCCTTCTTCCTGGTGATGTGGCTGGTCGGGGCCACCACCACCAAACAGCGCGAAGCGATCTCCGATTACTTCCGCAATCCCAGCCCGCTGGCTGGCAAGAGTCCGGCGCCGGCGCCGGGCATGAATGGCCCGGGCGGCGCGAGCACCTCGATGATCAAGCTCGGCGGCACGATGCAGATCCCGCGCGGCCAGGGTCCGGATCCGTTCAACAAGAAGGCGTCCGGCCCCACCGACGAAGAACGCAAGGCGCAGGAAAAGCAGCAGCTGGAATCGTTGATGCGGGAGCTGCAGGAAGCCATCAGCAAGAGCCAGGCGCTGGAGCCGTTCAAGGACCAGTTGCTGCTGGACCTGACCCCGGACGGGCTGCGCATCCAGATCGTGGACCAGCAGAACCGGCCGATGTTCGACATCGGCAGCGCGCACCTGAAGGACTACACCGGCGGCATCCTGCGCGAGCTGGCGCAGTTCATCAACCAGGTGCCCAACCACATCAGCATCACCGGCCACACCGACACCACTGCGTACAGCAGCGTGCACGGTTATGGCAATTGGGAACTCAGCGCCGATCGTGCCAATGCCGCGCGGCGTGCGCTGGTCGATGGCGGCATGGGCACGGACAAGGTGAGCCGCGTGGTGGGGCTGTCGTCTTCGGTGCTGTTCGACAAGGTCAATCCCGGCAATCCGATCAACCGTCGGATCAGCATCGTGGTGATGACCCGCGATGCCGAGCAGGCCTTGCTCGGCGAAGGCGGCCGCCCGCTCACCGCGGGCCCGGTGCTGCCGGATGCCGACATCCAGATGCCGGCGGCGGGCGCAGCCAATGATCCCTCGGCATCGATGCGGGGTGACGCGATCGGTGTGGCGCCTGCCGTGGCATCAGCGTCGGCATCGGCGCCGGCGCCGACCTCGGGCGTGGCGGCGAACTTCCTGGTTCCGCCTGCGGCGCGCCTGCCGCAACCCTGATCTGTGCCCCTCACCCCAACCTGCTCCCGCAAGCGGGAGCGGTAACAACACGGCGCGGCCAACTCATGCCCAACCTGCTCAGCGGAGTCGCGCGATGCCCGAATGCACGGCGCGGCATCGGGCCGGTGGCCAAACATCACTCAGCGCGATGGCTCAGAGCACCTGCGCCTTGCCGCTGGCGATCGCCTCGCGCGCCAGCCGCTCACCCTGCGCGCGCAACTGTTCCAGCGCCGCTTCCTGGCGCTTGCCCAGGTCACTCTGACGGCGGCCCAGTGCGCCTTGGCGCGTACCCAGCGATTCCTGCTGCGCGGCGAGTGCCTGCATTTGCCGCGCCAAGGCCTGCTGCTCGCGCTCGGCCTGCTGCTGGCGCTCCTGCGGCATCGGCTTGCCTGAGATCGCAGCGGTGCTCTGTTCGGCAGCCAGTTGCGCGACGCGTGCGCCGATCGTGGCCTGGCGCGCACCCAGTTCGCCCTGCTCGGCGCCCAGCAAGCCCTGCTGGCGACCGAGCTCGCCCTGCTCCTCGCCGAGGCCGCTCTGCTGGCTGCTCAGCGCCTGCAGCGGCGCATACGCCTGCTTCAACTTCGCCAGCGTCGCCGCATCGCGCACGACATAGCGCTTGCTGCCGTCGCGGAACCACCACAGTGCTTCTTCGCCATGCTGTTGCGAGCGCGCATCGCGCAGATCGCTCGGCGTGCCGAACGCGTGCACGTGGTCGCCTTCCATCAGCACCCAGGCAGTGCGCGCATCGCCTTTGTCGACGAAGCTGAAAGTGCCGCGCATCGCACCGGCGGGCAGCGGCGGTTCCGGCGGCGGCGGCGGCACGACCGCAGGCGCCGGGACGCCCGGCACCGCGGGCACGGGGGGTACCGGCGGCGGCGGCGGTGCCGGCATCCAGTCGTTGCCGGCCACGGCCGATGTGGCCGCGCGCGGCGCGGTCGCCGGCGTGGCGGCAGCGCTGGCCTGAACCTTGGCGGCGGCAGGCTTTGCGTTCGCCGCAGGTTGTACTTGCGCGGCCGGCGCGGCCCTGGCCGCCGGTTGCGCCGCCACCGCGGGTTCGGCGGCCGCGAGGTTGGCGCGTTTTGCCGGATCACTGTCGGGCGCGGCGGCGACCACGCGATAGGGCAACACGCCCAGCACAGCGACCGCGGTGATCAGTGCAAAAGCACCCGCGCGCCAGGGCGTGGTACGGGACTGCAACATGGTGAGCCTCCTCTTGAGCAGGATGAAGTTGGGCGAGGCAGCACCGACCACCGCCAGCGCACGCGGTGCCACGCCGAACTGCAGCAGCAGCCGGCCATAGTCCTGCGGTGCGTGGCGATCGTCGGCCAGTACCGCCGCGTCGCAGGCGGCCTCGCGTGCCAGCGCGTATTCACGGGCAGCCAGGTGGGCCAGGGGATGGAAGAAGAACAGGTGCTGGGCGAGTACCGGCACCCAACCCCACAGCAGGTCGGCGCGGCGCAGGTGGACCAGTTCGTGATGCAGCGCCATATCGATGGCGTCGGCCGACATGCGCGGCAGTTGCGTGGCGGGCAGCAACAGGCGCGGCCGCCAGACGCCGCACAGCTGCGGCGAATCCAGTTGCGCGCACAGCCGCAGCGGCGGCACCCGCCGCACGCCCAGGCGCGCGGCCAGCAGTTGGTAGCGCGTCAGTACCGCGGCGGGTACGTCCGCGCTGCAGGCGCGCAGGCGGCGCCGGGTGGTACGCAGGTCGAGCAGGCTGCGGGTAGCCATCGCGGCGACCCCGGCCAGGTAGGCCAGCGCGAACAGACGCAGCAAGGCCTTCGAGGTGCCGCTCGCCTCGTGGCCGGCGGCGGTCGCCGGCGTCGCTGCGATCGTCGCGGTATCGGCACGCACGACCACCCGGGCCTCGCCGTGCAGGGCCAGCGCGGCGTGCACCCGCACTGGCGGGGCATCGACACTCAGGCTGGTCGGCGCGACCGCTGGCGCCGGCAGCAGCGGCAACCGCACCGGCGCGGGCCACACCAGCCCGGCCAGCAGTTGCAGCGATACCAGCCACCACAGCCAGCAGCGCGCGCCCGGGCCGAGCCGGTGCACGAAGCGGCACAGCAGCCACACCAGGGCAGTCAACGGCAGCGATTGCAGGACCGCGCCGATCAGGCGCCACAGCGCCGCTTGCGTGACCAGGTCGAGGGCAGCCATGTCAGCGCTCCTGCCGGCGCGACTGCAGCGAGGCGACCAGCGCTTCGAGCTGCGCCAGTTCGTCGTCGCTGACATCGCGGCGTTCGGACATCCACGCCACGAAGGGCGAGACCGATCCCTGCAGGGTCTTTTCCACGAACTGTCCCACCGCGGAACGCACCACATCGTCCGGCTGGGCGGCGCTGGCGTAACGGTAGACCCCACCGGCCTGGCGGCGACGCAGATAGCCCTTGCTGCGCAGGCGTTCGAGCATGGTCAGCACGGTGGAACGGGCCAGGCCGCGGGGCTCGCCGAATGCGCCGGCGACCTCGCTGGCGGAGGCGTCGCCCTGCGCGTCGACGAACTGCAACAGCGCCAATTCCTGGTCGCCGATGGACTTGCGGGACATGGCCGGATCCTGTGTCTACGTTTGTAGACAAACTAGCCCTGTCGACAACTGTAGTCAAGGGGCCGAAGGTCATCCCCGCCCACTGGCCTAAAATAGCCGCCCACCCTTTCCCGAGCAGCCCGATGTCCCGTCAATCCAAGGCCAAGCGCGACCAGCGCAAGAAGCGTCAGCCCAAGCGTCCGTTCCTGCGCCTCGGGCGCGATCCGCAGGTCGTCAATCACGCGGTGATGGTGGACGAGGAGCAGCGCGTGGTCGCCGCGATCGGCCAGCAGGCCGGTGGCGAGTGGCTGTTGTCGATCGGTGGCCAGTCCATGGGCAGCGCCGACAACCCGGTGCCGATGCTGGCGATGCTCAAGCACCTGGCCGGTGTGCAGGAGAAGGAAGGCAAGCAGGTCGACGTGCAGTACTCCGAGCAACTGCAGCAGATGATCGATGACCTCGCCGCCGACGAGGGCAAGACCTCGGAGGCGTACCTGTCGATGCTGGTATCCGAGTTCGAGGACACCGGCGCCGGCGAGGACGAAGACGACGTTGAAGTTGAAGAGGCGGCCGAGGCTGCAGGCGACGAGGCAGACGACGACGACGCGGCGGCGAAGCCCGACGACGCGCCCAAAGGCGAATAAGCGCGGCAGCCGGCGATGACGGTCTACGTCGACGATGCGGTCCAGCACTGGCGCGACCAGCGCTGGGCGCATCTGATGGCCGACACCCTGCCAGAGCTGCACGCGATGGCGGCGCGCCTGGGCATCCCGCGCCGCGCCTTCCAGAACAAGCTCAGCGGCGCCCACTACGACGTGCCCGCGCCGCTGCGCGAACAGGCGATCGCCTATGGCGCACGCGCGATCTCGCGGCATACCGATCGCGCGCTGCTGAAGTCAGTGATCGCCAATGCGCGCGCGCAAGCGCGTGGTGAAACCTTGTAGGAGCGGCTTCAGCCGCGACCGCGCTCCCTACAAGGACCCGTGACGTAGAAACGCTGCCGTCGCCACGGCGGGCGGCGGCGAATAGCCGGCATTGCGCGGTCGCGGCTGAAGCCGCTCCTACAATGGCTCCTGAAGCATCCGGAGTAGAGCCCCCTTTGTTAAGGGGGCGCGGCGAAGCCGTGGGGATAGGCAAGTTCGAAGCGGGGCCCGAGGTTTGCTTTGCAAACCTTGGGGGCACAGCCCGCGCAGCGGGACGTGCCGCGGGTTAGAAGGGATCGTTGCCCGGCCGCACTTCGACGTTGAGCAGCGAGGTCAGCGCGAGCATCGCTTCGTCGTCGCGGCTGAGCGCGATCCAGCCGGCATGACCCTCGCCGCCGGTATTCCAGGTCCACAGCGAATAGCCGTGCTCGCGCAGGCGGTCATAGGCGACGCCGAGCAGCTCGGGCACGTCGACCGCGTCGGCGAAGTCTTCGTCGTCCAGGTCGCCGCCCCAGTCGATGCGCAGGCTCCAGCGCGCGGCCAATTCGTCCAGCGCGGTGACCAGCGCATCGACGTCGGCGGCGGCGACGCGGAAGCCAGAGGTCCAGTCGATCACCTCGGCCAGCACTTCCAGCCAGCGGTCGCCGTCGGCCTCGTCCGCCGCGCTGCCCAGCACCTCGCGCCAGCCGTCGAACTGCCGCAGCGCGGTTTCCTCGTCGCCCGGATTGATCAGCACCAGCAGGTTCCAGACCCGCGCGGCATGGTCGTCCACGTCGAAGTCGGGCAGCAGGCCTTCGTCGTCTTCGTAATCGGCGCTGTTGTCGGGCATGGCGGGCATCCGGTGGCGGGGCGCCTAGTCTGACGCCTGCCCCGGCCGCGCGCGACCGCTGCGACGCGAGCGCCGGGGCGATCCCTTATCCTTGTCGCCCCGCTGGCGCCGCGCCGGCCCTTCGTGAATACCGAACAGAACCATGAGCGATACCCCTCCGGACCACCTGGCCGTCGATCCGCGCAGCCCCTTCCATGACGAGCAGGTGCTGGCGCGCGGCGTCGGCATCCGCTTCAACGGCGTCGAGCGCGACAACGTCGAGGAATACTCGGTCAGCGAAGGCTGGATCAAGGTCCAGGTCGGCAAGGCACGCGACCGTCGCGGCAACCCGATGACGATGAAGGTCAAGGGCACTGTCGAGCCGTATTGGCTGGTCCCCAAGGCCGAATAACCTGCTTTTTGCAGGAGCGGCTTCAGCCGCGACCGCTGCATCCCGGGGTCGCGGCTGAAGCCGCTCCTACATCAAGGCGGCAATCGATCGCAGCGATCAGGACTTCAGGCGGTAGCCGCTGCGGAAGATCAATCCCACCACGACCAGGCACACCACCAGGAACGCCAGCGTCATCGCGGTGCTGACGGCGATGTGCACATCAGCCTGGCCAAAGAAGCTCCAGCGGAAGCCGCTGACCAGATAGACCACCGGGTTGAACAGGGTGATCTTCTGCCACACCGGAGGCAGCATCGTGATCGAGTAGAAGCTGCCGCCGAGGAAGGTCAGCGGGGTGATCACCATCAGCGGGATCACCTGCAGCTTCTCGAACCCATCGGCCCAGATGCCGATGATGAAGCCGAACAGGCTGAAGGTCAGCGCGGTCAGCACCAGGAAGCCGAACATCCATACCGGGTGCAGGATCTGGTAAGGCACGAACAGGCGCGCGGTGACCAGGATCAACAGGCCCAGGATCACCGACTTGGTCGCCGCCGCACCGACGTAGCCGATCACGATCTCCAGCCACGACACCGGCGCCGACAGCACTTCGTAGATCGTGCCGGACCAACGCGGCATGTAGATGCCGAACGAGGCGTTGGACACGCTCTCGCTCAACAGCGACAGCATGATCAGCCCCGGAATGATGAAAGCGCCGTAGCTGATCCCGTCGATGGCGCCCATGCGCGAACCGATCGCCGCGCCGAACACCACGAAATACAGCGAGGTCGACAGCACCGGCGAGGCAATCGACTGCATCAGCGTGCGGAAGGTGCGGGCCATTTCGAAGCGGTAGATGGCGCGGATCGCGTGCAGGTTCATGCGCGCACCTCCGCGGCCGGCGCGGCGCGGTCGCTGGCGCCATGGACCAGGCTGACGAAGATGTCTTCCAGCGAACTCTCGCTCGAATGCAGGTCCTTGAAGTCGATGCCGTGCTCGTTGAGGCGGCGCAGCAGCGAGCCGATGCCGGTTTCCTCGGCCTGCACGTCGAAGGTGTAGACCAGGCTGTGGCCTTCGCCGGCCAGCTCCAGCGGCAGGTCGGCCAGCGCCGGCGGCAGCGCGGCCAGCGGCGACTGCAGGGTCAGGGTCAGTTGCTTCTTGCCGAGCTTGCGCATCAGCGTGTGTTTGTCTTCGACCAGCACCAACTCGCCCTTGTTGATCACCCCGACGCGGTCGGCCATTTCCTCGGCCTCGTCGATGTAGTGGGTGGTGAGGATGATCGTGGTGCCGTGCTCGCGCAGGCGCCGCACCATCTGCCACATGTCGTGGCGCAGTTCGACATCGACGCCGGCGGTCGGCTCGTCCAGGAACAGCACGCGCGGTTCGTGGACCAGCGCCTTGGCGATCAGCACGCGCCGCTTCATGCCGCCGGACAGGGTCGAAATCTTGTTGTCGCGCTTGTCCCACAGCGACAGGTCGCGCAGCACCCGCTCCAGCAGCGCCGGGTCGGCCGGCTTGCCGAACAGCCCACGGCTGAAGCGCAGCGTCGCCAGCACGCTTTCGAAAGCATCGGTGGACAGCTCCTGCGGCACCAGACCGATCAGCGCGCGCGCGGCGCGGTAGTCGCGGACGATGTCGTGGCCATCGACCAGGACCCGGCCGCCGCTGGCATTGACCAGGCCGCAGACGATGCTGATCAGGGTGGTCTTGCCGGCGCCGTTGGGGCCCAGCAGGGCGAAGATCTCGCCGCGGCGGATGTCCAGGTCCACGCTGCGCAGCGCCTGGAAGCCGCCGGCATAGGTCTTGTTGAGTCCTTGGATGGAAACGATCGGTTCCACGTGGCTCCTGCGCATGCGTTCGAAGACGGCACAGGGTAGTCCCCTGCGGCGGTGCATAGAAGCTGCTTCGACGGGAGAGTGCATCCCGGGACCTGGGCGGTGAGCGCCCTCGCCCCTACCCCTCTCCCGCAGGCGGGAGAGCGGACACTCCGGAAGTATCGCGCGAGGCCTGCGGTTCCCTTCTCCTGCTCACGGCGGGAGAAGCTGCGCCGAAGCGGCGGATGACGGGCTACTTCGCGCTGCCAGCGCCCACGCTCAAGACTTCTGCCGCGTTTCGATCAGGTCCAGGTTGCGCACCAGCCGGCGTGAGAGCTCATCCGAGATCAGGCCGCGGCGGGCCAGCTTGAACAGCTCGGCGCGCTCGGCGTTGAGGCCGGCGCCGCGCAACTGGCGCAGGGCTTCGGCGAAGGCCTCGGCCTGCACCGGATCGGTCTCGGCGGCGTCGCCGTCGCCGAGCTTGCGCTGGTACAGCTGGCTGACCCGCTGCGCGGCGCGGTTGTAGTGCTCGGCGGTCGCCTCGTCGACCATGCTGCGGCGCAGGCGTTCCACTGCTTCCAATGCGGCCTGCGCGGAGGCCTTGCGGGCCACGTCTTCCTGCTGCTGTTCGTCGCTTTCCTCCGGCAACTCGAGGTTACGCAGCAGCCGCGGCAAGACCAGGCTGGCCACCAGCAACGACACCAGGATCACCGCGGTGGCCAGGAAGATCGTCAGCTGCCGCGCCGGGAACGGCGAACCATCCGGCAGCAGCAGCGGCAGCGTGAGCACGCCGGCCAGGGTGATCGCGCCGCGCACGCCAGCCAGCGAGGTCGCCACCACCACCCGCCACGGCGGGCTGGCCCGACGCTCGCCGCGGCGATGGGCCTTGAGCAGGCTCCAGCGCAGCGACAGCCACACCCACAGCAACCGCAACAGCGCCAGCGTCGCGTTGATCGCCAGTACGTACACCAGCAACCACCACGGATTGCGGTGGCCCGCCTCGCGCACGCTGTGCACCGCGTCGTCGAGGATCCCCGGCAGCTGCTCGCCGAGCAGCACGAACACGATGCCGTTGAGGGTGAACTGCACCGTCTCCCATACCGCCCAGCGTTGCACGCGCATGCTGCCCGGCGCATTGCCGCGCAGCTCGACGAAGCTCATCGTCACGCCGGCGGCGACCGCGGCCAGGATGCCGGAGGCATGCACCAGCTCGGCGGTCAGGTAGGCGGCGAACGGGGTCAGCAAGTTGAACAGGATCGCCGAGCCAGGCTCCTCGCCGAAGCGGCGCCAGATCAGGCTCTGCACGCGGCTCAACGCCACCGTCACCACCGCGCCGGCCAACACGCCGGCCAGCGCCACCCACACGAAGGTGAGCGAGGCGGTGGCCAGCGAGAACGCGCCGGTCATCACCGCGGCGACCGCGAACTGGAAACAGACCAGGCCGGAGGCGTCGTTGAGCAGCGACTCGCCTTCGAGGATGTGCATCAGCCGCTTCGGGATCGGCACCTTCGCGGTGATCGAGGACAACGCCACCGGATCGGTGGGCGAGATGATCGCGGCCAACGCGAATGCGCCCGCCATCGACATCGCCGGGATCATCCAGTGGATCAGCAGCCCGGCGCCGACCACCGTGAACACCACCAGGCCGAACGCCAGCTCCAGGATCGGCGCCTTGTCGCGGAACAGCCCCTGCTTGGGAATGCGCCAGCCGTCCAGGAACAGCAGCGGGGGCAGGAACAGCAGGAAGAACAGGTCCGGCTCGAGCTGGTGGCCGCGATCGAACACGCCGGAGACCACCGCGCCCAGCGCGATCTGCACCAGCGGCAAGGGCAGTGAGAAGGGCAGGATGCGGACCAGATAGCCGCTGGCGGCCACCGCCAGCAACATGGCCAGGACAACGTCGATCGATTGCATGCCGGTTCCATGACAGGCCGCGACGAACGGCGGCCATCGAAGACCTTACCCGCTCGCGCGGATCGAGGAAACCGCGCGATCCCCAGAGACGGCTACACTCCCCGCCCTGGACCTGGAGGAGGCGCGACATGCAGTACCTGCTGCTGATCTACAACGACGACACCCTGCTCCAAGCCCTGCCCGAGGGCGAGGCCGACCGCATGATGCGCCACTGTTTCGCCAATGCCGACGACATGAAACGCGAAGGCACGCTGCTGCAGTCGCAGCAGCTCGAAGCGCCGGCTGCCGGCCGCACCGTGCGTTTGCGCGACGGCAGGGCCAGCGTGTCGGACGGCCCGTTCGCCGAGACCCGCGAACTGTTGGGCGGCTTCAACCTGATCGAGGCCGACAGCCTGGAACAGGCCGTCGAGATCGCCAAGAGCTTCCCTTGGGCCAGCACCGGCTGCGTGGAAGTGCGGCCGATCCGCGACATGGACGCGGTGCGGCGGCAGGTCGGCGCGCCGCCGGCGCCGTAAGGAGGGGGGCGTCTCGCCCTTGTAGGAGCGGCTTCAGCCGCGACCCCTCGCACAGTCCGCGCTGCGGAAACGATGCCGTCGCTGTATGCGCGGTCGCGGCTGAAGCCGCTCCTACAAAACCCTTCTATCGCCCGTCGAAGCGGTACAGGTCCATCGCCAGGAAGCCGAGATCGATGCCGGCATCGATGCGCTGCGCGTCCAGTTGCTGAGTGCCGGCGGCGCCCATCGCGAAGAACAGCGGCAGCAAATGCTCATCGGTGGGATGCGCGCGCTCGGCGAACGGCGCCTGCCGGCGGTAGTCGAGCAGGGCCTCGATGTCGTTTCCGCGCAGGCGCTGCTCGATCCAGCCGATGAAGGGCCTCACGTACGGCGCCTCGCGCCCTTCCCCATAACCGGCCTGCCAGTCGTGCAGGTTGTGGGTGATGCTGCCGGAGCCGAGCAGCAGCACGCCGTGTTCGCGCAACGACGCCAGCGCGCGCCCGAGGGCATAGGCCTGCGCCGGTCCGTGCCGGGGCTGGAGCGACAGCGGCACCACCGGAATATCGGCCTGCGGGTGCAGCAGGCGCAGCGGTACCCAGACGCCGTGGTCCAGGCCGCGTGCCGGATCCAGCGCAGCGTCCAGGCCGGCGGCGGCCAGCAGATCGCCGATGTCCGAAGCCAGCGCCGGATCGCCGGGCGCCGGATAGCGCAGCTCGTACAGCGCCGGCGGGAATCCGCCGAAATCGTGGACCGTCTGCGGCTGAGCGGCGGCGCCCACCGCGGGCCGGTGGGTCAGCCAGTGCGCCGTCGCCACTACGATCGCGCGTGGCCGCGCCAAGTCGCGCGCCAGTGCTTCCAGGCGCAGGCCGACCTGGCCGGGTTGCAGCGCGGTCATCGGCGAACCGTGCGAGACGAACAGTGAAGGCAAAGCGGGCATGGCCGGTTCCGGTGGGGCGGATCGCAACAATGTAGGGGCCCGCCGCGCTGGATAAACCCACACGGCGTCGAAGGTCTGTTCCGCCGGCGCGGCGATACGCGTCAGTGGTTCTGACGGCTCGTGCGGATTAGAAAAAGCGCACGCCTTGTCGGCCAAAGCGCCGGGATTCGCGACCAGTAGGATTCATCCAATTCAGACGGACTTAACGCTTCGGCAACTTCGGACGTCCACCCCCCGACGTACCGAGGCACCATGCAAGTCCCTACCCCCGTTTCCTTGCTGGCGGCCGCCCTGGCGGCCACGGCTTTCTTCGCCGCGCCTGTCCAGGCGCAGGAAGCCGACGCCGGCGAACCCACCCGCGAAACCCGCTGGACCGGCCCGCTGGTCACCGGCGCGCCGCCGCTGCCGGCCGGCGCACTCAACGTCGAGCCCTATCTCGTGCAGACCCAGGTCACCGGCGTCTACGACCAGGACGGCGACCGCCGCAGCGTCGATGGCGTGCCCGAGGAATGGCTGATCGCCGTGCCGATCACCTACGGCATCACCCACCGCCTGACCGTCGGCGTGACGCCGCGCCTCAACTATGCGAGCACGCTGGACAGCGACCGCGACTGGGAGATGTCCGATACCTCCGTGTCGGCGCAATACAGCCTGTTCAAGCGCACCACGCCGGACCGCAGCACCCTGGCGGTGGGCGTGCGCCAGAACATCCCCACCGGCCGCCACGACCGGCTCGACGTCTCGCGCCTGGCCGATGCCACCGGCAGCGGCGCGGCGTTCACCACCCTGGGCCTGTACGGGCAGACCTTTTTCCTGTCCGAGCGCAACCTGCGCACCCGCTTCAACCTGTTCTACCGGATCGGCGGCGCCGGCGTGACCGTCGATGGCCGCAGCAACTTCGGCACCCGCAGCGACTTCAACGGCCGCGTGCACCTGGGCGAGGCGTGGCAGTTCAACCTGGGCGCCGAGTACAGCTTCAGCCCAAAGTGGGTGCTGGCGGCGGACGTGGTCTACGAGCGCGAGAACGGCGCCAGCCTGCATGGCGTCACCACCGAGGAACGCCGCGACAGTTCATGGCGCGTTTCGCTGGCGCCGGCGGTGGAATACCACTTTACCCAGGACACCGGCCTGATCGTCGGTGCGCTGGTCTCGCTGGATGGCCGCAACAGCTCGGAGATCTTTTCGCCGCAGGTCGCTTTGAACATGGGGTTCTGAGCGGGGCTTGCGAGCCGGCGCACGCGGGTGCCCTGCCGACGGGCACCGGCGTGCACGGATCACGGCGCGCGCAGGTGATCGATGAACACCCGCAGCTTCGGCGGCAGGTGCTCGCGCGCCGGGTAGTAGATGTGGAAGCCGGGGAACGGCGCCTGCCAGTCGTCGAGCACCCGCAGCAGGCTGCCGTCGGCGACCCCGGCGGCGGCCTGCGACTCGAACAACTGGGCCATGCCCAAGCCTTCGCGGGTCAGCTGCAGGGCCAGGTCCGATTCGTTGACCACCAGCCGCCCGCCGACTTCCACCTCGAAGTCGCGGCCGTCGCGGGTGAATTCCCACAGCATGAGCCGGCCGTTGCTGCGCCGATAGCGGATGCATTCGTGCGCGACCAGATCGCGCGGCACACGCGGCGGCGCATGGCGCCGGAAATAATCGGGCGTGGCGACGATGACCTGGCGCTGCGCCGTGCCGATCGGCAGCGCGATCATGTCCTTGGCCAGGCATTCGCCCAGCCGGATGCCCGCATCGAAGCCGCCGGCGACCAGATCGGCCAGAGAGGGATCGACGAACAGTTCGACCTGCACTTCCGGATAGCGCGCCATGAAGGTCGGCAGCCGCGGCAATACCAGCCGTTCGGCGGCGATGCGCGGCAGGTTGATGCGCAGGTGGCCGGCCGGTCGATCGCGCAGGAAATCCAGGTCCTGGAAGGCTGCGTCGATCTGCTGCAGGCCCGGCGCGACCTGCTGCAGGAAACGCTCGCCCTGCTCGGTCAGCCCGACCCTGCGGGTGGTGCGGTTGAGCAGGCGCACGCCCAGCTGGGCCTCCAGCGCGCGGACGGTCTGCGACAACGCCGACGGTGAGACCTCCAACTCGGTGGCCGCGCGGGTGAAGCTGGCATGGTGCGCCACGCGGGCGAACGCGAACACCGCAGGCAAGGAGTGGGTAGCCATGATTGTGAAGCCCTGCTTCATACGTGATCCCGATTCTGCGGGTTTATCCACCGATCGGCCAGGCCTACAGTCTCCCCGCACCCACTGAGGAGACTTGCGATGGCACTGGACGATTACCTGCTGCTCGGCCGCTCCGGCCTGCGCGTCAGCCCGCTGGCGCTGGGCACGATGACCTTCGGCGAGGACTGGGGCTGGGGCGCGGGCGAGACCGAGGCGCGGCGCATGTTCGAGTCCTACCTGGACCGCGGCGGCAACTTCGTCGACACCGCCAACAACTACACCGAGGGCAGCGCCGAACGGCTGCTGGGCCGCTTCCTCGAAGGCCGCCGCGACCGCGTCGTGGTCGCCAGCAAGTACACGCTGAGCCTGCAGCCGGGCGACCCCAACGCCGGCGGCAACCACCGCAAGAGCCTGATGCGCTCGGTCGAAAGCACGCTGCGCCGGCTCGGCAGCGATTATCTGGACCTGCTCTACCTGCATGCCTGGGACGGCACCACCGCCGCCGAGGAAGTGATGCGCGGCCTGGACGACCTGGTGCGCGCCGGCAAGCTGCTCTACGCCGGGGTGTCGGACATCCCGGCCTGGCAGGTGGCGCGCATGCAGACCCTGGCCGAATGGCGCGACTGGTCGCCGCTGGTAGCGCTGCAGATCGAGTACAGCCTGATCCAGCGCGAGGTCGAACACGAACTGCTGCCGATGGCCGAGGCACTGGGCCTGGCGGTGCTGGCCTGGTCGCCGCTGGGCAGTGGCGTGCTGACCGGCAAGTACGGCCGCGCCGATCTGCAGGCCGAGACCCAGCAAGGCGCGGTCGGCACGCGCAAGGGCGTGGCGCAGGTCAACGGCGCGCTGAGCGAACGCACCCTGGACATCGCCGACCGCGTGCGCGAGGTCGCCGCGCAGGTTGGCGCGACGCCGGCCCAGGTCGCACTCGCCTGGCTGCTGCAGCGTCCCGGCAAGCGTCCGATCCCGATCGTCGGCGCACGCACGTTGGAGCAGTTCGAGGACAACCTCGCCGCGCTCGATCTGTCCCTGGAGCCGGCACAATTGAACGCGCTGGATGCGATCAGCGAAACGCCCGCGCCGTTCCCGCACAACTTCCTGCGCATGCCGCTGCCGCAACAGCTGATCAGCGGCGGCACCCGCATCGCCGGCCGCGCCTGAGCGCCGCGTCTTGCCGCCTCACTTCCCTCCCCCGCCTCACCGTAAGGAGCACGACATGCAGACCCGCACCCTCGGCCGCCACGGCCCCACTGTTTCCGCGCTCGGCCTCGGCTGCATGGGCATGAGCGCCTTCTACGGCGACCACAGCGACGAAGCCGGCGCGATCCGGGTGATCCACCACGCGCTCGAGCGCGGTCTGAACCTGCTCGACACCGCCGACATCTACGGCCCGCATACCAACGAAGTGCTGGTCGGCAAGGCGATCGCCGGCGCCCGCCGCGGGCAGGCCTTCCTGGCCACCAAGTTCGGGATCAAGTACGACCCGGCGAACCCGTCCACGCGCGGTGCCGACGGCCGGCCCGAGTACGTGATCGCCTCGTGCGAGGGCAGCCTGAAGCGACTGGGCGTGGACCATATCGACCTGTACTACCAGCACCGCGTCGACCCCGCCGTGCCGATCGAAGACACGGTCGGGGCGATGTCACGGCTGGTCGAGCAGGGCAAGGTGCGCTACCTCGGCCTGTCGGAAGCGGCGCCGGCGACGATCCGGCGCGCGCACGCGGTGCATCCGATCACCGCGGTGCAGACCGAGTACTCGCTGTGGACGCGTGACCCCGAGGACAATGGCGTGCTGGCCACCACGCGCGAACTGGGCATCGGTTTCGTGCCGTACTCGCCGCTCGGGCGCGGCTTCCTGACCGGTGCGATCCGCTCGCCGGAAGACTTCGACGAAGACGATTACCGGCGCCATTCGCCGCGCTTCCAGGGCGAAAACTTCGCCCGCAACCTGGCCCTGGTCGAACAGGTACGCGCGCTGGCGACGGAGAAAGGCGTCAGCGCCGGACAGCTCGCGCTGGCCTGGGTACTCGCGCAGGGGCAGGACCTGGTGCCGATCCCCGGCACCAAGCGAATTGCCTATCTGGACGAGAACCTGGGTGCGCTGGAGATCGTGCTGTCGCCTGACGAGCTGGCGCGGATCGACGCGGTGTTCCCGCCGGAGGCCGTGGCCGGGCAGCGCTACCCGGAAGGTTCGCGGGGCTTGCTCAACGGTTGAAGTGCGCTTCGCGCAAGACGCCCTCATCCGCCCCTGCGGGGCACCTTCTCCCGCAAGCGGGAGAAGGAAGGTCCTCGCCGCGCTAGCCCTCGTCGCGGCGCAGCCGCGGCAGTAGCTCGTCCAGCGGCGCCGGCCGGCCCAGCAGGTAGCCCTGGGCCTGGTCGCAGCCCTGTTCGACCAGCCATTGCAGCTGCGCTTCGCGCTCCACGCCTTCGGCGATGACCTTCAGGCGCAGGTTGTGGCCGAGGGTGATCAGCGCGCGGCAGATCGAGGCGTTGCGCGCATCGTGCTCGACGTCGACGACGAAGGACCGGTCGATCTTCAGCGAATCCAGCGGCATGTGCTGCAGGTAGGACATGCTGGAGAAGCCGGTGCCGAAGTCGTCCAGCGAGATGCACACGCCCTGCGCATGCAGCGCGTGCATCGCAGCCAGCGCGCGCTGCGGCTGGCGCATCAGGCTGCTCTCGGTGAGTTCGATATGCAACGCGCCGCGCGGCAGCCCGAACTCCTCGTAGGCCAGGGCCACCTCCGCCGCCAGGTCGCTGTTGTGGAATTGCAGCGCCGACACGTTCACCGCGATCGGCAGCGTGCGCCAGCCGAGCTCGGCCAGCCGGCGCTGGTCGGCGGCAGCCTGGCGCAATGCCCAGCGTCCCAGCGGCAGGATCAGGCCGGTGTCTTCGCACAGCTGGATGAATTCGCCCGGCGGCATCAATTCTCCATCCGGGCCGCGCCAGCGCAACAGCGCTTCCAAGGCGACCGGCCGCCGCCGCGCGCAGTCGAAGATCGGCTGGTAATGCAGCAGGAATTCGCCGCGGTCGATCGCCTGGTGCAGGCGCCCGGCCAGGCGCAAGCGCTCGCTTAGCCGCGCCTCGATGCCGGCGTGGAAGCGCACCACCGCCGCGCCCTCTTCGCGCGCGGCGTGCGCGGCCTGCGCGGCCTTGCCGATCACTTCTTCGGCCAGGCCGCCGTCCTGCGGATGCAGTGCGATGCCGATGCGCACGTCGAGCTGGTGGAACGAATCGCGCCCCGGCACCGGCTCGGCCAGCGCGGCCACCAGCACCTCGATGACGGTTTCCAGCGGATGGCGCGCCTCGATCGCGAGCACGAAATCCTCGGCCGGCTGGAAGGCGAGCAGGCCGTAGCGATCGGCCAGTGCGCGCAGCCGCTGCGACAGATTGCGCAGCACGGTTTCGCCGGCCTCGCGGCCCAAGGTGTCGGCGATCAACTGCAGGCCACGCACCTGCATGTGGGCGATGACGTAGCCGGCATCCGCGCGCTCGCGGTCCAGGCGTTCGGCCAGCGCGCGCACGTTCAACAGCCCGGTGGCCTTGTCGTGGCTGGCGCGGAAGGTGAGTTCGCGCTGATAGGCCAGATGGTCGCTGACGTTCTCGGCCAGCGACAAACGCGCGTGGATGCCGGCGATTTCCAACTGCGAGGTGTGCACGCGCACGTCGATCAGGCTGCCATCGCGGCGCCGATGCAGGTGCAGTTGCGATTCGCCGCTGGGCTCCGGCAGCGCCGGCAGGAACGAGGCGTCCTTCATCGCCGGGTTGATGTCGCTCAGCCGCATGCCGAGGAACTCCTCGCGGCTGTAGCCGTATTCGCGCACCGCCGCCGGGTTCACTTCCAGGAACGCCAGCGTCTGCGCGTCGAACAACAGGCACGGCAGTGGATTGAGCTCGAAGATCAGCCGGAACTGGCGCTGCGCATCCAGTGCCAGGGTCTGGATCTCGACCCGCTCGCTGACGTCGACCACGGTGCCGGTCATGCGCCGCTCCGGATGACCGTCCTCCACCAGCGCGCCGCGCGCGGCGATCCAGCGCTCGCCCAGCTCGGGCAACAGCAGCCTGCAGGTGATATCGAACGGCTCCTCGCCGGCCCAGGCGCGATGCAGGGTGCGCTTGATCCGGCGGCGGTCGTGCGGATGCACGCGCTGCAGGAATTCCTCCACGCTCAGGCCGGCCAGCGGGGTATGGAACATCTCGGCGGTCTGTGCGGACCAGCGCACGTATTCGCCATCGACGCCGATCGACCAGGTGCCGATGCCGCCCACCTGGTGCGCGAGGCGCAGTTCCTCGTCACCGGCGCGCAGATCGGCCTGCAGGCGTGCCTGGCGGCGCTCGGCGCGCGCGAAGCTGCGCAGCAGGTAGCCGAAGCCGGCCCAGTACAGCAGGTAGAGCGCGGCCGCCAGGCCCAGCAGCGTCCACCAGGGTGCGATGACTTCATCGCGGTCCAGCCCGGCATAGACGCGGATCGGATACGGCGGCGACGTGCCGGCGGCAGCAATGCGCAACACGCCATCCAGGCCGCTGGCGTGCACGCCCAGCGCGGTGATGCGCTGGGCGCCACCGGGGCTTCCCGTGGGGATGCGCTGTTCGGTCATGCCGGGCGGCGCAAGACTGCGCGCCAGCAAGGTGCCGTCGACATCGGACAGCGAGACCACGCCGTGGCGGCCCACGTCCAGCCCGGAAACGATGTCCTGCAGCTCGGCGGTACGCAGCCGCGTCAGCACCCAGCGGTCGGTGTCCATGTGCACGGCCAGGCGCAGCAGCCGCTGGCCGCCGTGCAGCTCCAGCGGGCCGATGTACAGCGCGCTGCCGCGGCCGCGTCGCGCCGGCAAGGCCCAACCCGCCAACGTCGGATCGCCGCGGCCGTCGCTGATCGGCACGCCGTGCGCATCGACGATGACGATGCTTTCCAGCTCGCGATGGCGCGCGACCACCCCGCGTACGGAATCGCTCAACAATCGCGGCGCCTGCGCGGGTACCCGCGCGAACAGCTCGCGGCCATCGGCGGCGATGCCGAGCATGGCGCGCTCCAGATTGCGCAGTTCGAAACCGAGCAGGCGTTGTGTGCCGGTCGCCAGCGCCAGCGCCTGCCGCTGCGCTGCTTCGCCGCGGCTGCGCCAATCGTTGACCAGCACCATGGCGATCACCATCGCCAACAGCGCACCCAGCAGCAACCCCGCCACCGCGACCTTGCGCAGGTGCGGCATCTGCTCCGGCGGGGCCGAAGGCGAAGCGGCGTTGGGCGTTGGCGTGCGCAAGGGTCGGCTCCGACGAAACACCGGCCCCACCTGATCGGCATGGCGCGGCGGTTCTTTACCTACGGACACTGGCTTACCCCCATCCAGCCCTGCGACGAGTGAACATGGCGTATTCAGCCGCACCGGGTACCCAGTATCGGACGCCCGGCCTACACTTCGGCCTTTCAGCTTTGCCGAGCCGCTCCATGCCACATCGCTATCGTCCCGCTCTTTTCCTCGCCCTCGGTTCCGCCCTCGCCCTGGCCGCGTGCCAGCGCGAACCGGCCGCCCAACCGCCGGCAACCGCCGCCACCGCGCAGGCCCCGGCCGCGCAGGCGAGCAAGCCGCAGCTGGGCAGTTTCGGATTCGACGCGGCCGGCATGGATCGCGAAGTGACGCCCGGCGATGATTTCTTCGGCTTCGCCAACGGCAACTGGGTGCGCAATACCGAGATCCCCGCCGATCGCTCCAGCTACAACAGCTTCACCCGCATCGCGATCGATACCGAGCAGCGCATCCGCGAGATCATCGAAGGCGCCGCGGCGAACGACCGCGCCAGCGGCGACGAGGAGAAGATCGGCGATTACTACGCCGCCTTCATGGACGAGGCCGGCATCGAGGCCAAGGGCCTGGCGCCGCTGCAGCCGCAGCTGAGCGCGATCGCGCAGATCGCCGACAAGCAGGCGCTGGCGCGCGAGTTCGGCGCCCAGCTGCGCACCGATGTGGACCTGCTCAACGTCACCGACTTCTACACCGATCGGCTGTTCGGCCTGTGGATTTCGCCCGACCTGCTCAAGCCCGAGCGCTATGCGCCCTATCTGGTGCAGGGCGGCCTGGGCATGCCCGAGCGCAGCTTCTACCTGGAAGGCGGCCGCATGGCGCAGTTGCGCGAGGCCTACAAGGCGCACATCGCCCAGGTGCTGGAGCTGGCCAGCGTCGCCGATGCGCAGGCCAAGGCCGCGCGCATCCTTGCGCTGGAAACGGCGATCGCGCGCGTGCATGCCTCGCAGGAGCAGACCAACGACGTGCAGGGCGGCGCCAATGCGTGGACGCAGGCTGATTTCACCGCGCGCGCGCCGGGCCTGGATTGGGACGGCTTCCTGGAGGCGGCCGGCCTGAAGGCGCAGCAGGATTTCATCGTGTGGCAGCCGAAGGCCGTGGCCGGCATCGCCGCGCTGGTCGCCTCGCAGCCGCTGGAGACCTGGAAGGAGTACCTGACCTTCCACGCCCTGGACCGCGCCTCGCCGACCCTGTCCAAGCCCTTCGCCGACGCCAACTTCGCCTTCTACGGCAACACCCTCAACGGCACGCCGCAGCAGCGCGAGCGCTGGAAGCGCGGCATCGACGCCACCGACCAGGCGCTGGGCGAAGCGGTCGGCAAGCGGTTCGTCGACCGCTACATGAGCGTGGACACCAAGGAGCGCGCCGAGGAGATGGTGCACAACCTCATCGCCGCGTTCGGCCAGCGCATCGACAACCTGGCCTGGATGAGCCCGCAGACCAAGCAGCACGCCAAGGCCAAGCTGTCCGGCCTGACCGTGGCGGTGGGCTGGCCGGCGCACTGGCGCGACTACAGCGCGCTGGACGTGCGCCGCGACGATGCGCTGGGCAATGCCGAGCGCGCCGGACTGTTCGAATACCAACGCAACCTGGCCAAGCTGGGCAAGCCGGTCGATCGCAGCGAGTGGTACATGCTGCCGCAGGAGGTCAACGCGCTGAACGTGCCGTTGGAGAACCGGCTGATCTTCCCGGCGGCAATCCTGCAGGCGCCGTTCTTCGACCCGGCCGCCGACGATGCGGTGAACTACGGCGCCATCGGCGCAGTGATCGGCCATGAGATCAGCCACAGCTTCGACAACACCGGCGCGCTGTTCGACGAACGCGGCGCGCTCAACAACTGGTGGACGCCGGAGGACCTGAAGCAGTTCGAGAAGGCCGGCGATGCACTGGTGGCGCAGTTCAATGCGTATCGTCCGTTCGAAGACCTGGCCGTCAACGGCAGGCTGACCCTGGGCGAGAACATCGCCGATGTCGCCGGCCTGGCGACGGCGTACGACGCCTACCACCTTGCCCAGCAGGGCAAGCCGGTGCAGGCGATCGACGGATTCAGCCCGGACCAGCGCTTCTTCCTCGGCTTCGCCCAGGCCTGGCGCGGCAAGTATCGCGAGGCGGCATTGCGTAACGCGCTGCTGACCAATGTGCATGCGCCGGGCAATTTCCGCGCCCTGACCGTGCGCAACCTCGATGCCTGGTATCCGGCCTTCGATGTGCAGCCGGGCCAGAAGCTGTTCCTGACCCCGGAGCAACGGGTGAAGATCTGGTAGTGGCGGCGCGGCCCGCTGCGCCCCGCTTCCGTGGGAGGGGCTTCAGCCGCGACATCCTTCCGGCGCAGGCGATGCTTTCGCCGCCCCGGGATCCCGGTCGCGGCTGAAGCCGCTCCTGCAACTACCCCAGCTACATCTGATGTAGATCCGCTCTACGACGGCCAGCGCGCCAGCGACTGCGGCGGCACGCCCATCCGCTGGCAGGCACGCGCGGCCACCCCGTCGCTGAGCGCGATACGGAACATCGGCGACAGGCCACGCATCACCCTGGCCGAGGCGCGGTCGCGTGCACGCTGCAGCGGGCCGCGTTCGAGCATGATCGCGGCCCAGTCCGGCAACAAGGCCGCGCCCGCGCCAAGGAAGACATCGCGCGACAGGCCGGCCACCGGCACCGGCAAGCGAACCGCCGCCAACACGGCGAGCACCTCGCGCGAGCGCGCATCCAGCCGCAACTGCGGGCGCATGCGCGCGAAATAATCTCCCACTTCGACGCTGCTGGCCGGCACCTCGACCGCACCGAGCGCCTCGGCGACGCGGCGGGTTTCGCCGTAATAGCGATCGGCGACCGCGGCCGGCACAGGGCGGCCATAACGGCGGAAGCCTTCGAGGAAACCATAGGCCTCGGTGACGTGCACCCAGGTCAACAGGGCCGGCTCGTCGGCGCGATAAGGCCGGCCGTCGGCGTCCCGGCCCTGGATGCGCGCATGGATCGCGCGGACACGGGCGATCAGCTTTTCCGCTTCGCCGCGCGCGGCATAGCTAGTGCCGGCGACGAAGTTGGTGGTCCGGCGCAGACGCCCGAGCAGGTCCTCGCGGAAGCTCGAGTGATCGTAGACCGCGGCCAGGGCACGTGGATGCAAGGCCTGCAGCATCAGTGCGCACAGCCCGCCGGCCAGCATGCCGGGGAACTCGGCGTGCACCCGCCAGGTGACGCTGTCCGGCCCGAACAGCCCCGGGTCGCCGGGCGGCAGGTCGTAGTCGATGCCGCTCTGCCCACGCGGAAACGCGCCCAGCACCCAGCGCCTGATCTGCGCGGTGGCGGGAGCGGCCAGCGATCTGAGTACGGCGGACATGGGCTGATCTTATCGCGGTGGCCACCACCCCCGTCCGGCACCGGTCACGTCCGGGCGATCACGTGGCGGCGACCGCCGCCGTGGAGACTGGACATCCCGGCCGCGGCGGCCATACACGCACCATGTGCGCCCGCAGCAAACCGGGAACGGCAAGCGCCCCCATTGCCAACGCCGGCGAAAGTGCTAGAAAGGAAGCGTCCGAAGATCGCCAGTGGCCGTAAAGCCGTTCGCACCAGCCATCCGTTTGGAGCTTGTCATGATCGCTTTGTTCAAGGGTTTGGGTTTGCTTCTGGAAGACAATGAATTGCATCGCCAGCCATTCGAGGCGCAAGTCGCGCACTGGCGCGAACTGAGCGACCGCCGCATCGACGACGAGACCGAACTGCTGACCGTCGCCAAGAAGCAATGGGTGATCGCCTCGATCATCGGCTGGCAGGCGATCTCGCTGATCCTGCTGGGCGTCATCGCGCACCAGCTGTGGCAACACGACTTCCACATCACCTTCAGCCGGATCGTCATCGTGTTCACCTCATGGGTGTCGATCCTGTTCGTGATGTGGTACATCGCCGACCTGTTCGACCACAGCGCCGGCTTCGAGCGCTGGCTGCGCGCCTTCAACAGCCGCGCGCGGCTGGCGCCGGACGCGGACACCGTCGAATGCGTGGCCGATGCGCTGGAAATGGCGCGGCAGTATCCGGAAGTCCTGCGCTACAAGCAGGAAGTGACCGCCAAGCGCGAACTCCGCCACGAAGACATCGTGATCATGCGCGAGATGGGCCGCATGCGGCAGTACGCCGAACTGGTGCGCGAACTGGATCGATTTGATGGCGGTGCGCCACGCCTGGTGGCGTAGCCATTCCCGCTTCGCGGGCCTGGCCCCCATAACATAACGGGGCTTTCCACCAGAGGCGATGTCGCTCGCTCTTTGTAGGAGCGGCTTCAGCCGCGACCGCCGGATCCCTCGGTCGCGGCTGAAGCCGCTCCTACAACTACCCCAGATGCATCTGGAGCAAAGCCCCCTTTGTTAAGGGGGCGCGGCGACAGCCGCGGGGATAGGCAAGCAAAGAACCGCCGCCCCAGGTTTCGCGCAGCGCAACCTGGGGGTCCAGCCCGCAACGCGGGCTGGACCGGTTCAGGCGGCCGCAGCGGCCGCCTGGACCGACGGCGTACGCCAACCACTGCGCACGCCCCACACGAAGAACACCACGCCGATCAGCGCGACTACGACCAGGTCCCAGCCATAAGGCAGGAAACCGCGCCCGCCGAAGGTGGTGCTGCCGCCCCACGACAGCAGGGCGATCACCGGCAGATAGCAGACCATCCACAGCGCGCCGCGCCACTGGCGGCCGAAATCGGCCCATTTCGCCTTGGACTGGTAGTACGCATACACCGGCAGCGCCACCACCATCAGCAGGATGATCTCGCCGGTCAGCGGCCAGCGCGCCCAGTACAGCAGTTCGGTCGCCATCACGAAGGCCACGCCGGCCATCAACGGCAGTGCGACGATGCGCAGCGGGCGGTGGAATTCCGGCGCGGTGCGGCGCAGCGACATCACGCTGACCGGGCCGGTGAGGTAGGAAATGATCGTCGCCACCGAGATCACTGCCGCCAGCGTGCCCCAGCCGCGGAAGAAGAACAGGAACAGGTAGGACACCGCCAGGTTGAACAGCATCGCCGGGCGCGGCACGCCCCAATGCGCGTGCACCCGGCCGAGGATCTTCGGCATCGTGCCGTTCTTCTCCATGCCGTAGATCATGCGCGCGGTGGTCGCGGTGTAGGTGATGCCGGTGCCGCTGGGGCTGACGAAGGCGTCCACGTACAGCAGGATCGCCAGCCAATGCAGGTTGACGATGATCGCCAACTCGGCGAACGGCGAGCGGAAATCGATGCCGTGCCAGCCGGCCTTGGCCAGCAGGTCCGGTGGCACCGAGCCGATGTAGGCGACCTGCAGGATCACGTACACCACGGTCGCCAGCGCGATCGAACCGAGCACGGCGAAGGGAATGCTGCGGCCGGGATTCTTGGCTTCGCCGGCGAGGTTCACCGGGCTCTGGAAGCCGTTGAAGCTGAAGACGATGCCGGCGGTGGCCACGGCGGTCAGCACCGCGGCGAAGTCGATCACGTGCGCATCGCCATGCACGCCGACGCTGAAGTTCTCACTGTGGAAGCCGCTGGCGATCAGCGCCAGGCCGGTCGCCGCCGGCACTACCAGCTTGAATACGGTGATCAGCGTATTGGAGCGCGCGAACAGCTTGACGCTCCAGAAGTTGAGCAGGAAGTACACCAGCACCAGCACCGCGGCGATGCCCAGTCCGGGCAGGGTCAGCTCGCCGGCGCCGCCGGGTACCGCCACGAACAGGTTCTGCGCCCAGGCCCAGGGCCAGGAGGCCATGTACTGCACCGAGGCCTCGGCCTCGACCGGGATCACCGAGACGATCGCGATCCAGTTCGCCCAGCCGGCGATGAAGCCGACCAGCGAGCCGTGCGAGTAGTGGCTGTAGCGCACCATGCCGCCGGATTCGGGGAACATCGCGCCGAGTTCGGCATAGGCCAGCGCGATCGTGGTGATGATCGCCGCGCCGAGCACCCAGGCCCAGACCGCGCCGGGACCGGCCAGGCCGGCCGCGCGCCAGGCGCCGAACAACCAGCCCGAGCCGATGATCGAGCCCAGGCCGGTCAGCATCAGGGCGAAGGGGCCGACGTCGCGGCGCAGCGGGCTGTGTTGGAGCATGGGCGACCTGAGGGGGTGGCGGCAAAGTCGCGCATGATGGCAGAACGCCCCTTGGGCGTCACAGCGCGGCGCCGCATGAATGGGCGCGACGGGGGCTTCCTGCCCGGTTATGCACAGTGGCGGTGATGTGGGAGGGGCTTCAGCCCCGACATCCCTTCAGCGCAGGCGATGCCATGGCACAGCGACATCCCGGTCGCGGCTGAAGCCGCTCCTACATGCCTTTGAACAAGGTCATGAACGGCTGGCTGACCGTCAACGTCTCCGGGCGGTTGCGCAGCTTGAGCCGGCCCTTGCCCAGGTCGTCGCGGATCACCGAAGCCACCGCCTTCATGTTGACGATGGTCGAGCGGTGGATCTGCTTGAACGCGTTCGGGTCGAGCACGTCGAGCAGTTCGCGCAGCGAGGTGCGCAACAGCGCTTCGCCCTCGGCGGTCATCACCACGGTGTACTTGTGGTCGGCCTGGAAGTACGCCACGTCGTCGAGCTGGATCAGGCGCGTTTCGCGGCCGCTGCTGGCGGTGATCCAGGCCATCGGCGGCCGGTCGCTGGGCACGCCCGGCCGCGCCGACAACTTCGCCAGCAACGCATCGAGCAGGTGCGCGTCGGGCTGGCCGGCCGCCAGCCGCGACTGCACGCGCTGCACGGTGGCGGCCAGGCGCTCGGGGGTGATCGGCTTGAGCAGGTAGTCGATCGCGCCCTGCTCGAACGCATCGATGGCGTACTGGTCGTAGGCGGTGACGAACACCACCTGCGAACCGGGGCTGGCCTCGGTCATCGCGCGCGCCACTTCGATGCCGGTCAGGCCGGGCATGCGGATGTCCAGGAACACGACCTCCGGCTGCAGTTCGGCGATGCTCTCCAGCGCGCTGGCGCCGTCTTCGCACTCGGCGACGATCTGCAACTGCGGCCAGACCTCGCCAAGCAGGCCGATCAACGATTGCCGCAGCAGATCCTCATCTTCGGCGACCACCGCGCGCACCCCGTTCATGGCGTATCCCCGGTGCCGGCCGCAGACCCGGGCGGATGACCCGGCAGTGGCGGCGGCGGTGTCGCGGAGGAGCCGGTAGCGGGCGCGCCGTGACCCGGCATGCCAGGTTCGGAGACGGCGGCGGCGTTGGCCGATGCAGGCGCCGACGCGGCCCACGGCGGCGGTGCCTTGTCCGGCCCGGCGTATTGCAGCGGCAGGGTGATCGTGGCCGCCACGCCGCTGGGGAAGTTGGAGACGATCGCGAACGAAGCCGCCGCGCCATAGGTCAGGCGCAACCGCTCGCGCAGGTTGCGCAGGCCCACGCCGGTGCCGTGGCTGTGGCTGTTGAAGCCCTGGCCATCGTCGGCGACGGTGAGGGTGGCGTGGTCGTCGAAGGCACGTGCCAGGATCCAGATCGTGCCGCCGCCGGGCTTGGCCTCCAGGCCGTGCTTGATCGCGTTCTCGACCAGGGTCTGCAGCATCATCGACGGCAGTTGCAGGCGGCGCAGCTCGAACGGCACTTCCATCTGCAGGCGCAGCCGCGCGCCCATGCGGATGCGCAGGATCTCCAGGTAGGCCTGGGTGCGTTCGAGTTCCTCGCCCAGGGTGGAGATCGCGTCGTCGGCGCTGGGCAGCGAGCGGCGCAGGTACTGGATCAAGTGGCCGATCATTTCGTCCGCACGCGGTGGGTCAGTGCGGGTCAGCACCTGCGCGCTGGCCAACGTGTTGTAGAGGAAATGTGGCTCGACCTGCGCATGCAGCAGGTTCAATCGCGCTACTGCCAGTTCCTTCTCGGTCTCGGACTGCACCGCGGCGGCCTGCTCGTCCAGGCGCTGCCGCGAGACGCGGGCGGTGATCGCGCGCGACAGCGTTTCGGCATTGTCGTAGTTGCTGGCTTCGTCGACCAGGAACAGGTCGACCCAGGCGCCGGCATCGGGCTCGCACAGCAAGGTGACGCTGCTGGTGCCGTTGCCCGGGGTCAGCGTGGCCAGGATCTTGTTGTGCTTGATGGTCAGGCGCGCGAATACATTCCACTTGGACGGGTTGACGTCATCGCGCAGGTCGTCGCGGCGCAGCTTGGCGCGGATCCGCAGGCTGCCGGGCGAGCTTTCCACATCCTCCACGCGCGGCAGCTGGCGGATCGCCGATTCGACCTCGGCGAACGCCTGCGGCGCGTCTAGCGGCACCTCGATCTGGCGGCGCTGGCGGCTGGTCAGGGTGTCGTGGGCGAGCCGGCCGGCGATCAGCTTCACCCGGCGCAGGTGGGTGGCCAGGCTGGTCAGCACGATGACGAGGGTGATCAGCACCAGCAGCGTGAAGACCGAGCCGGTGGAGCCGAACAACTCGTCCCACAGGTTGCCGGCGACGATCAGCACGATCAGCCAGGCGAACAGGATGCGGACGATCAGGAACAGGCTGGCGGACACGGGACTTACTCATCAGGACAGTGCGGCGGAGCATAGACCCGGCTTCCGCGCTTGTGGACCCGCCCGCGACGAAGGGCCGGCGCCGACGACGAAACCGTGGCCGGGCGGCGCGAACTGCTACCCCGATCCCGGATCGGGCCCTTCACAGCGCCAGGCCGGGCCGCCAGCGCTATGCTCGCGGCAACCTCCAGCCGGGAGCACAGATGCATCGCCGTCAGTTCCTGCAGGGCGCCGGCGCCGCCGCGGCCGCCCTGTCCACGGGTGCCCTCGCCGCGCCCGCTTCGCGGCCCCTGCCGCCCGCCGCCGCGCCGCCGGCGCCCAGCGATGCCATTGCCGACCATTTCGCCGCGCCGCGCGCACTCGCGCCGATCCGGGCCAGCGCCGACCGGATCGTCGCGGTCAGTGTCTGCACCCGGCCGTTCCGACCGCAGGGGCCGCGCATCGAAGCCGAACGCGTCGGCCGCAAGACCCTCGTCCATAACTACGGCCACGGCGGCAGCGGCTGGTCGCTGTCGTGGGGCTCGGCCGAGTTGGCGGTGCGGCTGGCGCTAGCCACCGGCGAGGACGAACTGGCGGTGATCGGCTGCGGTGCGATCGGCCTGACCACCGCGCTGGTCGCGCAACGCGCCGGCCTGCGCGTGCGCATCTACGCCAAGGAGCGCCCGCCGGAAGTGCGCTCGTTCAATGCCACCGGCGTGTGGTCGCCCGACTCGCGGGTGGTGGCCGCGCAGCACAGCACGCCCGAGTTCGAGAAGCGCTGGGAAGAAATGGCGCGTATTTCGTTCCGCCGCTACCAGACGCTGCTTGGCCTGCCGGGCGAGCCGATCGAATGGCGCGACGGCTACAACCTGTCCGACGTGCCGTTCGACCAGCCCGCTGGCGGCGACAGCGAAAGCCGCGAGCCGGAATATCCCAACCTGGACTCGCGCCTGCTGTCGGACCTGCACCCCGGTTCGCGCCTGCTCGCCCCGCACGAGCATCCGTTCCCGGTGCCGTTCGCGCGCCGCTACACGCTGATGACCTTCAACATCACCGCCTATTCGCGGCTGTTGATGGACGACTACCTGGGCAATGGCGGCGAGCTGCATACGCGCGAGTTCGAGAGCCCGCGGCAGTTCGCCGACCTGCGCGAGAAAACGATCGTGAACGCCACCGGCTACGGTGCGCGCACGCTGGTCGGCGACACCAGCATCGTGCCGGTGCGTGGCCAGACGGCGCGGTTGATCCCGCAACCGGAGGTCGACTACGGGCTGTACTGGCGTGGCCACAACCTGAGCGTCGTGCCGCGCCGCGACGGCATCCTGGTGCAGGCGCAGCAGGACAGCGACTTCGGCAATGAAGACACCACGCCGGATCGCGCGGTGTCGGAAGCGGCGGTGGCGCAGTTGGCGAAGTTGTTTGGGTGAGGAGGGGGTGTTGAGGGGCGCGCTGTGCTGTGGGCGGTTGTTTTCGTTGGCTTACGGTGTGGGCACCGCCCTGACGAGAGGGGGATGGCCCGGCTCGGTTGGACATCCTGTCCAACTCGCCTAGCGCGGTCATCCATGACCGCTGGCCACCCCCTCCCGCCAGGGCGGCGCAAGGCGCGTTGTTTTCCATGCTTCGTTCGGGCGCGCCGGGAAGATCCTCACTGTAGGAGCGGCTTCAGCCGCGACCGCGGGATCCGGCGGTCGCGGCTGAAGCCGCTCCTACAAAGAGCGAGCGACATCGCCTCTGGTGGAAAGCCCCCTTTGTTAAGGAGCCGCGGGGATAGACAAGATCGGAGTTGGGGCCGGGCGCCCTCGAACCCGCCGAGCTCAATGGAATGATGCCGTCCCCACGGCAGGCGATAATCAAAAGCCGATATCAATCACTCTGTTTTGCGAAGCACAACCGTGGGGGCCATTGCCGCGAAGCGGGAATGGTCACGGATTGCTCACGCTTTCAGCGATGCCTGCAATGCACTGGCCAGGGCGGCGTCGCCGCTGACCAGGTCCTGCCAGCTGAGTTCCAGGCCTTTGCGGCGCCCTTTCTCGACCAGTTTCAAGCCGAGCGGGTCGATGGTCAGGGTGTAGGCCTGGTCGCCGATCTGCACTTCGCGGCGCACGGGTTTGTCCAAGGGCGTCATGAGGGTTTCTCCTGCGAGGTCGTCGATGCTGGGCCTGGGACGGTGAGCGACGCGTCGTCGCGGCGCCCGTGGCCGCCCGCTGCCGGCGACCGCGTTGTCACCCAGTGCGTCGCAGATGGAAAGGATGAAGCGGCGCCTACAAGGAGCATTGCCATGCCTGACCGCAACGATATCGCGTGGTTCAAGCAGACGTTCGCGGCGCGGATCGCGCCGGCGATCGCCTCGACGCCTTTCAGTCTCGACTTCCTCGTCGCGCTGGCCTGCCAGGAGACCGGCGAAGTGTGGCCGCTGCTGCGCCGCGCGCGCGTGCCGGTGCCGCGCCTGCTCGAACTGTGCGTCGGCGATACGCTGGACGATACCGCCGGTCGCAGTGCCTTCCCGGTCAACAAGGCTGCGCTGCTGGCGGCACCCGACGGCGCGCAGATGTTCGCCATCGCGCGCCAGGCGCTGGTGGACATGGCCGAGCATGTCCCGTCGTATCGCGGCGCTGCGAGCAAGCCCAACAAGTTCTGCCACGGCTTCGGCGTGTTCCAGCGCGACCTGCAATTCTTCAAGCAGGATCCACAGTATTTCCTGCAGCGGCGCTATGCGGATTTCGAGCAGACCCTGGCGCATGCGCTGGCCGAACTGGAAACCAAGCGGCGGCGCATCGGCCTGGGCGACCGTAGCCAGTTGAGCGTGCTGGACATGTGCGCGGTGGCCATCGCCTACAACACCGGCCGCTACGATCCGCGCAAAGGGCTCAAGCAGGGCTACCGGCCGCCCGGCGGCAAGTACTACGGCGAGGCGCTGTTCGATTTCCTGCGGTTGTCCGAGACGGTGACCGCGCCGGGCGACACTGCACCGCTGATCGCGCCGCCAGTGCGCGGCGAGGCGATCGTACCGCCGCCCTCGCCGCTCACCGCGGCCGGACCGGTATTGCAAGTGGATACCCGCGTATCCACTCTGTACCTGCGCAGCGAACCGCGGATCAGCACGCCTACGCGCGCGAATCTGGTCGGCGAGTTGCCCGACGGCCAGCTCGTGCAGGCGCTGGACGACAAGACCAACAATGGCTTCCGCTGGGTGGAGACCAGCCTCAACGGCGCGTTGCTGCGCGGCTACGCGTCCACCCGCTACCTCAAGGCCAGCACCGCAACGGAGGTGCCGGTGCTGGCGCCTGCGACCAGCCCCGCACTGGCAACGCCGGCAGTTGCCACGACGGCCAGCACGATCCCGGCAGTCACGATGCCGCGCACGCGCGGCAGCATCACCCGTCGCACCGACCTGGCCAACGCGCATTCGCTCAATGAACCCGGCCAGCCTGGACGCAATGGCACCACGCCCGACGCGCTGCGCGCGGAGCTGGCCGCGATCATCGCCTGGCTGGATTGCGAGAAGCCCGTCCACAAACGCTACCAGCCACGCGACGGGCTGACCTTCTGCAACATCTATTGCCACGACTATTGCCACCTGGCCGGCGTCTATCTCGCCCGGGTGTGGTGGTCCGGCCCGGCGCTGCTGAAACTGCAGCGCGGCGAACCGGTCACCCCGCTGATTGGCGACACGATCCACGAGATGCGCGCCAACGATCTGTTCCGTTGGCTGCGCGAGTTCGGCACCGGCTTCGGCTGGCGCCAGACCGGCACGCTGACCAAATTGCAACTGGCGGCCAACCAGGGCGCGATCTGCCTGATCGTGGCGCGCCGCAAGGAGGACGGTCGCTCGGGGCACATCGTCATGGTGGTGCCGGAAACCGACGAGCACCGCGCCAAACGCGATGCCAACGGTGAAGTCGTGTCGCCGCTGCAGAGCCAGGCCGGCGCACGCAACTTCCGTTATGGCGGCCTGCCGGCCGGTTGGTGGAATGGCGGGCAGTTCGCCGAATACGCGCTGTGGATACACGCGTGATGACAGGTAGCGGTGGCGCTGCGAAAACTAAGCCGCACCTTTTTTCATCACCCGTGCGATCGCGGCCAATCCCTGGTCCATCATCGATGCGACGCCATCCTTGAGCTCATGCGGCAACAGATCGGCGATCCACACGAATCGGCAATGGCCCGGCTGTTCGCCGTCGAGCACCTGCGCCGACGCGTTGTAGTGGGCGAACGGCGCATCGGTGATCGCCCAGGCGACGCGACGGCGCTCGTCGTCGACATCGATGATCCACTCTTTCGCTACCGTGCCATCGCCGAAGGTGACCACGCGCGCACCTTCTTCCAGCCGCGTATCGACGACGAATCCCGGCACCAGCCGCGTGTGCAGCGCGCCGACGTCGCGCAGCGCGTCCCAGACCTGTTCGGCCGGTACGGCCAGCGCGAGTTGTTTGTGGATCGATGCCACGGCGTCACCTCTTGCGACAACGGACCGTGGCCAGCGTAGCGCGCGCTCGGAAAGCCGCGCATTCACCACGCGCAGCATCGCGCGGGCGTTTCAGCGGGGGTAGGACACCGACACTTCGCCGACGCGATTCGACTGGTGGTACACCTTCCCGCTGACACCGGAAATGTAAAGCGCAGTGCCGGAAGTCCAACGCACGTGCAGCTGCACGATGTCGTCCATCACGAGAGTATTGCCGGCGCCCTCGGGCGCTTCTCCCAGCGGCACGATCGCCACTTGGGTGTTCAAGCCCGTCGTGGCGCCGCAGTCGCGGCCGAATACCACCGCTTCGTGCCGACCGTCCGGCGACGCGACGCGCAGGCGAACGTCGTCGTCGCATCCGATGTCCATGCATCCGGACAACAGCGACGCGACCAGCGCCATCATGATTCCTTTGCCCATCGCCCGCTCCGCACGCATCCGCCGCCTAGCATAAGCGGGTAGGGCGCCCGGTGAACGGGGCGCCCTGCCGCGACTTACCTGAGCCGGCGTTCCAGCAGGTAATAGCCCAGGTTGCCGAGGCCGGTGGCGCCGATCAGCAATGCGAGGGTGCCCGGGGTCAGCTGGTCCACGCCGGTCAGTTCGACCAGGCCGAAGCCTACCGCCACCGCCACCAGCACCGTGCCCCAGTGCAGCGAGGCCTGGCGCCGGCGCGCCGCCTCGCCATCGAGCATCGCGCGCACCAATTCTTCCGAACCGCGCGATTCGATGACCTTGCGCCGCGTATAGGCGTCGACCACCGCCTTGATCGAATAGGCGATGCAGACGAACAGGGTGATGGGGATGAGCAGATCCAGTTGCATGTCGCGGCCTTGGGCGATGGGTTCATGCAAGGAGATACGGCCAGGGGCGCGGCGGTTGCAACCGCCCGGCCCGGTGCAACGCGGGCAAAAAGTTTGCAACCGGTCGCCTTGTCGACGTATCCCTATGACGAATGCTGCCCTCGCCTCCCGATGCTTCCGTCGCCATTGCCGTCGACCGTGACCTGGCCCAAGCCGTGCTGGCCGGCCGGCCGGGCGCGTTCGAGCGCCTGGTGCGCGACTACCAGCGGCTGTGCTGGCACATCATCGAACGCATGGTGCGGCAGCCGGACGACACCCGCGAGCTGTGCCAGGAAGCCTTTCTGCGCATCCACCAGTCCTTGCATCAGTATCGCGGCGACAGCGCGCTGAAATCGTGGATCGCGCAGGTGGCCTACTCGGTCGCGGCGCGTCACCTGGAGCGCCGGCGCATCCCGCTCGCCGAGGCGATCGATGGCGATGGCCTGGCGTTGGCCGAAGGCATCGGCGATGGCCTCGATCTGGAATCGGCGATCGCCAACGAGGAGGTCCGCGGCTTGCTGCACGCCGCGATCGCCCGCCTGCCGCCGCTGCAACGCACGGTGTTGACGCTCTATCATCTGGAGGAAATGTCCCTCGGCGAGATCGCCCGCGTGACGGGCCTGCCCGAAGGCACCCTCAAGAGCCATCTGTTCCGCAGCCGCAAGCGGTTGCGCGAGATCCTCGAACCCCGCCTGGGAGTCACCCCATGAACCATCCCGTTCCGGACCCGATCGACGAGCGCGAGTGGCAGGCGCAGGAACAGGCCATGCGCGCCGCGCGTGCGCGCGCTGCTGGCGCAACGGGTGATGGCGGTTACCGCGCAGTCGCCGAAGCCATCGTCTCCACACCGTTGGGTGCGCCACCGGCGGGTTTCGCCGCCGCGGTGCCTGCCGAACTGGCGCGCCGCGCGCGACGCGACCGGCGCATCGCCACACTGGGCTTCGGACTGTTGGCCATGGCCGTGCTGGCGACCAGCGGCGCCTTCAGTGTGCCGGCCTGGCAGGCGCTGCGCGCGGCAGTCGGCGGCGACGCCTCGGCCTGGTTGTCAACGATCGCCGGCATGGCGGCGCTGTCGTGGGCCTGCCGGCAAGTGCTGGCGATGCGGGCGGCGGGACGCGAGGACGGCTCTTTCGGTTGAAGTCCGTCGGCGACTTAGATCTCCAACCTGCCCTGTCATTGGCACTGTAGGAGCGGCTTCAGCCGCGACGCGATAATCCGCGTGGTCGCGGCTGAAGCCGCTCCTGCAGTGCGATGGCCCTCGCACTGCAGCCGTGCCGGTCTCGGCAACGCTCAACCGAATATCGTTGACCGTTGCGGATCAGTGACGGGAAAAGCATTCCTCGCTTGCAAGGCTGCGATCAGCGCCTGTGTGCCCTTTGCCTGGGCGAAATCCCGCTCTGCCTCGCTGATGCCCACCACATGCAGGAAATCAAATCCGCCCGACGACAGCTGCGCGCGCACTGGATAATGTGTGGGATGCGAGATCACAAAGTGTCGCAGCCCAGATTTGCCGCCGTCGATCGGGCCACCGGCCGGCACGCGGCCGCCCTAGTCCAGCGGCGTGCCTCCGAAGTGGCCATGGCAAAGCAGCACATGGTAAGCCAGCAGACGCTGCAGCACCGCGATCGCCCAGTCGGCCTGCAGCGGCGTTTCCATCGCGAATTCGACCCCCAGCCCGGAGTAATCGTCCGGATCGTAGTTCACGGGCTCTGTTTCCCACGGGGTCGATCCGCCGGAGGTGGCGTAGAGCCACGACGGTCGCGCGACGGTAGGCGCGAATTCGAACACGCCTAGATGCAACCAGCGCGGATCGATGTCCGCCTGCCCAAACACATCGGCGAACAACACGGCCTGCAACGGGAAGATGCCGCGCGTAACCGTTCCGAACAGCGCCGGGAACAGTGTTTCCTCGCGATGCTTCCAGACCTCTTCAAGCGAATGCATGACAAACCTCGGGTTCGCGATCTCGCAGCAGCCGACGGACGAATCTGCGAGGAGGCTCCGCACTGCAGGAGCGGCTTCAGCCGCGACGCGACGATCCGCGCGGTCGCGGCTGAAGCCGCTCCTACAGTGTGATTGCAAAACTTGTCGGCTCAGCCCCCATCGCGAGGGCTGAGCCCACTGCTACGACAACGGCCTCACTTGCGCGCGGCGGCGCTCTGGTCGCGGGTGGCGCGGAACTCGGAGTCCTGGCTCCAGTTCGGCCACTGGCGCGAATCGGCCAGCTGCAGGCCGAGCTTGTAGAGCACCGACAGGTCGCGCGCGGCGCCGGCGAAGGTCCAGTCCGGCTGCCATTCGTCGCCCTGCTGGTGATAGCGCTTGGCGGTGTAGTCGTCCGAGGCGGCCTTGCCCGCGGCGACGCCGCCGACTTCCCAGTCCTGCCCGGCCGAGTACGAGATCGCCGGCACGCCGCGCTTGGCGAAGGAGAAATGATCCGAGCGGAAGAAGTAGCCGGCCTCCGGCTTCGGGTCCGGCGTGTAGCGCAGCTTCCACTGCCCGGCGACATCCTTCAGGTCGTCCAGCAGCTCAAGCTTGGCGGTGCCGTAGATGCCGAAATCGCGCGAGGGCACGTTCGGGCTCATCCCGTCCATGTTGACCACCGCGACCGTCTTGTCGAGCGGATACAGCGGCTTGGACGCGTAGAACTCCGAGCCGAGCAGGCCCTTCTCCTCGGCGGTCACCGCCAGGAACACCACCGAACGCTCGGGCTTGGGGCCGCTGGCGAAACCGCGCGCCAGCTCCAGCAATGCGGCGGTGCCGCTGGCGTTGTCCAGCGCGCCGTTGAAGATGGTGTCGCCACGGGCATCCGGCTTGCCGACGCCGATGTGGTCCCAATGCGCGCTGTAGATCAGCGTCTCGTCCGGATGCGCGCTGCCTTCCAGGCGCGCGACCACGTTGTGCGAGGTGATCACGTCGCTGTCGACGGCGTAGCTGGCGCTCAGGCCCTGGCCCTTGAGTTCGACCGGCTTGAAATCGCGCGACTGCGCCTGCTTCTTGAGCTTGTCGAAATCCAGGCCGGCGTTCTTGAACAACTGCGCGGCGAGGTCGCGCTGGATCCAGCCTTCGATCTTCGGATGCGTTTGGCCGGGCTGGTCGCGCACCACGTCGAACATGGTGTTGGTGTTGGAGCTGGCCACCGTCGCCCAACCGTACGAGGCCGGCGCGGTCTCGTGCACCACCAGCACGCCGAGCGCACCCTGGCGCGCGCCTTCTTCGTACTTGTAGGTCCAGCGGCCGTAATAGGTCATGCCCTTGCCGTCGAAATCGCCTTTGCCGGTTTCAAAGTCCGGGTCGTTGATCAGCACGACGGCGATCTTGCCCTTCAGGTCCACGCCCTTGAAGTCGTCCCAGTTGCGTTCCGGCGCGTTGACGCCGTAGCCGACGAACACCAGCGGTGCGTTGCTCACGTCGACCTGGCTGGAGCCGTCCAGCGCGGCGCGCAGGGCGATTTCCTGGCCCTGGGTCAGCGCCTGCACCTTGCCGTGGTTGTCCAGGGCGATCTTCGGCGTGCCGACGATGTCGGCCTTGCGCAGCGGCACGGCCTGGGTCCACAGGCGCTGGCCATCCTTCAGGTCGCCGCCGGGCTGCAGGCCGGCTGCCTGGAACTGCTGGCTGAGGTAGTCGACGGTCTTCTGCTCGCCGGCGGTCGCCGGGCCGCGGCCCTCGTACGCATCGGAGGCCAGGACCTTGACGTCCTGCGAAATGCGCTTGCCGTCGAATTGCGGCGTGGCCGCGAACAAGGCGGTCGAGACCGACAACGCCAGGATACCCACTGCGACTTGCTTCACCTTGCACCTCGAAGGATTGGAAACCGGTCGAGTGTAGGCAGGGTGGCCTGGCCCTGGCATGTGACTTTTGGGACTGGGGCCTCTCAGCCGCGACTGCTGGATCCTGCGGTCGCGGCTGAAGCCGCTCCTACAGGGGGTTCAAAGATTCCTGAAAGACATCACAGCGCCGGCTCGAACGCCTCGTCCTTGCCCACCCGCGCCAGCAGGCGCCGGCTGTGCGGGTCCAATCCTTCCAGTTGCACCTCCAGCCCGTGGTGGCGCAGCCGCTGCATGGCCTGGTCGAGCGCGGCAACGGCGGTGATGTCCCAGAAATGCGCGCGATGCACGTCGATCCGCACCTGCCGCGCCGCGACCTCGCGCGGGTCGAAGGCGTCGAGGAAGGCATCGGCCGAGGCGAAGAACACCTGCCCGCTCACCGTCCACACGTGCACGCCGTCCTTCTCGGCAGCCTCCACGCACAGCAGCCGCGCCACCTTGAAAGCGAAGAACACCCCGCTCAACAGCACGCCCACGGCCACCCCGGCGGCAAGATTGTGCGTGGCCAGGGTGACCGCCACCGTCGCCAGCATCACCCCCGACGAAGTGCGCGGATGGCGCACCAGCTGGCGCAGCGAGCGCCAGTCGAAAGTCTCCACCGACACCATCACCATGATCGCCACCAGCGCGACCACCGGCACCTGCGACACCCACGGCTTGAGCAGCACCATCAACACCAGCAGCAACACCCCGGCGAACAGCGTGGACAGGCGCCCGCGCCCGCCGTATTTCACGTTGCCGACGGTCTGCCCGATCATCCCGCAGCCGGCGATGCCGCCGAACAGGCTGGCGGCGACATTGGCCACGCCCAGGCCGGTGCATTCGCGATTCTTGTTGCTGGGGGTGTCGGTCAGTTCGTCGACCACGCGCGCGGTCATCATCGATTCGAGCAGGCCGACCATGGCGATCGCCAGCGCCGGCATGGTGATGATGCGCAGCGTCTCCCAGCCCAGCGGCACCGCCGGCCAATGCCAGGACGGCAAGGCATCGGGCAGCTTGCCGAGGTCGGCGACGGTCTTCAGCGGCAGGTCCAGCACCGCCGCCGCACCGGTCAGCAACGCGATGCACAGCAACGGCGACGGAATCGCCGACAGGCCCGGCAGGCGCAGTCGCGGCAGGCCATAGATCAACGCCAATCCGGCGCCGAGCATCAGCCAGGTCGCGGTGTTGGCGCCGAGCAGATGCGGCAACTGCGCGGCGAAGATCAGCACCGCCAGCGCGTTGACGAAGCCAGTCCGCACCGAGCTGCTGACGAAGCGCATCAGCACGCCCAGCCGCAACAGGCCGAACACGATCTGGATCAGCCCGGCCAGCAGCCCGGCCGCCAGCAGGTAGGCCAGCCCGTGGGCGGCGACCAGCGGCGCGGCAACCAGCGCGACCGAACCGGCGGCGGCGGAGATCATCGCCGGGCGCGCGCCGCTGAAGGCGATCACGATGCCGATCACGAACGAGGCGAACAGCCCCACCTGCGGATCGACGCCAGCGACGAAGGCGAAGGCGATCACTTCGGGGATCAGCGCGAAGGTGGCCACCGAACCGGCCAGCATTTCGCGCAGCGGTGCGGCGCGCCACTGCGCCAGTTCATTGCGTAGGAAGGACATGGGAAAGGCCTGGAGCGGAGCGGCGGTGTGCGACCGGCGGCGGACGGCCAGGTTCGCAGCGAGAGACGTGCAAGGACACGGAATTTTCCCACGTTTGATGCGGTCGATGCACCCCGGGCAGCGCGCGGCATGCGCCCCTGCCATTGGTCACTTTTCGACGCCGGTCCCAAGGTCTAGCCTCGCAGGGTTCCGTAAGTCCAGGAGGACTCCCATGATCCGACCGTTGTCCCTGTTGATCGCCGGCCTGCTCGGTGCCGGCGCCGGCCTGCCCGCCCCGGCCGCCCATGCCGCGCCCGCCTCGCTGGCCAAGGCCGAGGCCGATGCCGCCATTCCGGATATCGCCTACACCCGCTTCACCCTGCCCAATGGCCTGACCGTGGTGGTCCACGAGGACCACAAGGCGCCGGTGGTGGCGGTCAGCATCTGGTACCACATCGGCTCGGCCGACGAACCGGAAGGCCGCACCGGCTTCGCGCACCTGTTCGAGCACTTGATGTTCTCCGGCTCGGAGAACCACAAGGGCACCTATTTCCAACCGTTCGAGAAGGTCGGCGCGACCGACATGAACGGCACCACCTGGTTCGACCGCACCAACTATTTCGAGACCGTGCCGACCACCGCGCTGGATACCGCGCTGTGGATGGAGTCCGACCGCATGGGCCACCTGCTCGGCGCGATCGGCCAGGGCGAACTGGATACCCAGCGCGGCGTCGTGCAGAACGAGAAGCGCCAAGGCGAGAACCGCCCCTACGGCCGCGTCGACCAGAACATCCTGTCGAACATCTTCCCGGCCAACCATCCGTACCAGCACGACACGATCGGCTCGATGGAGGACCTGGACGCGGCCTCGCTGGCCGACGTCAAGAAGTGGTTCATCGACAACTACGGCGCGGCCAACACGGTGCTGGTGCTGGCCGGCGACATCACCGTCGCGCAGGCGCGCGAGAAGGCGATGAAGTACTTCGGCGACATCCCCGCCGGCCAGCCGGTCGCGCGCCAGCAGCCGTGGATCACCGCGCTGCCGAAGCAGACCCGCGGCGTGCAGCACGACCACGTGTCGCAGCCGCGCATCTATCGCACCTGGGTCGCCCCGCAACTGGGCACCGATGATGCGATTCAGTTGGACCTGGCCACCACCATCCTCGGCGGCGGCAAGACCTCGCGCCTGTACCAGCGCCTGGTCTACCAGGACAAGCTGGTCGACGACGTGTCCGCGGCGATCCAGCCGTTCGCGCTGGCCAGCCAGTTGCAGATCCAGGCCGACGTCAAGGAAGGCGTCGACCCGGCCAAGGTCGAGGCGGCGATCGCCGACGAGCTGGCGCGCTTCCTCGCCGAGGGCCCGACCGCCGACGAACTGGAACGCGCGCAGGTGAGCTTCCGCGCCGGCTTCGTGCGCGGCCTGGAAAAGGTCGGCGGCTTTGGCGGCAAGGCGGTGATCCTGGCCGAGGGCCAGGTCTATCGCGATGACCCGGGCGCCTACCGCAAGGATCTGGCGCGCGCCATCGCCGCCACCCCGGCCAGCGTGCAGCAGGCTTCGCAGAATTGGTTCGGCAAGGGCGACTACCTGCTCACCGTGCTGCCGGCCGGCGCAGGCTTCGACCCGGCGGCCGAGGACAAGGCCGTGGTCGCGCTGCCGACCGCCGACGGCCGGCCCGAACCGAAGCCGCCGGCCAGCGCCGGCAGCCCGTTCAAGGTCGCCAAGAGCGCACTGGACCGCAGCACCGGCGTGCCGGAGACCACGCAGTTCCCGAGCCTGACCTTCCCGCAGTTGCAGCGCGGCAAGCTGAAGAACGGCATCGAGGTCGTGCTGGCAGAGCGCCACACCATCCCGGTCACCCAGGTCCAGATCATGTTCGACAGCGGCTATGCCGCCGACCAGGGCGGCAAGCTCGGCGCCGCCAGTTTCACCAACGCGATGATGGGCGAGAGCACCCAGTCGCTGGATTCGGTGGAAGTGGCCAAGCAGCGCCAGCGCCTGGGCGCGCACATGGGCAACGAGTGCGACCTGGACGTGTGCTCGGCCTCGCTCAATGCGCTCAACGACCAGTTGCAGCCTTCGCTGGCGTTGTTCGCCGACACCGTGCGCAACCCCGCGTTCAAGGCCGAGGACATCGAGCGCATCCGCGCGCAGTGGCTGGCCGGCATCGCCCAGGAGAAGACCCAGCCGATGGGCCTGGCCCTGCGCACGCTGCCGCCGATGCTGTTCGGTGGCGACCACGCCTACGGCATTCCGCTGACCGGCTCGGGCACCGAAGCGGCGATCAAGAGCCTGAGCGCGGCGGACCTGGCCAAGTTCCAGCAGACCTGGTTGCGCCCGGACAACGCGCGCATCCTGGTCGCCGGCGACACCACGCTGGACAAGATCATTCCGCAACTGGATGCCGCCTTCGGCGACTGGCAGGCCCCGGCCGGCGCGGTGCCGAAGAAGAACATCGCCCAGGTCGCCGCGCAGCCCAAGCCGCGAGTGTTCCTGATCAACCGCGACGACGCGCCACAGTCGCTGATCCTGGCCGGCCTGGTCGCGCCCTCGACCAAGGCGCCGAACAACCTGGCGATCGGTATCGCCAATGGCGCCTTCGGCGGCACCTTCACTTCGCGCTTGAACATGAACCTGCGCGAAGACAAGCGCTGGGCCTACGGTGCGCAGAGCTTCCTGATCGATGCCCAGGGCCAGCGCCCGTTCCTGTTCTACGCGCCGGTGCAGACCGACAAGACCGCCGAGTCGGCGGCCGAGGTGCAGAAGGAAGCGCTGGCGGTGATCGGCGACCGGCCGTTGACCGAGGCCGAGGTCGAGAAGATCCGCAACCAGCGCATCCGCGCCTTGCCGGGCAGCTACGAGACCACCGGTGCGGTGCTGGGCGCGATGGAAGGCATCGTCAGGTTCAATCGCCCCGACGACTACGTGCAGACGCTGAAGTCGCGCCTGGAAGCGATCGACCAGCCGGCCGCGCAACAGGCGATCGCAGAGATCGTCGCGCCGAAGGCGATGACCTGGGTGATCGTCGGCGACCTGGACAAGATCGAGGCGCCGGTGCGCGCGCTCAATCTGGGTGAAGTGCAGGTGCTCGACGCCGATGGCAAGCCGGTCGGCAACGCTGCCGCGGCTGCGAAGAAGAAGTAAGCGACAAAGCAGCACCCGGCCCGCGCACGGGCCGTTGCGAAACCGCGGGGTTCACGCCCCGCGGTTTTTTTGTGCTCGCACCGCGCCGAACGCTCAGCCGGCCGGCTGCCACCCCGCCTGGCGGAACCGCCATTCGTAGCCATTGCCCGGATAGACCGGCTGCGCATTGCGGAACGCGCGCATGCGCTCCTCGTTGGTTGGCGCCTGCGGGCATTCGCCAGGATCGACGTGCTGCAGGGAAAGAAACGCCAGCGGACCGAACGCCGCCGATGGCACCGCGTTGTGAGTCTGCTTCATGGTTGCACCCAAGCGTTTGCGACCGACCGCTGCGGTCGGCCCACCTTCGTTCCCGGTGCCGATGCACCTGGCCATCCGGGGCCATTCCCCCGCGCACATCGTTCGCGAACCGATGCGAAGCGGCGGTGAATTCCGCGCACTTTGATTGCGCAACGTCAGCGGCGCGGGGCAGCGGACACTCATGCCGGCGGTCGCCCCACTGCGTCGCGGCTGAAGCCGCTCCTACAGGGATACTCCGAAAATCATGCACTTTGACGCCGCGACTGATGACTCATCGCGTCGCGGCTGAAGCCGCTCCTACAGCAGCCCATGCAACGGCAGCCTGGGAAACTGTGCCACTGCACTGTAGGAGCGGCTTCAGCCGCGACTGCGTGACTCATCGGGTCGCGGCTGAAGCCGCTCCTACAAAATCACCAGCATCACCAGCATCGCCAGCGGCTCAGCGCCGGCAGTCGGCGGTCTTCTCGCGGGCGTACCACAGCGCACGGCGCGCCAGGTCGTAGGCGCTGTCGGCCTGGCGCGGCAGCATCTGTTCGGCCATCACCGGATCGGGCCCCTTGGCGAACGCGCGCTCGACCTGCTCCAGGTCGGCCAGGTGCGTGCGCACCGTGGCCAGTAGCGGCTGCAGGCGCGCGGCGTCGCAGCTGGCGGTCTGCTGTTGCAGCTCGGCCAGTGCGGTACGGATGCGCGCACTGGCCTGGCCATCGTGGCCAGGCGCCTTCTCGAAAGCGATCGGCGCGGCCTTGTAGGCATCGCCGGTGGCTTCACTGCCGAGGTCGGAGCCACGTTCGTGCAGCGCGGGATTGAAGCGCACGTCCGGCGGCGGCCGTGCGCGCGCCGCCTGGATGTCGGGACCGAAGATCGCCTTGTTGACGTTCTTCATGCCGCGGCCGATGCCCTGCATCGCCAGATCGCCCAGCGTGCCGTCGGTGGTCCAGCTCTTGTCGAAGACGGTGGGCTTGTAGTCGATCGGATTCGGCCGCTCCAGCACCTGCGCGGCACGGCGCAGCTCGCGCTCGTTCGCTTGCCCGGGCGGTGCGGTGGCGCCCGGATCCAAGGGATTGATCGCGACATCGTCCGGCAATACCGCGCGGCCATCGTGTGCGTACAGGGTGGCGGCCATCCGCTGGTCGGCGGCCGCCGGCAGCGGCTCGGGCGTCGTCGCAGGTGTTGCGGCCTGCGCGGGACCGGAGGGGGCTGGCGCCGGTGAGGCTGCAGCCGGCGTGGGCTGCGTGGGTGGCGGGGCGACGAGTTGCAGCGGTGCCTGGCGCGCGATGAAGCGCATTTGCATCGCCTGTTCGGCGAACGCCGCGCGCGGCGCGGGGGTGTGCAGCAGCACCCGCGTGAACAGCAGCAGCACCAACGCCGTCAGCACACACGCCCCGATCCGATGGGCAGGCGTTTCGTCCCAGCTTGTCCGTTTGCTCGCCACCACGTGTTCCGTTGCCCTTCGCCGCCGTCGTCGATCGGTCGCGGTCGGCGGAGGGGCACTCCCGTCGACGTCCGTTCCCCCCAGCCAATCAGAACAATCTATCGATCGCCGGGTGGGCGGGCGTATGAAAATCGTTCAACGCCGGCCTGGATGCAGCGCCCGTTCACGATTCACGGTGCCGGGCGCTCCAGCGGCTGGCCCATCGCCTCGCGATAGCGCGCATACAGCGCGAATACCTTGTCGATGTACTGGCGCGTCTCGGCATAGGGCGGCACACCGCCGTAGCGCTGCACCGCGCCGACGCCCGCGTTGTAGGCGGCCGCGGCCAGCGTGCGGTCGCCATCGTAGCGGCGCAGCAGCCAGCGCATGTGGCGCGCGCCGCCGTCGATCGATTGCTCAGGCGAAAACGGATCCGCGACGCCGTATTCGCTGGCCACTTCCGGCAGCAGCTGCATCACGCCCTGCGCACCCTTGTCCGACACCGCGGCCGGGTCGAAGCCGCTTTCGGCATGGGCAATGGCGCGCAACCAGGCGTCTTCGACCCCGGTGCGGCGCGCCACGGCGCGAAAGACCTTGGGATAGCGGTCCAGTTGCGGCTGGCCGACGCGGCCCAGCCCGGCATGCGCCGGCTCGCCGGGCGGCGTGGCCACGGTGAAGCGCAGATACACCCGCGAACCGGGCAGATTACGGGTCGAATAGACCAGCTTCCCGTCCTGCTCGCGTTCGTACAAGGTGCCGCTGAACACACCGAAGTTGCCCCACAGGTTCGGCGTTTGCACGGCGTTGTCGTCCAGTTGCTTGGCGGTGCAGCGCGAGCCGGGCTCCGGCGCGGTCGCCAGGCTGACCGTGCCGTCGCGCACGCAGCGATACACCGTGCGCGCCGCGACCGGGCCCGCCAGGGCCAAGGCCAGAACGAAGAAGAGCCAGCGCAAGGGCATTGCCGGACGGGAACCTGCAGGATGGGCGGCGATCATCCCGCCGCGGCGTGTGCGCCAGGTGAGGGCCAACCCGGCAGCATGGCCAACGCCGTGCTCGCGATCCTGCGGTTCATGCGACCGATCGCCGGTCTCTCGACCAGCGGCAGGCATCGACTCGTTTAACTTGCCCGTGTTCCACGTCCCCCAGAGATCACGATGACTGCCATGCACGCCCCCAGACTGCGCCCGTTCGCCCTCGGCCTCGCCCTGCTGCTCGCCGCCGGCGCCGGCGCCGCCCGTACTCCCGTCGCCGCCCCGCCGTCGCTCGCCCGTGCGCCCGCCGCGCCGACCACCGCCAGCGCTCCGTTGCCGCCCGACGAGGCCTATCCGGAACTGTTCCAGGCGGTGCAGCTGGGCCGGGTGTTCGAGGACCAGAAGACCTTCGTAGACCTGTTGCCGCTGCGCGAGCCGGCACAGATCCGCCGCGACTACCTGGCCGCCCGCGACAAGCCCGGCTTCGATCTGAAGGCCTTCGTCGCCGCGAACTTCCGCAAGACGCCGCCACCGCAGACCCCGCCGCTGCCGCAGGACGCCTCGCTGGGCGCGCACATCGATGCGCTGTGGCCACTGCTCAGCCGCGACAGCCGCAAGGTGCCGCCGTACAGCAGCCAGTTGCCGCTGCCGCAGCCCTACGTGGTGCCGGGTGGCCGCTTCGGCGAGATGTACTACTGGGATTCCTACTTCACGATGATCGGCCTGCATGCCAGCGGGCAAGCGTCGCGCTCGCGGCAGATGCTGGACGATTTCGCGCACCTGCTCGACACCTGGGGGCGCATCCCCAACGGCACGCGCAGCTACTACCTGAGCCGTTCGCAGCCGCCATTCTTCTCGCACATGGTCGAGCTGGAGGCCGGCAAGGACGGCGACAGCACGCTGCGCGTGCGCTACCTGCCGCAGCTGCGCCGCGAATACGCGTTCTGGATGACTGGCGCCGACGGCCTTAAGCCCGGCAAGGCCGCGCAGCGGGTGGTGCGGATGGCCGATGGCAGCCTGCTCAACCGCTATTGGGACGACCGCGACACGCCGCGCCCGGAATCCTATCTGCAGGACCGCGAGACCGCTGCCGCGGCCAAGGGCCGCCCCGCCGCGGAGGTCTACCGCGACCTGCGCGCCGGCGCCGAGAGTGGCTGGGACTACTCTTCGCGTTGGCTGGCCGACCGCAAGACGCTGGCGACGATCCGCACCACGGCGATCGTACCGGTGGATCTCAACAGCCTGCTGCATCATCTGGAAGCCACCATCGCGCTGGCCTGCGAACAGGCCGCCGATGCCGCCTGCAGCAAGGAATTCCAGGCTCGCGCCGACGCGCGCGGCAAGGCGATGGCCACCTACCTGTGGAACCCGGCCGGCTATTTCGCCGACTACGACTGGCAGCGCAAGCGCGTCAGCGAACAGGTCACCGCCGCGACGCTGTATCCGCTGTTCGTCGGCATCGCCACGCCCGAACAGGCGCAGCGCACCGCCGCTGCGGTGGAGCAACAGTTGCTGACCCCGGCCGGGGTGCTGACCACGACCGAGCGCACCGGCCAGCAGTGGGACGCACCCAATCTGTGGGCGCCGCTGCAGTGGATCGCCGTCGACGGCCTGCACCGCTACCGGCAGGACGCGCTGGCGCAGCGCATCCGCGAAGGTTTCCTGGCCAGCGTGCAGGCGACCTACGCCAAGGAGCACAAGCTGGTGGAGAAGTACGACGCCGATCGCGGCACCGGCGGTGGTGGCGGCGAATATCCGCTGCAGGATGGCTTCGGCTGGACCAACGGGGTGACACGCCGTCTGCTGCAGCTGGACCTGGCCGCGCCGAAGCCGCGCTGAGCCGGCGACAGAGGCCGCCGTCGGTGGATCCGACGGCGGTCATCGTGCCCGTCAGCGACGCCTGGCGGGCTTGGCCGCGTTGAGCGCGACCGCGGCGCGGATCAGCGTCTTCAATGCATCTTCGTCCACCTCGTCATGCTGGCGGATGTCGATGGCGCGGCGCGCATTGCCTTCCAGGCTGGCATTGAACAAACCCTTGGGATCCTGCAGCGCGGCGCCCTTGGCGAAGGTCAGCTTCACGTAGTCCTTGTAGGTCTCGCCGGTGCACAGGATGCCGTCGTGCTCCCACACCGGCACGCCGCGCCACTTCCAGGTCTCGACCACCTGCGGATCGGCCTGCTGGATGAGCTTGCGCATCTGCGCCAGGGTCTTGCCGCGCCAGTCGCCGAGTTCCTCGATGCGCGCATCGATCAGCCGGGCCGGGTCGCGGTCCCGGTCGGCGGGCTTGGGCGCGTGACGGGTGGTGACGGTCTTGCGCGGCGGGGCCTTTTTTTCCGCGGTGGTCTTCTTCGCGACAGCCGGACCCTGGGTGGCCGCCTTCCTTGCTGCAGGCGCCGGCTTTGCGGCGCTCTTCTTCGCCACCACTTTCTTCGTCGCGGCTTTCTGGGCGACCGTCTTCGTCGTCATCGCTTTCTTCGCCGGCTTCTTTTGCGTGGCCGCGGTCTTCGCCGAGGTCTTGTTCGCGGCCGGCTGCTTCGCCCCTGCCTTCTTCGCCGGTTGCTTCGCGGCGGCCTTCTTGCCGGGGCTTGCCTTCTTCGTCGGGGCCATGTCGGTTCGCTCGTTCCGGAATGATGCCAAGGGGATCACATGCGTTCGCCGGGCAACTGGCTGGCCTGCCGCACCCACGTCGTGAACTGCGCTTCGTCGATCGCCTCGTCCTGGTGGACGTGCAGGTAGCGCGTGTCCTGGCTCTTCGACTCGACCGGCGGAATCGGGCGCAGCGCCTGGCCGCGGAAGAAAGCCACCTTCACGTAGCGATCGAAGCAATGGAAGCTGAGGAACCAGCCCTGCCCTGCGATGCCGTAGAAAGGCGAATTCCATTTCACTGCCTTGTGCACGCCGGGCACGGCCTGCACGATCAGCGCATCGAGGCGCTGGCCGATGTCGCGCTTCCAGCCGGGCATGGCCGCGATATAGGCCTGCACGGGTGCATCGCCGTCGCCCTTCGCAATCTGCGGGTTGCCGCCGGACAGCAACTTCGGCGCGCCCGTCCCGACCGCCTTCGGGCGGACTGCCTTCGCCGCGGTTCCGGCTTTCTTCGTCGCCTTCTCGACCATGGCCTGCCTCCGCTAGCAAGCGCGCAGCCATCGTGCGCTGGCGCGATCCTATGCCGACGGACTGCCGCCTTCAAGCGCGGGCGCCTGCACGGCGCCGCGCGATCCGGCTGCGCACGATGGCTTCACGTGCACGCAACCGCCGATGGCTAAGCTCGATGGCGCCGATGCCGCAATGCCGTGCGACCCACAGCGATCCCCGCGATGCATCGCCACGGACTTTCGCGCTTCCCCCAGGAGCTTCCATGAACGATCCGGCCCGCCCCGCTTCGCCGTATTCCGCGCACGAGGCCGACGCCTCGCGCAGCTACTGGCATAACCGCCCCGCGAACACCCTGCCGCCGCCGGACATGATCGGCAACTACCAGCGTCATCGGCCACTGCCCACCGACGGCATCGCCGAACGCAGGGCCTGGATCGTCGGCGGCGGCATCGCTGGCATGGCCGCGGCGTTCTACCTGATCCGCGACGGCCACATGCCGGGCGAGAACATCACGATCATCGAAGGGCTGGACATCGAGGGCGGCTCGCTGGACGGTTCTGGCGATGCCGACGCCGGTTACCTGGTGCGCGGCGGCCGCGAGATGAACTGGAACTACGACAACCTGTGGGAGATGTTCCAGGACGTGCCCGCGCTGGAGTTGCCGGAAGGTTTCAGCGTGCTGGACGAGTACCGCCTGGTCAACGATGCCGACCCGAACTGGTCCAAGGCGCGGCTGATGCACAAGCGCGGGGTGATCGCCGATTTTTCGACCTTCGGGCTGAGCCGCGGCCAGCAGTGGGAGATCGTGCGCCTGCTGCTCAAGCGCAAGGACGAGCTGGACGATGTGACCATCGAGCAGTATTTCAGCGCAGGCTTCCTGGCCAGCAACTTCTGGTTCCTGTTCCGCTCGATGTTCGCGTTCGAGAACTGGCACAGCCTGCTGGAAATGAAGCTCTACATGCACCGCTTCCTCGATGCCATCGACGGCTTCGGCGACATGTCCGCACTGGTGTTCCCCAAGTACAACCAGTACGACACGTTCGTGCGGCCGTTGATCAAGCTGCTGCGCGACAAGGGCGTGCAGGTGCGCTTCGGCACCCAGGTGCGCGACATGGACTTCGCCCTGGAAGGGCAACAGCGCACGGTGACCGCGCTGCACCTGCACGGCAAGGACGGCGACAGCAAACTGCCGGTCGCCGCGCGCGACCTGGTGATCGCGCTGACCGGCTCGATGACCGAGGACACCGCCTACGGCGACATGGACCGCGTGCCGCGGCTGGAACGTCGCCATGGCGGGCCGCCCGAGGACAGCGGCTGGACGCTGTGGCGCAACCTGGCCGCGCACTCGCCAGTGTTCGGCCGGCCGGACAAGTTCTGCGGCGACATCGACCGCTCGATGTGGGAGTCGGCCACGTTGACCTGCCGGCCGTCGCCGCTGGTGGATCGCCTGCGCGAGCTGTCGGTCAACGAGCCGACGTCCGGCAAGACGGTGACCGGCGGCATCATCACCTTCACCGATTCGAACTGGGTGCTCAGCGTCACCATCAACCGCCAACCGCATTTCCCCGGCCAGCCCAAGGACGTGGTGGTGATGTGGGTGTACGCGCTGCTGATGGACCAGCCCGGCAACCACGTCGCCAAGACCATGCCCGAGTGCAGCGGCCGCGAGATCCTCGCCGAGCTGTGCTACCACCTCGGTATCGAGGATGCGCTCGAGGACATCGTCGCACAGACCCAGGTACGCACCGCGCTGATGCCGTACATCACCGCGCAGTTCATGCCGCGCGCCGCCGGCGACCGGCCGCGCGTGGTGCCCGCCGGCTGCACCAACCTCGGCCTGGTCGGGCAGTTCGTCGAGACCCACAACGACGTCGTGTTCACCATGGAGAGCTCGGTGCGCAGCGCGCGCATCGCCGTCTACACGCTGCTCGACCTGCCCAAGCAGGTGCCGGACCTCAGCCCCACCCAGTACGACATCCGCAACCTGCTCAAGGGCGCGCGCGCGCTCAACAACGGCGAGCCGTTCGTGGGCGAGCGGTTGTTGCATCGCTTGCTCGGCAACACCTACTACGCCCACATCCTGCCGCCGCTGCCCGACAACGAGGGCGAGCAGACGCGGCGGCAACGCCTGGAAGCGGAGCTGGCGTCGTTGAAGGACAAGGGCGGCTGGGCATTGCAGGGGCTGTCGCAATGGCTGGACAGGCTGGGCAGCAAGCTGCGTGCGCCGCGCGGGCCGGACTGAGCACGGCGCGGCTGGCGCTTTCGCTTGCCACGGCATGACCATGGTCACCGTGACTTCGGGGCGATGAAGGCATCCCCGCCGACCGGCACGATGGCATCGACGCCGGCACCGAGAGGAAAACACCGATGCATCCTGCGGGCATCCCCCTGGCCGCGCTATTGGCGGCCCTGCCGGCCTTCGCTGCCGCTGCCGACCTGCCGGCGCGCTTCGAGTCGGAGCTGGTTTACCTGGACGTGCCGCACCCTGGCGGCAGACTACGCCTGTACACCGACACCGGCGGCGGGATGTTCCTGCGCCAGGCGGCAGTCGAACGGCTCGGCCTGCCGACCGCGGCCGCGCCCGCCGAGCTCATCGCGGAAGTCGGGCCCGATGCCAGGATCACTCCCTGGCCGCACGGGCTGGCACCGGCGGGGCTGCCGGCGCCCTCGCGGGGCGATGCTACGTTGCTGGTAATGCCGCCGCGCGCGGGCGGCGAACTGCCGGGGATCGCCCCTGACGACGGCATGCTCGGCCAGGCCTGGTTCGCTGATCGCGTATGGACCTGGGACTATCCCGGCGCGCGCCTGCGCCTGGAACCCGCGGACTGGCAGCCGCCGCGCGACGCGGTGGCGGTCGCGCTGCAGTTCAAGACCGGCGAGGACGGGCAGCGGCAGACCAGTTTTCCACGCATTGAAGTCGTGATCGACGGCCGCGCACTGCCGCTGCTGCTCGATACCGGCGCGATGACGGTGCTCACCGAGCCTGCGTTGGCGCAACTGGGCGACGGACGCCCCGCACAGCGCGCCACCAGCATGATCGCCGACTCAGTGTTCCAGGCCTGGCGCCGTGCTCATCCTGATTGGCGCGTGATCGAGCAAGCGCAGGCCGGCACCGGCTCGGCGATGATCGAGGTACCTTGGGTCGAAGTGGCGGGTTGGCGGGTGGGGCCGGTATGGTTCACCCATCGTCCGGACGCCAACTTCCACGAGTTCATGTCCAGCATGATGGCCGGTCGCGTGGAAGGCGCGCTGGGCGGCAACGCGCTCGGGCAGTTCGCGATGACGATCGACTATCCGCGCTCGCAGGCCTGGTTCCGCTGCACCGCGAGTTGCGCCAAGGGCGGGTCGCCGCGCTGATGCCGCTGCTCAGGTCGCACCCAGGCTGCGCAGATAGGCCGCGAACATGTCGGCCATCGCGTCGGCCTGCGCATGGATTTCCGCCTCGCTGCGCGGGCTCGCCGAGAAGTCCGCACCCACCGCGCTCAGCGTGCGGGTGATCAGCTCGCCGGCCAGCGCGCGCGCCGGCACCGGCACGCCCGGCAGCACCTGCTGCATGAACGCTTCGAAGGCGCGGTCGCCGGCCTCCCGCGCCGCGCGCGCTTCCGGCGCATCGCGATACAGCGGCGCGGCATCGGCCAGTGCGATGCACTGCAGACGCTGGCCGCCGACCTGCCCGAGCGCATCGACCTGCTGCTGCTCGACGGCGCCAAGGCGCTGTACCCGGACATCCCGGCGCTGGTCGAGCCGCGCCTGGGCAGCGGCGCACTGATCGTCGCCGACAACGCCGATCACAGCCCCGATTACCTCGCCCATGTGCGCTCGGCCGCCAGCGGCTATCTGTCGGTGCCGTCCGCCGAGGATGTCGAGCTGTCGATGCGCTTGGGTTGAACTGCGTCGTGCGGGAACTGATCGCCGCCGGCCATCGGGTCAGCGGCATGCAACGCCGCCCGGCAGCTAGGGCTCGCGACGCACCAGCGCGCGGGCCACTCGCCCGATCAGGCAGGCCGCCGCCAGCAGCGCCGAGACGGCGAACAGGAACAGCGGGCTATGCGTCAGTAGCGACTGCAGGATCATGGCGGCAGTCTACGCCCACGCTCCGGGCCCGGCCGCAACCGGCCATGAATCAGCACAGCACCGGCTGTAGGAGCGGCTTCAGCCGCGACCCCCGGGGGCGTATCCGACCGCAGTCCGGCCGCGGTTTCGCTGACTCGCGACGATGTGGGGTGAGATGTGGGGTGGGGGGTCGCGGCTGAAGCCGCTCCTACAGGGGCGTGTCGGCATCGGGCAGGGGACTCGTGGTCGCTGGACGACGGCGCTGCCATTCCAGCGGCACGCTGATGCGCTGGCTCCAGGTGCCGTCCCATTGCGTGGCCAGCCCGTGGGCGTGCAGGACGGCCACCACTTCGCGCGCAATCGCCAGTGCGGCCGCTTCGCCGTCGGCGACGGCGCCGTAGTTCAGGCAAACGCCATAACCTTCGACGGCGGCCTCGGTGTCTTGTGCGTGATAGAACACATAGCCGGCGATCGCGCGCGCCGGCTCCTGTTCGGCGGCGGCGATTTCGGCGTGGATTTCGGCCACGCCGCAGCTGCCGCAGCAGCTGTAGTTCTGGCGGGCGAGGATGCCGCGCGCCTGCAGCGCTTCGAATGCGGTATCCAGGCGATCGCAGTCGGTGGTCGCCGGCCATTGCGCCTGTGCACGCGCATGGTCGTGCAGTGCTTGCTGGGTGAGGCGCCCGGCCTGCGCGTGCAACATGGCGGCATCGAGCGCTTCGGCGTCTTCGACCATCTCGATAGCGGTCTCGACGATCTCATCGGCGGCCAGGAAGCCGGCGGCAACCTCGCGCTCGATGCAATCGCGCAGTTCATCGAACTGTTCCGGCGACGGTGTCGGGCTCATGGCGTTTGCTCCGACGTTTGCGACGCCACCGGCGGAAGCGGCGGCGGAAGCGACGACGACGGCACGGCGGCCGAGCGGGCTGGCCAGTCGCTTGTGCAAGTCGCGCGGACGCGCTTGGACACCAGGAAATACGGCACCCAGATCAGCGCACCGATGACGCTGCGGACGATCTCGCGCACCGTATCGGCATCCAGCGGTTGTGCGGCGACCAGTGGGATCTGCTGCGCGAAGGCATAGTCGCCCACCACCAGCAGCAGGCTGCCGAGCAGCCAGACGATGGCGACCCAGCGCACGTGCCGCGAGCGCTTGAGCAGCAACACCAAGGTAGCGATCGCCAGCAGGATGCTGATGACGTTGGCGACGATCTCGAAGACGATCAAGGGCGCCCACAGTGGGTGGTAGGCCTCGCTGGCCGGGCTCATCAGCTGCGCCAGCGTACCGCTGCGGAGCACCTTGAAATGGTCGTAGTACAGGCTCCAGGAAATCCGGCAGATGCTGCCGATCAGGCCGATGATCACCAGGATCAGCCAGCCGCCGATCCCTTCCGGGCCGCGCTTCGTCACGTTCATCCATCCCCCTGGTTGTGGTGCTGACGTTCGCCAGCCCCCGCTGGCGGCATGGGCGGGTGGCGGCGATCGCGCCCGTGCATGCGTGGCGGCGATCTTACAACGGGAATGAAATCGTCGCGGCACGAGGCCACGCTCAGTCGTGGCGCTCCGGGAACAGCAGGCGCTTGAACGAGGCCCAGCGCAGCGATCGGCGGCGGCGGCGCGGGTAGGCGGCGCTGGCGGGGAGCTGCAAGTCCACTTCGGTGCCGAGCGCGTCGCCGGACAGGATGTTCAAGTTGCCGCCGATGCGCGCGGCGCGTTCGTACATGCCGTCCAAACCCCAATGGCCGGGACGGTTCGGGGTGTGCCGCGGCATGCCGATGCCGTCGTCGCGCACCCGCAGGCGCAGTTTGCGCGGGCTGTAGCCGAGCTCGATCTCCACGGTCTGCGCCTGCGCGTGATGCAGTGCGTTCAACACCGCCTCGCGCCCGATCAGATAGAGCTCTTCGGCCACGCCGGGCAGCAGCGGGCGCGGCTTTCCTTCCACGATCAGGCGCATCTCCGGCAGTGGCTGCACATGCGCCTCGTCGCGCACGTGCAGCAATGCATCGCCCAGGTCGCGCCAATACTGCACGTCGCCGCGCAGGCCGCGGACGCGGTCGCGACCCTCGGCCAGCGCCTGCTCGGCCAGGTCCATCGCCAGCTCCAGGTCGCCGCGCACCGGATCCTGCGGGCCGAGCCGCTGGGTGGCGGCATGCAGGCGCAGGATCAGGCCCTGGCTGCCCTGCAGCAAAGTGTCGTGCAGCTCGCGCGCGATGCGTTCGCGCTCCATGTGGCGTTCCTGCATGCGCAGGCGGATCTGCCGGGCCAGGTGGCGCAGCCGCAGCAGGTACAGCGCGCCCAGGATCGACAGCGCCGCCAGCAGGCACAACAACTGGAACCAGCGGGTCTGGTAGTAGCGCGGCGCGATCACGATCGAAAGCGCGGCGCCGACGTCGTTCCAGACCCCGTCGTTGTTGGCGGCGGTAACGCGGAAGGTATAACGGCCCGGCCCGGGGTCGTTGTAGAACGCAGTGCGGCGAGTGCCCGCTTCCTGCCAGGTCTTGTCGAAGCCTTCCAGCTTGTAGCGGAAGCGCACGCGCTCGGGGATGGACAGGCTCAGTGCGGTATAGGCGATCTGCAGGTTCTCGATGCCGGCCGGCAGGTGCAGTGCCGCCGCCGGGTTGACGCGATAGTTCCGCTGGTTGGCCTGCACCGATTGGATGCGCACGGGCGGGGCGATCGGATTGCGCGCGATCGCCGCCGGATCGATCGAGACCACGCCGCTGGTGGTGGCGAACCACAGCCTGCCGTCGCTGGCCTGCGCGGCGGTCGGTATCGGCCGGAACTGTGCCGGAATGCCGGGCACGCCATCGAGGAAATCGAATAGCTCGTAGCGCGGCGCCGGGCCTTTCGTATCGAACAACCGCCGCACCTGCGCGGCAGTCACGTGCACGATGCCACGCGCAGCGTTCAACCATAGGTCGCCGCCACGCGTCTCGACGATGCCGGAGATGCCGTTGAACGGGCCGTCGACATCGGGCGGCACGCTTTGCAACTGGTTGCCGTGCGCGAACGCCAGGCCGCGCTCGCCGCCGATCCACACGCCTGCGACGCCTTCCGCCAGCGCGGTGACGTTGCCGACTTCCAGCCCTTGCTCGGCAGCGATCGGCCTGAGCGCGCCGTCCTTCATGATGGCGATGCGATTGCGCGCGAAGCCCATCCATAGCTGGCCCCGCGAGTCGGACAGCAGGGTGAGCGGCGATGGGCCCGGCGGCGTTTCGGCCAGATTCTGGTAGTGCCGCCACTTTCCCTGCGCCAGGCGATACACGCCCGGTGTGTTCAACGACACCCACAACGCACCCTCGCCATCGACGGCCAGGGCCTGCACGCCGGAGTAGCCCGACAGGGGCAGCGCGGTGATCTCGCTCAGGCGACCGTCGTGCAGCTTCCACAGGCCATTCGGACCCCCCAGCCAGACCACGCCCTCGCGGTCGCGGTGGGCGGCGGTGATCGGCGGCGGCAGGTCCAGGAACGAGATCCGCCCGTCCTGCAGCCGCATCAGCGGCTGGTTGCGGCTGCCAGCCAGCAGCGCGCCGGCATCGCCCGGCGCGATGGCGAAATCCTGTGCGCCATCGGGGAACAGCGCCGGCACCACGTTGGAGTGGCGGAAACGGTCCAGCCCGCGGCTGCTGCCGATCCACACGTTGCCCTCGCGGTCTTCCAGGATCGGCAGCAGATAATCCGAGCTGAGCCCGTCGGTCCTGCGGAAGTTTTCGAACGAGGTCGCCGGCGCGGCCTCGCCCGCGCCCGCCGAAGCGGCAAGATCGCGCAGGCGGAACAAGCCATCGCCCAGGGTCGAGGCCCACAGCACGCCATCGCGGTCGAACAGCAGGCCGGCGGAAGGCTTGGCGAGTTCGTGCTTGGCCAACGCGCGCGCGTTCGGTTCGCGTGCGGCGAGCTCGTCCGTGGAAGCCTCGCCGCCACGCGTCGGCGATGCCGGCGATGCCGATGCCGATGCCGCCAGCGGCAACGGGCGCACGCCGCGATCGGTCTCGGCGATCCAGATCTGGCCATCGCCGGCCTGGGCGATCTGGCTGATCCGCCCGACCGGCGCGGCGACGCGCTCGAATACCGTGGCGCCCTCACGCAGGAACGCCACGCCATGTTCGGTGGCCACCCACAGCGTGCCGGCGGCATCGACGAACACGGTACGCGCCTGTTCGCCCGGCAGCCGCCACTGCCGCCCCAGCCGCTCCCAATGTCCGTCGCGCAGGCGGATCAGGCCTTGGAACGTCGCCGCCCACAGCGTGCCTTGGCGATCCTGGGCGAAGCGGAACACCGTGCTGGTCGGCAGCCCCTGCGCGCTGCCGTAATGGGTCAGCCGATCGTCGCGCAGGAAGCTCACCGCGCCATAGCGGAAACCGATCCACAGGCCGCCGCCGGGGGGGGCGTACAAGGTCGAGATGCTGGTGGCCGGCAGCACGCTGGCCTGGCCGGTGCGGATATCGGGCAGCTCGAAGCGCTCGAACTGCACGCCATCGAAGCGGAACAGGCCGATCTGGGTGGCCAGCCACAGGTCGCCGTCGGCGGTCTGCGCCAGCGCGGTGATCTGCCCGGGCGCGCCTTCCTTGACGGTCCAGGCGGTGTGGTGGAACTGGCCGATGTGGCGATCGGCATCGAGCGCCTGCGCAGCGCTGCCGATCACCCACAGCACCACGCCCAGCATCGCCACGACGAACGTCCGTGCTGCGCGAAAGCGCACTGGCCGAAGGCGGCCGCCTGGTTCGTTCGATGCGTCGGTCAAGCGATAACCTCGTTGGTATTGCCGTCCCGCTGTGGCTGGCAAGGCTTCCGCGTTGCGTTGCCGATGCCGGTATTCCCCGACCGGCGCGGCCATCGACGCGCTGACGCGCAAGGCACATTGTGCCAGCCCTCGCCCTGGGTCGGGGTGGGCCATACTCGGACGCTATCGATCCGGTCGGCGGCCGCGGCCGGCAACAATTCGATACGTGGCCGCGCCGCCTCGACACAGTGTCGATACCTGCGCGGCGCAGGCTTGCGACATCGGGCCACGCGCCATCCCCACGACCCCACAGGAGTGCCGCCATGTCACAGCGTTGGTTGATCACCGGAAGTTCGCGCGGCCTCGGCCGCGCCTTGAGCGAAGCCGTACTGCAGGCCGGGCATCGGCTGGTCGCCACGGCGCGCGACCCGGCGCAGTTGGCGGACCTGGCCGCACGCCATGGCGATGCGGTGCGCACCGTGGCCCTGGACGTCACCGATCCGGCGGCCGCGGCGCAGGCCGTGCAGGTCGCCGTCGATGCGTTCGGCGGGCTGGACGTGCTGGTCAACAACGCCGGCTACGGCAACGTCGATTCGGTGGAGGACACTTCGCTGGATGACTTTCGCCGGCAGATCGAGACCAATCTGTTCGGCACCCTCATCATGACCAAGGCGGTTATCCCGTTGTTGCGGGCACAGCGCGCCGGCCACGTCATCCAGTTGTCATCGGTGGGCGGGCGCATCGGCGCGCCGGGACGCGCGCCTTACTCGGCGGCCAAGTGGGGCGTGGAAGGTTTCTCCGAAAGCCTGGCGCTGGAGATGGCGCTGCTCGGCGTGCACGTCACGATCCTGGAGCCGGGCGGCTTCCGCACCGACTTCGCCGGCAGCTCGACCGAACTGCGCGAAGGCCGCGCCGAGTATGACGCGGTGGTCGGCGCGACCGCGCGCCGGCAGCGCGACTACGACGGCAACCAACCCGGCGATCCGGCGCGCGCGGCGCAGGCGATCCTGGCCGTGGCCGCGATGGCGCAGCCGCCGCTGCGGCTCGCGCTCGGCAGCGATGCGGTGAAGGCGATCGAGGCGGCCGACCGCGCGCGGCTGGAGGCCTTGGCGCGCTGGCGAGCGTTGAGCGAGTCGACCGATTTCGTGGCGTAGGCGGGTGATGGCAGGTGGGTGGGGGCGCGGCTGAAGCCGCTCCTACAGTGGGACGCGGTGGGATCAGGCGGCCGAGTGACCCGCACGGGCGCGCCGTTCGGCGTCAAGACGGTCTTCACGCGGCCTCGCCCCCTGGGTGCTGCATCTTTGGCGGGCAGTCGATCGGGGTGCCCGTGTCCGCCGTCCGCGGCAATGGGCGTTGATCCAGCGTGATCGCAGTACTGCCTGGCCGTACGGCCGCCACGGGGGAAATCGCCATGCCGCTGTCCCTGCAAAGTCGCAAAGTCTTCTTCGCCGCCTGCGTGCCGACGCTGGTCTTGCTGGGGCTCGCGGCGCCGGCACGGGCGGTCGAGCCGCTGGATACCTTCAGTGTGCGGATCGGCGGCTACATCACCTCCTTCGACACCGAGGTACGCGCCGACGGCCAGGGCCGGCGCGGCACGCCGATCAGCCTGGACAGCGACCTCGGCCTGGACGACGACAACATCGTCGCCAACCTCGGCCTGACCTGGCGGCCCTGGCAGCGCCACGAATTCGGCCTGGCCTATTACCGGCAGAGTAGCGATTCCACCCGCGTCATCGACCGCGACTTCAATTTCGAGGACCACTTCTACCAGACGTCCAGCACGGTGCACTCGGAAGTGGACATGGATGCCTACGAGGCCTCGTACGTGTGGTGGGCGGCCTCGCGCGAGAACTGGGCACTGGGCCCGCGCGTGGGCCTGATCTGGTATCGCATCGAGTTGAGCCTGCGGCTGGAAGCGGACGTCAACGGCGAGCCGGTGAACGGCTCGATCGGCGACGAAGTCGAAGCCGACGTACCGGCGCCGACGATCGGCGCCAGCTGGCGCTGGAGCCCGGCCGAACAATGGCGCTTTTCCGCCGACGCGGGTTATTTCACCCTCAGCGTCGACGATATCGATGGCGACGTCTACTTCGGCCGCGTCGGCGTGGAATGGTTCCCGTGGCGGAGCGCGGGCTTTTCGCTCGACTACACCTCGACGAGGATCAAGGTCGATTCGAACAAGTCCAGCTTCAACGGCAACGTCGATTTCACCGATGCCGGGTTGCGGCTGGGCTTCGTCTATCGCTTCTGAGCGCGGCCCTCACCCCTACCCCTCTCCCGCAAGCGGGACAGGGGAGGCTTGAAGTCTCCCTTCTCCCGCTGGCGGGAGAAGGTGCCCCGAAGGGGCGGATGAGGGCGGCGGCTGGCCTAGACCCAGCCGCGCTTCTTGAACCAGGCCAGCGGCGCCAGGATGCTCAAGCCGATCACCGCCAGGCCCCAGAAATAGGCGTGGTGCCAGTGCAGCTCGGGCATGTTGGCGAAATTCATGCCCCAGATGCCGACCAGCACCGTCGGCGGGATGCCGACCACCGAGGCGACAGCCATCACCTTCATCACCTCGTTCTGGTCCATGTTGATCAGCCCGAGCACGCTGTCGAGCAGGAACTCGATGCGATCGCCCAACTGCTGCTCGAACTCGCTGAGCGAGGCCAGGTCCTTGTGGATCAGCTTGATGCGCTTGCGCACGTCCTCGCCGCCGAACCACGCCGGCATCGCCTCGTCGAGGAAGTTCACCATCCGCAACAGGCCGTGCAAGGTGTTGTGCAGCGCGCCGATACGCCGGCCCATGGCGCCGACATCGTTGAGCATGCGCTCCAGGTGACGCGTGGCGTGGCGGTCCTTGGGATGGTTGAAGGCCTGGCGCGAGGCTTCGCTCATCGCGCTTTCCAGCGATTCCAGCAGATCGGCCAGCGCATCGACGATGTGCTCTATCACCCGCAGGAACAGATCCACCGCGCCGGTGCAGCCGTATTTGCCGAGTTCGGCATCCAGCGTGGCCAGCGCGTCGATCGCGTACTCGCGCTGGACCACCAGCGCGTGCGGCGAGATCACGAAACCCAGCGGCGCCACCACGTGCGCGGCCTCGTACTGGAACCGCGGCAGGTTGAGCACCAGCGCCTCGCCGACGAAGCGTACCCGGCTGCTGAACTCGATCTCGCTGATGCCGGCGCGGTCGGGAATGGCGAAGCCGACCAGGCCGGAGGCCTGCGCCAGTTCCTCCGGCGTGGGTTGGCACAGGTCGACGTACTGCGCAGGCGAAGGACCGGAACCGCCGAGCGATTGGCAACGAAGCATGGGCGTGGTGCTGCGGGAAGAAGTCGGAGCATCGTCCGGCCGATCCGCGCCCGGCGTCAATGCCCGCGCCCGCGGCCGGACAGCTCGCAGGCATGGGCCACCGGCGTCAGTGCGCGTTCGCCGCGGCGATCACCAACTGCGCGACCGCATCGGGATGGGAAACCATCACCACGTGCGAGGCGCCCGGCACCACCACCGTCTTGCGCGCATGCGCGCGCTCGGCCATGAAGTCCAGCGCCGCCAGCGGGATGTTGAGATCGCGGTCGCCGTGGATGAACCACGATGGCAACTGCTGCCACGAAGCGACACGCGCCGCCTCGTTGAGCGCGCCCTCGGTGACCGGGCGCTGGGTGATCGCCATCAACGTCGCCGCCGGCGCGGGCACGTCGGCCGCGAATTGCGCGTGGAACTTGTCCTGCCGGATGTACAGGTCCGCGCCGCCGTCGCTCAGCGCCACCGGCGGCGCCAGCGCCGCGCCCAGGCTGCTGCCGGGGAACTTGCCGGACAGGCCGGCCGCGGTCTCGCCCGGCGCGGCGGCGAACGCGGCCACGAACACCAGCGCACGGATATCGCCGGCGGTCGGCGGGACTTCGCCAATCACCAGGCCGCCATAGGAATGGCCGACCAGCACGAGTGGGCCCTTGATCGTCTTGACGACATCAGCCAGGTAGCCCGCATCGGCGCCGACCCCACGCAACGGGTTGGCGAGGGCGACCACCGGATAGCCCTGCCGCTGCAGGACGGCGGCCACGCCGTTCCAGGACGAGGCATCGGCGAACGCACCGTGCACCAGCACGATGGTGGGCTTGGCGTCGGCGGCACGCGCGGTCGGCCAGACGGCCAGGGCTGCCAGCAGCAGCAATGAGCTGAGTGCTCGGATCATGTCGATTCTCCGGAAGGAATGGGCGGTGCGTTGAAAGTGCCGCTTATCGCGGCGCGGCGATAGGATCGGGGTGATGCACTTGCGGTATCCGGATCGCGCCGGACAGATAGCCGTCGAGCCAGTCGGCGAAGCAGGTCTCGCCGATCAGGGCCGCGGCATCCGGGGTCAGCGTGTGGTCGTCCAGCACGGCGTTGTAGTAGCGCACCGCCGGGTCGGCGATGACCGGCCGGTCGTCCTGGTAGCTGTACATCACCCACTCGACCAGTTCGCACAGCCGGAAGGCTTCCGGGCCGGCGATCTCGACCACGCCATGCGACGGCGGCCCCAGCACCATCTCGGCGAGCAGGTCGGCCACGTCGTTGGCCGCCACCGGCTGCACCCGCGCCGGCGACAGGCGCACGTTGTCGCGGCTGCCGCCCGGCGGAATGATGTTGGCCATGAACTCGAAGAACTGCGTCGCCTGCACCAGCGTGTACGGCATCGGCGCATGCCGGACCAACCGTTCCTGCACTTGTTTGGCGCGGAAGTAGGCGCTGTCCTGCAGGCGCGACGTGCCGACCACCGACAGCGCCAGATGGTGCGAGACGCCGGCGCGCTTGCCGGCGGCGAGCAGCTGTTGGCTGGAACGGCGGAAGAAATCGCTGACCTGCGGGTCCTCGAACGAGGGCGCGTTGGTGACGTCGACGACGGTGTGGGCGCCTTCGAGCACGGCATCCAATCCCTGCCCCGTCACCGCGTCCACGCCGCTGCGGCGCGAGGCGGCGACCACTTCGTATCCCTGCAGCGTCAACCGGTCCACCAGCTTGGAACCGACCAGGCCATAGCCCCCGACCACGACGATCTTCATGGCGTTCTCCAGGTCCGGGTCAAAGTACGATCGGGCTGGACGGGCCGGCGCTGACCGGCACGTCGTTCTCGCCGAGCAGCTGGCGCAGGTCGACCTCGATCGAGGTGCAGATCTGCGAGATCGGAATGTCGTTGGCGCCGCCTTCGAACGGGTTGGCGCTGCTCTCGCCGACCTGGTCCAGCGAGGCGTACATCCACGACACCAGCACGCTCAGCGGGATCGCCAACCAGGCCATGCGGCCGGCGAATGCGCCGCCGACCACCTCGTTCATCGGCACCAGCAGGTCGATCATGCCCAGCGGCAGCAGCAGGCACAGGATGCGCACGAAGATCACGTTGATGATCGCGTACTGGCGCGGATAGGGGTAATTCTTCAGTCGCTCGCTCTTGGCTTGCTGGTCGTGGAACTCGCGTAGGATCTTCTGTAGCTCGATGAAGGTCGCGGTCGGGATGCGGCCGGCGTCCAGCAGCGATTTCAGCGATTCGCTCTGCAGGCCCAGCACTTCGGTCGCCTTGCCGGTGGCGACCAGGATGCGGCTCTTTTCTTCCGGCGCGACGTACTTGGCCAGCTCCGCTTCCAGCGCGCGTTCGCGCTCGGGCACATCGTAGTGTTTGCGGTATTCGACGTTGGAGGCCTTGTTGAAGGTCTCCCAGGCCTTGCTGTCGCGCATCTGGTAGCGCAGCGCGGTCAGCCAGGCCAGGTGGCGGTAGACCAGGCGGCGCGCGTCGTTGTCGTCGTCGACATAGTCGCGGGCCATCGCGCCCCACAGCCGGCTCATGCCGGTGATCGAGGCCCAGACCTGCTGCGCTTCCCACAGCCGGTTGTAGGTCTGAGTGTTCTTGAAACCGGCGGTCAGCGCGACAGTGGTGCCGAGCAGGAAGATCACGCTCCACGGCACCGCCAGCCAATGCAGGCCGCAGAGCTGGTACAGCGAGACCAACACGAGGTTGATGGCGATCAGCCAGTACAGCGAGCGTCGGGTCCAGAAGACGAATTCGGTGAATTTGTATGAACGGCCGGCATGCATGGCGTCGGTACTCCCGTGGTCGGAGGCGATGTGGAAGGGGCGATGTGGAAGGGGCGTTGTCGAAAGGCGGCGCGGCGGAGCGAGCGCTGTGCTTGCGGCGCGGCCGCTAGCCGACGGCGTGTTCGGGCAGGTCTTCCTCGTCGGCGATGGCCGCACGCACGCCGGGGTCTTCATGCATCCGCACCATGAAGGCCAGCAGGTGCGGGTAACCGTCCAGCGCGATGCGCTTGCGGACCGCCCAGCGCAATATGACGAACAGGTAGGGATCGGCGATCGAACGCGCGCCGGTCAGCCAGGCCTTGCCTTCGAGCTGGCGGTCCAGTCGCTGCAGGTGCACCTCCACCTGCAGGCGCGCCTGTTCGCCGAGCGCCTCGGCCAGCGCTTCGTCGGGCAGGAAGCGCGCCGGCGAGAACAGCGGCTTGAACGCGCCATGCACGTCGGAATTGAGATAGGCCAGCCAGCGCGTCACGTCGGCGCGGCCGCGCACGCTGCCGTCGCCCAGCAGTTCCAGCTCCGGGCGCAGCTCGGCCAGATAGGCCAGGATCGCCGCGTTCTCGGTCAGCACGAAATCCTCGTGCACGAGCAGGGGGACGTTGCCGTGCGGGTTGAGCCGCAGATACTCGCCGGACTTGATCGTCTCCGCGCTGGTGCGCACCGCATCGTGGGCGATGCCGGTCCATTGCAGGACGATATGGTCCGCCAACGAGCAGGCGCCTGGAAAGTAGTAGAGCTTCATGGGTCTGTTCCAGTGGAGAGTTGTGCTGCGGGGAGCCTGGCTGCCAGTGGGTGGATCAAGAGGCTTTCTGGCCGTCGCCTCGTCGTGTTGCTGATCGGATTCCGCGGGGACACCGCGCCGACGTGGGTTGTCCCGTGCACGAACGGATGGAAAGTGCACGTCCCGTTACAGCCTCCTCGACGAACTGGCATCCGTCATCTTCGTTGCGACGGACAGAAAGCATTGACGCTTGACCACACCGACAGGCTAGGCCTGGCGAAGATCGCGCGGAAGACAGGCACAGGGACGCAGCCTGTTGTTCGCTGCGCAACAATGCGTGCGGCGCCGGTGTAGGAGCGGCTTCAGCCGCGACCGTTTGCACCGGCGATCGCTCGCGGCGGCTGCGCTGTGGGAGGGGCTTCATCGCTGAGTTGCTTGCGCTTGCGGACAGCGCCCCGGAACCGATGCGCTGCGGTCGCGGCTGAAGCCGCTCCTACAGCATCGATCCAGGCGCGCTGGAGAGAATCGGGTCGCGGCTGAAGCCGCTCCTACAGGGGGCTGTGGCCGGCGGGTCGATTACGCCGCGGGCGTGTCGTCGCCGGGTGCCGGCGCCACCGTCACTATGTGCGAGATGCCCTGCCGGAACATCTTTGCGTAAGGACATGCGCGCTCGGTGTTGCGCACCAGTTCGGCGGCGGTGGTGAGGTCGAGACCGGGCAGGCGCGCAATCACTTCGGCGGTCAGCAGGTACAGGCCATCGACCGGATCGCGCGAGAACGTGACTGCAACCTCGATGCTGGCATCGATCAGCACCAGGCCGGCGCGCGCGGCCAGCAAGCTCATCGCGCCGTGGAAGCAGGCCGCATAACCGGCCGCCAGCAGCTGCTCGGGATTGGTGCCGCCGCCGGCTCCGCCCAGCTCCGGCGGCAGCCGCAACGCGACCGAAAGCGCACCGTCGTCGGACTCCGCCACGCCCGATGCACGCCCATGCCCGGCCTCACCACCGGTGACGCGCACCCGCCCGGTATAGAGCGGACGCACTTCTTCGCCATGGTATTTGTCCAGCACGCTGGTCGGCGGCGGCTTCAGTTCGGTCATTGCACGTCCTGTCCCAGATACGAGTCGCGGGCGATCGATCTTGCGCCGATGCGCCGCTCAAGCGTGCGGCGCGGCTTGTGATTGCTGCAGCCATTGCTCGAATCCCAGCGCACCCTTCCAGGCCGGACCGACCGGCACCAGGGTGTCGTCCTGCAGCGTCGCACCGAAGTACGGCGCGGTGGCGTCGCCGACCACGCGGCGCGGATCCTGGGTCAGTTGCAGGTAGCGCTGGGCCAGCGTCGCCATAGATTCGCGCTCCGGGCCGGCGATCTCGACCACGCCGTTGGCCGCTGGCTGCAGCGCGATGCGTGCCACTGCCTCGGCCACGTCTTCGGCGGCGATCGGCTGCACCAGCGCGGTCGGCAGGCGCAGCGCCTGGCCTTCGCCGTTGGACTGCTGGGCCGCCGACTGGATGATGCCCGGCAGGAACTCGAAGAACTGGGTGGAGTGGATGATCGTGTATGGAATGCCCGATTCGCGGATCAACTTCTCCTGCACGATCTTGCCGCGGAAGTAGCCGCTGGCGGCCAGCTTGTCGGTACCCACCACCGACAGCGCAACGTGGTGGCTGACCCCTGCAACGGCCTCGGCGCCAAGCACGTTGCGGCCAGCGGCCTGGAAGAACGCCAGCACGGCCGCGTCTTCGAACGAAGGCGAATTGGCCAGGTCGACCACCACTTCGGTGCCGACCATCGCCTCGGCCAGGCCGGCGCCGGTGAGAATGTCGATGCCGGTGGAGGGCGCGGCGACGACGATGTCGTGGCCGGCCGCGCGCAGGCGCTCGACGACCTTGCTGCCGATGCGGCCCGTGCCGCCGATGACGAGAATCTTCATGGAAACCTCCGAGTAGGGGTGGGGACGTCCAGGGCCCAGGTCGGGCGCAGCGGTAGGGGCCGCACAAAAATCCTAATCAGTGCGTCGGCGCAACAGTAGGTCCGTGCCGGGACCCGGTTTGTTGCCCGGCACGCACCAATCGCCCGTTCAAGTCGGCGCCTGTTCAAGTCAGCGCCTGCTCAAGTCCAGCCGACCGATACGTCCTGCCGCTCGGTCGCCGCGGCCTGGCGGGTCGATTCCCAGTGCGACATCACGTCCAGATCCAGTGCACGCACCTGGCCGGTGATGAAGTCGATGAACGCGCGGATGCGCTTGGGCAGCTGGCGCCGGCTGAGATAGCACAGGTAGTGACCGCGATCGTCGGGTGCGTACTGGTCCAGGCAGCTGACGATCTCACCGGCCCGCAAGGCCTCGCGGGCCTGGTAGTTCGGCAACTGGGCCAGGCCATGGCCATGCACCACCGCCTGCAGCGTGAGGTCGCCGTCGTTGAACACCAGCGAGGAGGGCGGCTGCACGCTGCAGGCCTTGCCGTCGACGCGGAACTCCCACGGCCGCAGCCGGCCGCCCGGCATGCGCTGGCCGATGCAGGCGTGCGCGGCGAGATCGTCCACCGTGGCCGGCGTGCCGTGCTGGCGCAGGTAGGCCGGCGAGGCGCAGACCAGGAGCTGCATCGGCACCAGCTGTTTGGCGATGACCTGACTGTCTTCGAGCAGGCCATCGCGGAAGGCGACGTCGATGCGGTCGGCGGCCAGGTCCGGCGCGCGTTCGTCCAGCAGCAGCTCCACCGTCACCTCGGGATAGCGGCGGCGGAACTCGCTCAACAGCGGCGCGATCACCCGGCGGCCGAAACCGTGCGTGGCGCTGACGCGCAGGTGTCCCTTCGGCGGGCCGTCGCGCAGCTCGCGCATTTCATCCAGCGCCTGCAGGATGCGCTCCACGCCCGGCCGGCAGCCGTCGTGGAACAGCTCGCCCTCGCTGGTCAGCGAGGTCGAACGGGTGGTGCGCAGGAACAGCCGCACACCGAGTTGGCCTTCGAGTTTCTGCACGCTGCGGCTGACCGCGGAGCGGCCGATGCCGAGGCGATCGGCGGCGCGCGCGAAGCTCCCTTCGGTGGCCACCGCGATGAACGCCACCACCCCGGCGTAACTGGCCGAGAAACTGGCGCTGAGCGGGTCGTGTCCGTCATCGGCGGACGTGGAGGAAGTCAGGGTCATGGGCGGTAGGGTTCCAGTGGGCGCGCATGCATGCGCAGGCACGCATGCGCGCGTTCCAGCCGCTGCCGGCACACGGCGGCGGGCAATCCGATCAGGCTCGCGATCTCGTCGGTTGCCACGCCGAACACGTCGTGCAACAGCAGCACCACCCGCGCGTCGGCGGGCAACGCATCCAGCGTGGCCAGGAACTGCCGCCATACCCGCTCGGCGGGAAGCGGCAGGCCATGGCGGCGGCAAGCGTCGGAATCGATGTCCATGACCTTGAGACGGATCAGCGACCGCGGCTGTGACAACCGAATGGCCTTCGATTGGTGCGTGCCGCGCAACACCGTGCGTCCACGTGGCGATCTACCGTGGCGGCGCCGCGCTGCCTAGCCTTGCGCATCGAGCCAGTGCTCATCCCCTGCCAACGAAAGGACACCACCATGACCCAGCGTCTCGACTACCAGAAGCAAGCGCCCGAGCTGTTCAAGAAGCTCGCTGCCTACGGCATGGCCACCAAGGCCGGCGCCATCGAGCAGTCGATCATCGACCTGATCGATATCCGCGCCTCGCAGCTCAACGGCTGCACGTTCTGCCTGGACATGCACGTCAAGGAAGCCACGATCCACGGCGAGCGCCCGCTGCGCCTGCATCACCTCGCCGGCTGGCGCGAATCGACCCTGTTCAGCCCGCGCGAACGCGCCTCGCTGGCCTGGACCGAAGTGCTGACCCAGCTGCCGCCGCAAGGTGTGCCGGACGATGTGTACGAGCGCGTGCGCACCCAGCTGTCCGAGCAGGAAATCGTCGAACTCACCCACGCGGTGATGGCGATCAACGCCTGGAACCGCGCCAACGTCGCCTTCCGCACCGTGCCCGGTTCGCTGGACACGGCGTTCGGCCTGGACAAGGCGCAGTTGGCCTGAGCCCCCCGCCGCGGCGACCGCCCCCTCCCCCGACCGCGGTCGCCGCGGCAGGTTGTCCTGATCTTTCCACGCTGCCGGAGAACGCCGATGCGCCTGCACCTGTTCATTCCGCTGCTCGCCCTGTTGCCCACGGGCGCGCTGCTGGCCGCCTCGCCGGCGCCGGTCACGCCGGCTGCCATTGCGCCCGAGCCGATCGTCAGGCAAGTGATGACCCAAGCCCTGCCCGACTACCCCGGCAAGGAAGCGCTGATCCTCACCGTCGAATACCCGCCCGGCGGCGCCGACCCGGTGCATCGCCACGACGCGCACGGCTTCGTCTACGTGCTGGAGGGCCACATCGTGATGGGCGTGGCCGGCGGCCGCGAGGTCGAGCTGGGGCCGGGCGAGGCGTTCCACGAAGGCCCCGCCGACATCCACACTGTCGGCCGCAACGCCAGCAAGACCGAGCCGGCGAAGTTCGTGGTGTTCCTGCTCAAGGATGCAGGCAAGCCGGCGGTGCTGCCGCCGCATTGAGTGAAGCACCCTCATCCGCCCCTTCGGGGCAGCTTCTCCCATAAATGGGAGAAGGGAGACCTCACGCATCGCGCGCTCTGGCCGGAGCGTCCCCTCTCCCGCTTGCGGGAGAGGGGCAGGGGTGAGGGTGCTGTTCGCTGGCACGCGCGTGCTGTCATCGCCGCGCTGCGTCAGCGAGGATCCGCTCGGCTTCGGGTCGGATAGCAACTTCTACGCATACGCACGCCACGCGCCCACCAATCTCACCGATCCGACGGGCGAGATCCTGCCGCTACTCGGCTGCCTGGCGTGGAACTACCTGCGCTGCGTGGCGGCGTGCTCGGTCATAGACCTGGCCGGGCAGGCGCTGCTCGATCCCTGCAACATCGACGTCGGCGGCACGATCAAGCAGTGCCTGACAGATTGCATTTGGGACATGCTGCCGATCCCGAATCCGTGCGGCCGCATCGGCCGCTGGATCGGCACCGCGATTGGCACAACCTGGAAGTCAGCAGCTCGCATACCTTCTTCGTCGGCGAAGATGCGGTGGTGGCGCATAATGCCCATGGCAACTCCGCGTCGAGCACTGCTGCCCAACATGCATATGACATTTTTCGAAAAAACAACCCAGGCCGTTGCAAAAACCGGAGTAAGCGGAGGAAATATCCTGAGTTGCGGACGTTCGAAGCGCGCGAATAGGCAGGCGTCTAAACTCAATGAAGCGGCGGGATTCGCCAAGTATGATTCGAGGGTTGTCGCCCAGTCGGTGCCTGGTTCGACTCGGCGAGATATCTTGGACTTTGAGAAGCAGAGAGCAGATTTTCACCGAGACAATGGCGAGCCGATGGGGCAGCACAAGTATCCATGAGTACATCTTCGGGCCTGCACTTCCAGTTGTTGACAAGCTGGTTCGCCTCCAGGGAGGAGAACGCGGGATTCGATATTCAGAACGTATGTATGACGGCTTTCTTCAAGCGCCTGTCGGATGAGATGGGATTGTTGCCTCCGAAGCCCTGGAGGAAGGTCAACGTCGAATATGGGCCTGATAAAAGGGCGCACGTCATGTATGGGCCGCCGCCCGTTTGGACCCTCGAATCCCAAAAGGATATTCGCGAATTCTTCTGTCTGGGTGAGCAAGAGAAGAGGCGATACGGGTGGGGATTAATGAAGGAAGTATGGGCGGCGTGCGCGCCCTCGCTCGGAGACGATGTTCATAGGTTCGATTCTGTTTTCGCGGAAATGGAGCGTCAGGAATTTCGCAATCATTACCTGTGGAAGAAGAAACTGAGCAAGGATCGTAGGCTGCAGGTGAGCATCTTCGTCGAATACACATCGCAATGGATTGATGTCACCGCGGTCCTGGAAGAGCGTGGGGGCGACGTTTCTCGGCACGCGGTGGCGCGCATTGCGCCCAATGAGTTCGCGATCCACGAAATGCTGGGGAGCATAAAGTTCGACCCCGACGTTGGTCCGGCAATCGTGTCGAGGTCGGGGCGGGATGTGGTTCCTATCTCTGCCAAGTAGCGGCGATAGGGTGTCTTTGTGAATGCATCGAAGTTATTCGAGCAGAGCGGAAGGGTTGGAGGTTTAACAAGGTGAAGCTGCTCACTGCATATGCATGGATGGGACTGGGGATCGCGATTGCCTGGTGGGTGTGCCGTGATTACCGCTCGGTTGAGTCGGGTGTCCCCGCGACTACCGAGGCTGGAGTCCGCTTCACCCCCATCCCCATGCCAGACGGCATGCCAGACCACGGCATCATCATTTTCGTGCCACAAAACTGCCCGTCCGACGTGGCACAACGCGCCGATGCTTTGGCGCAGTACCTGTCGGACAAGGGCATCGCCTTCACCCGGTCAACTTCGGCCGAGTACGGCGACCTGGCATCGCGCGAAGAGGTCGACCGGGTGATGGCGGTGATGAACGGGCCGATTCCGGTGGTCTATGTAAACGCCAAGGCCAATCCGAAGCCGGAGGAAGTCGAGGCACAGTACCGGTTGGAAGCGCAGGGGTAGTAGTAAACGGCAAGTAGCAGTCGGGAATTTTCAGGGGCAAGGGATGCAACAAAAGGGCGCAGGGAATGATCGGGGGATCGCCAAACAAGCCAGCGCTGGCTTCGCCGCGCTGTGCCTTTTCATCGGCTTCAATGCGTCTCTGTTCGCGCAAGAGTCGGTGTGCGCGCGCGTCAAGATCGAGATCAAGCAGGAGCTGACGCTCAAGCGCCAGGCCTTCGATGCGGAGATGCGCATCACCAATTCGCTGCCGGCCACCGCGCTCACGTAGGTGGAGGTGCAGGTGCGCGTCACTGACGAGAACGGCACGCCGGCCACCGTCACCACCGATCCCAACGATCGCACCGCGCAGTTCTTCATCCGCCAGACCCACGACGACACCGCCGGCGATGGCCAGGTCGCGGCCAACTCAACCACCGTGCTCAATTGGCTGCTGATCCCGGCGCCGGGCTCGTCCGGCAACACGCCCGCCGGCAAGCGCTATCCGGTCGGCGCGATGCTGCGCTACCTGTATGGCAACGAGCTGCAGGAGATGCAGCTCAGCCCCGACGCGATCACCGTCAAGCCCATGCCGTCGCTGTCGCTGGACTACTTCCTGACCGGCGACGTGATCGCCGACGACCCGATGACGGCGGAGATCGAGGCGCCCGAACCCTATACGCCGGGTGTGCGCGTCAAGAATTCCGGCCTGGCCGAGGCCAAGGCGCTGAAGATCGATTCGGCGCAGCCGAAGATCGTCGAGAACAACCAGGGCCTGGCGGTCAACTTCATGCTGCTCGGCAGTTGCGTGCAGGACGCCCCGGTGGCCAACACGCTGCTCATCGACTTCGGCGATATCGCCCCGGCCAGCGCCAAGATGGGGCGCTGGCTGATGCAGAGCAACCTGGCCGGCAAGTTCGTCGAGTTCAACGCGACATTCACCCATTCCGACGAGCTCGGCGGTGCGTTGACATCGCTGCTGGAAGCCACCAACGCGCACTTGTTGGTGCGCGACGTGCGCGTGGACCTTCCCGGGCGCGACCTGGCGCGCGACTTCCTGTCCGTGGACGGCAGCAACTACCGCGTCTACGAGTCCGAAGGCGTGGACAGCGACGTCACCGATCGCTCGGGCGAGGCCACGCTGAGCGCGGCTGGCGGCGGCTACCAGTTGAGCCTGCCGGCCAGCCAGGGCTTCCTCTACGTGCGCAAGGCCGACCCGTATCACGGGCAGATGGCTTTGGGCACGGTCATGCGCGGCGACGCAAAGCAGATGGCCAGCGAGAACGTGTGGCTGTCCAAGACCAAGAACGTCGACACCAAGCAGTGGGAGTATTGGTTCAACGTGTTCGATGCGAACTCGCCGGGCAACTACCAGGTCGGCTTCAAGCCGCTCGACCAGGTGCCGGCGCCGCCGGTGCTGCAGTTCATCCCCGACCGCGTGGTCAAGGAGCAGCAGCAGGTCTCGTTCCTGGTCGAGGCCTCCAGCCCGATGGGCAAGGCCGTGGCCATCACGCCGGGCCGCTGCCCGCCGGCGCCACCTTCCAGGACCAGCACGACGGCACCGCGGTATTCGACTGGACGCCGGAGCAGGGCCAGGCCGGCAGCTATGCCATCAACTACGTGGCCAGCAACGGGACGCTGAGCGGTACGCGCTCGGCCAAGATCCGCGTCGATTCCAAGACGGCCCCGGAAGGCCCGGCGACGCCCCGTATCGTCGCCCCGTTGGCGGGCGCGGAAGTGCAGAGCCAGCGCCCGTGGCTGCAGGTGCAGACCGGCGAAGACAGCGCCGATCCCACCACCTCGGTGACGTTTCGAGATCTACGCCGACGAGGCGATGCATGAGCTGGTGGCGCAGGGTGCGGTGGCGCGCAATGCCACCGTCGGCGCGCCGACCCAGTGGCAACCGCCGGCCGACCTGGACGACAACACCGTGTATCACTGGCGCGCGCGCCGTCGGTGGCGACCTCAACAGCGGTTGGGTGACGGGCACGTTCTTCGTCAACCTGTTCAACGACGCCCCGGCCAGTTTCAACCTGCGTTCGCCGGCACCCGACGCCACGACGGCGTCGTTGACGCCGCTGCTGTCGGCCAGCAATGCCGTGGATGGGGATGCGGTGCGCTACGCCTATGAGATCTATGGCGACAGTGCGCTGAGCCAGCTGCACGACCGCGTGGCCGAGCTGCCGCCGGGCGATCAGGGATACAGCGAATGGCAGGTGTCGGTGCCGCTGGAGAACGGTGCCAGCTACTACTGGCGCGTCGTGGCGACCGATGAGCACGGCGCCATCACCGTCACCCCGGCGCGGCTGCTCAAGGTCGACACGAGTGCGGCGGCACCGGAAGCGCCGAGCCTCGTGGCACCCCTGCCAGGTGCGTAAGTGACCACCGCCGGTCAAGCGACGCTGCAGGTCCGCAACGGTGCCGCACCTGCCGGCGCGGTGGTGAGCTACGTATTCGAAGTCGACACCGTGTCGAGCTTCAACTCCTCCTCCAAGCAGATCTCGCCGTTGTTGGCGGCCGGCGCCAATGGCCAGACCAGCTGGACGGCGGCCAACCTGGTCGAGAACGCGCATTACTACTGGCGCGCTCGCGCCATGATCGGCGAGGTGGCCAGCCCGTGGGTGCAGGGCCACTTCGTGCTGGACGCACAGAACGAAGCGCCCTGGGTGCCGGTGCTCGAGTACCCGGGCGACGGCGCCTGGATCACCAGCGCGTCGCCCACCTTCACGGTCTATCCGTCGCAGGATCCGGAAGAGGATGCGGTCAGCTACGCGTTCGAGCTCTACAGCGATGCGGCACTGGCCACGCGCCTGGCCTCACGCACCAGCGCCGATCCCAGTTGGCTGCCCACTGGCGGCCTGGAGGATGGCGGCCATTACTTCTGGCGTGCCCGGGCGCAGGACGCGCGCGGCGCGGCCAGCGCTTGGAGCGCGGTGGCGGCTTTCACCGTTTACACCGGTCAATACACGCCGCCAACGGTCGCGGTCGTTCGGCCGGCCACGCTGGTCGATGCCAGCACACTGTCGGCAACTCCGCGCACGGCCGCCCACGGTGGCACAATCGTCGCGCTTTCCCCGTCCGTAGCGAGATGGAAGACCCCACCGACCTGTTCACCCGTCTGCGGCCGCGCCTGCTCGGCGTGGCCTACCGCATGCTTGGCTCGCTGGCCGAGGCCGAAGACGTGGTGCAAGACGTCTGGCTGCGCTGGCATGGTGCCGACCGCGGCCAGATCGACAACGCCGAAGCCTGGCTGGTGGCCACTACCACCCGCCGCGCCATCGATGGACTGCGCCTGGCGCACCACGCGCGCGAGCAGTACGTCGGCATGTGGCTGCCCGAACCGGTGCTCACCGAGGACAGCGCCAGCCCGGAATACATGCAGGAGAAAGCCAGCGATCTGTCGGTGGCCTTCCTCAACGTGCTCGAGCGATTGACCCCGGATGCGCGCGCGGCCTTCCTGCTGCACGAGGTGTTCGACCAGGACTACCCCGACATCGCCCGCACCCTGGGCAAAAGCGAAGCAGCGTGCCGCCAGCTCGTGCATCGCGCGCGCTTGCAACTGCGCGAGGCACGGCCGCGCTACGACGTCCCGCAGGACGTGCACCAACGGCTGATGCGGCGCTTCATCGAAGCGCTCGCCAGCGGCGATTACCGCACCATGAAGCTACTGATGGCCGAGTCGGCGACGCTCATCGGCGATGGCGGCGGCATCGTCACCAGCTTTCCCAAGCCCATGGTCGGCGGCGAGCGCATCGCCCAGTTGCTGTACGCGCCACACCTGCGCCGCAAGGCCGAACTGGAGATCGTGCCGGTCAACCTCAATGGGCGCGCCGGGCTGCTGCGCTACTTCGGCGGCCAGCTCGAATCGGCGATGGCCTTCGACACCGATGGCGAGCGCATCGTGCAAATCCTGGTCCAGCGCAATCCGAACAAGCTGCAGCGCATCGTGGCGCAGTGGATGCCGGCGCTGCGCTGAACGCCAGCGCCGGCCGTCAGCGATCGCCCGCGCGCAACTCGGCGAGCAAATAGCCCGCGGCCAACAGCAGCCCGGCGCTGATCGCGCCCCAGACCCAAGCGATATCCAGTCCCGCTTTCTCGTGGAACTGCCACAGCAGGATCACCGCGGGCAACGCGCACAACGCGACCGCCTCGACCAGGCCGAGCGGCCGATGGCCGACCTGGACCACGTCGCCGTCGTCCCGGTTGAGCCATCTGCGGATTCTGTCGAGCCTGCCTGCCATCGCCCCCCCGGCTTCACGAATGCGCCATTGAAGCGCGGGCCGGGGCCGGCGTCCAGCCACACCGGCTGGATGCCGCCGATCTCATTCCTCGAACGGTGCGCCCATCAAGGCGTCCACCGACGACTGTGCCTGATAGCCATGCACGAAGCGCTCGCCGAAGTCGCGCGCGAAGTTGTCGTAGGTGGTCTGCGGGCGCGACGCGGCGATATTGCAGACCGCGTGGCTGAAGCAGCGCTTCATGTCCAGGCGCGGGTACTCGGCCACGATGGCGGCCATGCGTTCGGGCGCGATCGCCTCATGTTCCCAGCCACCGTAGTCCACGCCTACGCCACGCTGAGACAGCGCCACCTCCACTTCCTTGTAGCGGCCGATCGACGGGGTGGAGTTGAGCGCCACGCCGTCCCACACCAGCTGGCAGCGACGCGGGTCCAGCCCGGCGCCATGGGCGAAATCGCGCGCAGCGTTGGCGCCTTCGACCTCGAAGCGCAGCGGGCCCTGGAAGGCGTCGGACAGGCCCAGGTCGTGCAGCAAGGTGATCACCGCCAGCACTTCGGCGTCGTAGTCCAGCCCATCGCGCTTGCCGATCAGCGTGGCGAACAGCCACGACCGCACGACGTGGTTGAACAGCCAGGGCTCGTGATTGGCGCGCGCGAAACAGATCGCGCGCTCCACCACCGGAGTGTCGGCGACTTCGACGCCGGCCAGCCACTGCGTGGCAGGCGACAGCGGATGCAAGGCAGGAGCAATGGCATTGGGATACGGATACATCGGCGCGGCCTCCAGGTGGGGAAGCCGCAGCCTGCGCGCATGTCCGCCGCCGCGGAATGCACCCGCGCGGCCACGCCGTGTTGCCTGCGATGCACCAATGGCTTGTAGCCCTCCTGTAGGAGCGGCTTCAGCCGCGACCGTGACCCGTCCTCACCAGAAAGATCTCCCGCACCGCAGGCATGTCGCGGCTGAAGCCGCTCCTACAACGACCCGCGGACACTGCGCAGCTGCACTGCAGGAGCGGCTTCAGCCGCGACCGTGAATCATCCTCCCCGGAAAGATCTCCCGCGCCGCACAGATGTCGCGGCTGAAGCCGCTCCTACAGTGCAATCCCGCCATCCGCGCGACACCCATTAGTGCGCGAAGAGCAACGCAGTGCGCACGTCCACGTACCTACTGCCCATCGATGCATGCGCCTAACGTTCGTCGCCATCGCCAACGGTGGCGAGCGATCGGCAGCGAGGACACGCAATGGGCAAGCTCACGGGCAAGGTGGCGTTGGTGGCCGGCGGCAGCAACCGCATCGGCCTGGCCGCGGCGCGGCGCTTCGCCGAACACGGCGCGCAGGTGCTGATCACCGGCCCGCGGCGCGAACGCGTCGACGCCGCCATCGCGCAGATCGGCCACGGCGCGACCGGCGTAGTCGGCGAGCGCGACGACATTGCCCACCACGACGCCGCGGTTACCGAGCTGGTGCACGCCCACGGCGGGGTCGACATCTATCTCGCCGCCGCCCACGTCTCCACGATCGTGCCGGTCCACAGCGTGCTCGAAGCCGAGTACGACGGCCAGTTCGCCAATAACGCGCGTGGTCTGCTGTACGGCATCCAGCGCACCGCGCCAGCGATGCGCGAGGGCGGTGCGATCGTCATCACCGGCGCAGTCGCCGACGCGTTCCCCGCCGCGAGCCGCGTCGTGCACGCCGGCGCCCGCGCGGCCGTGCTCGCCTTCGCGCGGGTATGGGCCGACGAACTGAAGACCCGGCAGATCCGCGTCAATGTGATCAGCGCGAACGCGCCCGACGAGCTGCGTCTGTGCGCCCGCGACCGACAACAAACACCGCTGGCGCCGCCCGCCCGTCACTCAGCCTGCGCCAGCGCCAGCGCGCGTTCCGAAGCGTTGGCCGACGCGGCGCTGTTCCTGGCGTCGGACGCCAGCCGCTTCATCACCGGCATCCATCTGCGCGTCGGCGGCGGCGTCTCGCTGCTGTAGCGCCACACCCGCGCGCCTCCACGCGCCCTTCCCCGAGGACTACCGCCATGCGTACGCCCCATCGCCGCCCCGATCCCGATGCTTTCTCGCCCGTCGCTGCACCCGTGCGGCCCACCGTCGATGCCACCCGCCGCCAGTTGCTGGTCGCCAGCCTGGTCGCGACCGCGGCCGCGGCGTTGCCGTTGTCGGCCGCGCACGCCGCTCCCTCCCGTCGTCCCCCCGTTACCCAGAGGAACACCACGATGTCTTCGATCACTACCGCCGATGGCTGCGAAATCTTCTACAAGGACTGGGGCAGCGGCCAGCCGCTGGTCTTCCACCATGGCTGGCCGCTGTCCAGCGATGACTGGGACGCGCAGATGCTGTTCTTCGTGCAGCAGGGCTATCGCGTCATCGCCCACGACCGCCGCGGCCACGGCCGCTCCAGCCAGACCGCCAGCGGCCACGACATGGACACCTATGCCGCCGATGTCGCCGCGCTGACCACTGCGCTCGAACTGCGCAATGCGATCCATATCGGCCACTCCACCGGCGGCGGCGAAGCCACCCGCTACGTCGCCCAGCACGGCGCCGGCCGCGTCGCCAAACTGGTGTTGATCGGTGCGGTGCCGCCACTGATGGTCAAGACCGACGCCAACCCCGGCGGCCTGCCGAAGAGCGTGTTCGATGGCTTCCGCCAGCAGCTGGCGGCCAATCGCAGCGCCTACTACTGGGAGGTACCGATTCCGTTCTACGGCTTCAATCGCCCCGGCACGCCGGTCATCGAGCCGGTGCGGCTGAACTGGTGGCGGCAAGGCATGACCGGTGCGGCGAACGCGCACTACGACTGCATCGCCGCGTTCTCCGAGACCGACTTCACCCAGGATCTCAAGCGCATCGAGGTGCCGACGCTGGTGATGCACGGCGACGACGACCAGATCGTGCCGATCGCCGATTCGGCGCTGCTGTCCTCGCGGCTGCTGCGCAACGCGACGCTGAAGGTCTACCAGGGCTTCCCGCACGGCATGTGCACCACCCATGCCGATGTGATCAACCGCGACCTGCTGGAGTTCATCCGGCGCTGAGCCGGCAAGCGGTCGGCGCGGCCACGCGGTCGCGTCGGCCGTTCCCGCCAGCCACCACACGCTCACGCAGTCGCGAGCCAAGTCGCCTAACCCATGGACCCCAACCTCATGAAACGTCTGCAAGACAAGGTCGCCCTGATCACCGGCGGCAACAGTGGCATCGGCCTGGCCAGCGCCCGGCTGTTCGCGCAGCATGGCGCCAAGGTCATCATCACCGCGCGCCGCCAGGACGTGCTCGACGCGGCGGTCGCTACGATCGGCCACGGCGCACACGGCATCCGCGGCGACGTCACCGACATCGACCACCATCGCGCGGTCGCCGAGGAAGTGCGCGCCCGCCATGGCGCGCTCGACGTCTACATGGCCAACGCCGGCGTGCTCACCATCACCCCGTCCGAGCAGGTCAGCCCGGCCGAGTTCGACGCCCAGTTCAACACCAACGCGCGCGGCATCTTCTTCGGCGTGCAGGCGATCGCGCCGGTGCTGCGCGAGGGCGCCAGCGTGATCCTGACCAGCTCGCTGGCCGCCGCGCGGGTGCTCGATGGCCACGCCGTATATGCCGGCGCCAAGGCAGCGATGGAGGCGTTTGCGCGCAGCTGGGCGCTGGAGTTCCGCGAACGCCGGGTGCGCTTCAACGTACTCAGCCCCGGCCCGGTCGACACTGCGATCCTGGAAAAGCTCGGCGTGCCCGAAGCAGACCGTCCCGGCTTCCTGCGGATGATGGCCGAACGCATTCCGGCCGGTCGGCTCGGCCTGCCGGAGGAACTCGCACACGCCGCGCTGTACCTGGCCTCGGATGAAAGCCGCTTCGTCAACGGCACCAATCTTCGTGTCGACGGCGGCATGTCGTTGACCTGATCCCCCCACTTCGGAGCAGCCACATGTTCACCCCCTATAACCCGGACCTCGTCCAGTTCATCGACGTGCTCGCCGAGACCGGCAGCCACTACCGCATCGAAGAGATGGAAGCGCTGTACACCGACGACCTCGGCTTCCTGGTGGTCACGCCCGAAGGCAGCATCGCGCGCTTCTCGAAGGACGAGATGCTCGGTGAGTTCCGCGACCGCCGCGATGCCGGCGAGCCGCCGCTGTCCACCGAGCGGCGCATCCTGCATATCGAAGAGCAGGGCGATGCCGCCACCGCGCTGCTGTACCGCCGGATGAGCCAGGACGCCGACGCGGCGCTGTATGAGCTGCGACTGCGCAAGACCGAGGGCCGCTGGCAGGTGGCCGGCGAAACCGTGGCGCCATGGCCGGACCTGGCTCAGGCAAAAGGATTCTTGCCGCCGCGCAAACAAGCGAAGTAAGCGCCAGGCGATCGTCGGCGCATGACTGGCGCGGATGATCGGCGCAGTGCGTCGTCCCGGGTGACTGCCGCGGTCAGCGCGCCCAGGCGGCAGGGGCGGCGCACGACCGCCGCCTCGTCGTGCCAGGCCTGGTCGCTGGCGAGTTCACGGCGCCGGCTCCAGCGTCATGACCCGCACGTAGCGTCCGCTCAGCGCGCGGTCGAGCTCACCGGTCAGGCGGACTTTGTCGTTGGGCCCGACCTGCCGTTCGCGCCACAACGGCGCCTTGATCTCCACCCGGATCTCGCCGGTGCCATCGCGGAAAGTGAACTTGTCGCCGCGCACCTGGTTGACGATGTTGCCGGTCAACGTGACCTGCGCGCCTACGCTGGCGGCACGTACCTGCGCCACCGTCTGCGGCGGCGCGGTCGCCGCCGGGCCGGTGAACTGCGCCACCGCGTTCGTCGCCAGCAACGCCCCTACCAGCAAGATCCCCAGCTTTCCTTTCATGGGCACACCCCTTGTTGAGTTGGCAGCTCGTTGGCGAGCATCGCCGGGGGCGGTGTTATGCAGTCGTGAAGCGCCTGAGGCGGCCAAGCGAGCCTTCGGCGACGATGCGAAGCCCCGATTCTCAAGCTCTTTGTAGGAGCGGCTTCAGCCGCGACCGAGGGACCCGGCGGTCGCGGCTGAAGCCGCTCCTACAGGAAGACCTATCCGAAGCCGGCATCCGTAGCTGCCAATGGCAATCGGGAGACAAGCTTTTGTCTTCCCACTCTCCCGATCGGCGCCAATGCAACCAGTGGCCTCTCATCGCTGCCGCCGATACCAGTCCCACACATGCTCCGGCAGCCGTCCCGCCAGGTCGATGTCGAGCGCCGCGTAGCTGTCGAGCGTGTCACGCAACACGCCGTGCCCAGGCGTATTGGCGACGCCAAACTCATGCTCGCCCAGCGGCAGCTGCACCGCGGACCAGTCGTAGAGCCGGTCCACGCGCGCCAGCATCGCCGCCTGCAGCCAGCCGCGCAGCGGGTAGACGCGATGGCCACGCACGGCCAGCTCGCGCAGGGCCTGCACCAACGGCGCGTTTGCACCGCGCACCCATTCGGTCTTGCCGCCGGCACGTTCCACGATCGTCAACGGCGCGGGCGCGCGGTGCGCACGCAGCGGCCGGCGCAGTTCCAGCTCGAGATCGCGCGCATCGCGCTGTGTGTCCGCCTCCACCAGCGCACCGGCCTGCAGGTCGAAGAACTCGAACCACCGCGGGTGCAGCGTGCCGATGCGCGACAGCGGATCGCGCGAGAAGCCGATCTTGCAGAAATCCTCCCAGGCGCACGGGAACACATAGGTGAAGTAACGCCCGTCGATGCGGATCTCGTTGCTGATGTCGTCGTGTGGAGTCATCGGCCTGCCTCGTTGCGGCCGCCAATCTGGCGCATTCGCGTCGCAGGCGATGTGATGCCCGCCGCGTCCGCGGAATCTACCGTGAGCCCGCGGCATCGGCGGTCCGACCGCCATCGGCTAAGCTGCGCCATCAGCCGCCAGGTCATCCCGATGGGCTCCCTCGTCTTGCTGCTTATCGCACTGCCCTTCATCGTGCTCAGCGTGCATTTCAACCGGCTCGGCCGCAGGAAGATCGATCAAACCCTGAAAGACACCTTCGCCCAGCGCACCTTCCAGACCCCTCAGGGGTCGGTGAGCGGCACGACCTTGCGCGTGGTCAAGATCAGCAAGCAGACCTCGCGCTACGCGGCCGACGAGGTCTACCGGACCAAGTTGGATTCGATTCCCGCCGACGCCTTCTGGTATTGCGTCGGCCCCGGTCCGAGCTACTTCCTGGCCATTGCAATCTTGCAGACCGGCGATGGCCAGGTCTGCGCCGATTGGATCGTGCGCCCGCTCACCGAGCAGGCTATGCGCGCGGCCCTGCTAGACGATCGCAAGGCCACGGCGATGGCGTTCGGGGAGGCGATGGAAGGCTGAAGGCACCGCGACATGTAGCGATCACTAATCAAACCGTGCCCGCGCCTGCGCGCTACGCACCTGGTCGCTCATCCGCCGCGCCGCCCAGTCATCGGCGACCTCGACCTGCACCCCGTGCGCCTCCAACGCAGAAAACAGCAGCGCGGCCGCCTGCAGCGGGAAGACCCGCAATGGAATCTTGTGGGCTTGCCCGTTGCGCAGCTCGATCCAGAACACAGGTACACCCTGAGGCGCCTTGGCCATCCGCGCGACCTCGATCCAGGCACGCGTCACGTGGCCGAACTGGACAGTGCGCGAGCCGGTGGCGCTGGCCGTCTTGAACCCACTGCGGCTGATTTCCAGACGAAGGCTTGCAAGGAACCCAACGAGGATCGCCGCCCCCGCCAAGGCCGCAACCAACGGTCCTGCGTGGCCCTTCTTCAAGAAGATCGCCAACGCCAGCCCTACGAAGAACAACATGCCGATCGCACAAACCACCCGCAGGTGGGTGCCTATGCCAAACCGGCGCGTACCCGATGCCAATGCCATGCCATGCAGCTCCTTGGGTGAACCTCGAACGTCCTCGACTTGCCCAGCCATCGCCAGGCGACACTAAACATGCTGGTCCAGCATGATGACGTTCCCGTCCGGGTCGGACAGGAGGATATGCGCCGGACCGATGGTCTGCGGGTCGGCGCGGGTGGTCAGCGCGACGCCCTGTTCTTCCAGCGAACGCTGCAGCTGGCGAACATCCACGAACGATTCCAGCGCGTTCGCGGCCTGGTCCCAGCCCGGGTTGAAGGTCAGGATGTTGTGCTCGAACATGCCCTGGAACAGCCCGATCACTGTCGAACCATTGCGCAGGATCAGCCAGCCTTGCGCTGCGTCGCCATGGAACGGGCTGAAGCCGAGTTTCTCGTAGAAGGACTGAGAAGCCTGCAGGTCCTTGACCGCCAGGCTGATGGAAAAGGCACCGAGTTCCATGACGGCATCCTTGGAGGGTCTTGAAGCCAGAAGCATAGCGCCGCGCGCCGTCGCCAAACGCCCGAACGCGATGCACCGCCGGCAGCCTGCGCCTGCGGTTACGCACGCACCCTAATCCCCCTGCGCCTCGCGTTCCTCCAGCCCGTCCGCGAACTTCCTCATCAACCGCACCAGCGCGTCCAGGTCTTCCTGCGGCCAGGTGTCGAAGATCTTCCGTCCCAGCCGCTCGCGGGCCTCATCGAGGCGATCGGTCATCGCCTTGCCCTGCGGCGACACCCTGGCCTCGCGCATGCGCCGGTCGGCCGCATTCTCGGTGCGGACCACCAGTTCCTTCTGCGCCAGCTTGGCGACCTGCCGGCTGACCGTCGTGTAGTCGCGGCCGAGGCGGTCGGCCAGTTCCACCACGCCGATCGGACCCAGCCGTTCGATCACCACCAGCAGCCGGAACAGCGCCTGGTCCAGGCGGATGCCGGCCTCCCTGATCAGCCGTTCGTCGTTCCGCGGCCGGTTCATCACGCTGACGATGCTGATCAGCGAGCCGTGCAGCGCCTTCAGCTGCGCCGAGATATGTGTATCTTGCACTTTCTTTTTCGTGGTCATAGCCTAGTCCTCCAATAAGTGCATATTACACACACCGGAGACGGCGACATGAGCACGACCCCTGACGTATTGATCTGCGGCGCCGGCGCCGCCGGCCTCACCCTGGCACTCGAACTGGCCCGGCGCGGCGTCGATTTCCGCCTGATCGACAAGCTGGACGCGCCCTTCCACGGCTCGCGCGGCAAGGGCCTGCAGCCGCGCACCCAGGAGATCTTCGAAGACCTGGGCGTGATCAACCGGCTGTTCGCGATCGGCGGGGCCTACCCGCCCAACCGCAGCCACCATCCCGACGGCAGCCATGCCGACCGACCCATCGCCGAGCCCGCCCCCGCCACCCCGGCCGAGCCCTATCGCCAACCGTTGATGGTCCCGCAGTTCCTCACCGAAGCCGTCCTGCGCGAGCGCCTCGCCGAACTCGGCCATCGACCGGAATTCGGCCACGACCTGATCGCCTTCAGCCAGGACAGCGACGGTGTGACTGCGCGCGTGGCCAGCGCCGACGGCGAGCAGACCCTTCGCGTGCGCTACCTGGTCGGCACCGATGGTGGCCGTAGTTTCGTGCGCACCGCGCTGGGCATCGAATTCCCCGGCAAGACCCTGCAGATGCGCGCCGTGGTCGCCGACCTCGAACTCGATGGCCTCGACCGCGATGCCTGGCACCAGTTCAACGAGACCTCGAACGAGCGCCGCATTTCGCTGTGCCCGCTGGCCGGCACCGAACTGTTCCAGCTGCAGGCGCCGGTACCGCTCGAAGGCGACATCGACCTCTCCTCGGCCGGCCTGGCCGCGATGGTCCGCGAGCGCACCGGCCGCGACGACCTCCGCATCGGCACCGTGTATTGGGCTTCGGCGTACCACATGAACGCACGGCTGGCCGAGCGCTACCGCGACAACCGCGTGTTCCTGGCCGGCGACGCCGCCCATACCCACCCGCCTACCGGCGGCCAAGGCCTCAACACCAGCATGCAGGATGGCTACAACCTGGGCTGGAAACTGGCCGCCGTGCTGGCCGGTGCACCGGAAACGCTGCTGGACAGCTACGAACAGGAGCGCCGCCCGATCGCCGCCGGCATGCTGGGGCTGTCGACCAAACTGTTGGACGACGCCAAGCGCGGCGAATTCCGCCGCGGGCGCGAGGTGCAACAGCTTGATCTCGGTTACGCCGACAGTGCGCTAGCACTGGAGTTGCCGACGCGCACGAGCGGACTGCGTGCGGGCGATCGCGCGCCCGATGCGATATTGCGCGGCGCGGCGGGGCAGAGCCGGCGCTTGTTCGATCTTTTCGCGGGCACGCATTGGACCTTGCTGGGGTATCACGCTATCCGCGGATCGATGCCGGCCCGGCGCAATGTGCAGGTGCATGTCATCGCACCGACCGGCGACCTGCGCGATGAGCAGGGTCAGTTCCTCGATGCGTATGCGCTGGCAGAGGGCGACTGGGTATTGGTGCGGCCGGATGGGTATGTCGCTGCGCTAGTGGCCCCGGGCGAAGTGGATGCACTGGCCCAATATTTCGCGCGCGTCAGCTAGCAGGCTTGCGGCCCGCACAGCGGCCCATCGCGAGCAACGACAGCGTCCTAGACGCTCATCAATGCATCGAACCAGGACGCCCGCCACTCCGTCCGGTAGCTTCGCTTCACGAGACAGGCGAAGTCATGCTGCGCTGGCGATCCGGCCTCGCCAACGGCCATGACGCCGCGGATCCGATAGTCGTCGTATGCGAGTTCCACAGGCTCCCCGACGAAAGTGACCACATCGTCGTCGGGCGACGCCTGCATCTGCCCACTTTCGACCGTGACCGTGGCGCCAGATGACAGGGGGACCAGCCGAACATCCTGCAACACAACCGGCGCCTTGCCCCGAAGCCGCAGGGCCTCCATCCGAAGGCGATAGGGCGAGCCCCGGCGCGTGGCATGGCCCTTGCCGAAATCCCCGATCAGCTCGGCCGTGAGTTCCATGGATCCGGCCTCACAGGAGGCCTCGCTGAAGTCGTAGTAGCGGTATCGATCAAAGAGCAGGACAACGAGCAGCGCGACCGCGCAACCTGTTCCCAACACAGGCCAGGCGAAACTTCGGCAAGCCTTGTTCATGCTCGCCCGCGTTGCGGCATCGCGATCTTGTGCTCCATGGCAGTCAATCCGTAGTTGCGCACCAGAACCCCTGGGTATCTCCGAACTCATGCCGCGGGTGATCCGCGCGCTTCGAACGCGCCCACCCGACCCATCGCTCATTGAAGCCGAATACGCCGTGCCTGCCAATGGCCCAGGCCACCAAGCACTTGGCAACAACCTCGCAAGCCGTAGCGAATGCAGGCGCCCCGCACAGGGGAAAAGAACCAAAGAAAAGGGCTGCGTTTCCGCAGCCCTTCAATCACCCAAGCGCCCTGCCTGCCTACTCTTCCTCATCCTCTTTCCCGGGCTGCTGCTGTTGTTGCTGCTGTTGTTGCTGCTGCTGGCGACGCTGCGACTCGTCCTGCTCGGTGTTGTCGCCCTGCTGCTTGTTCGGGTTCTGCTGATTAGCCATTTTTCTGCTCCGGTAACGGTGGGGGTTCACCGTGGGCAAAGGCTGCACCGGCGATCGTTAGCGCGGCGTGGTGCAGTCATTAGGGCACTGAATTCTTAAGCGGACCCGCTGACGCGGCCATCACGCCAGCCGGGATCCGGGCCCCCCTGAGCCGGTCAATCCGAGATCCAGACATGCCGCCATGTCGCTTTCTGCCGGCAGAAAGCCACGCCACTGGACTCGATGCCCCCCCAAATCACGACGTCGTGCCGGCACGAGAGCGCCAGCACTTCACCACCTTCGGCATCCGCAGGCCCGTCCAAGGCTTCCGTCCGTTCGTACCGGCCCGGCGCCCCCGCTTCCACCGCTCACTCCCGCTCGCGATCCGCCGCCACCTGGGTGGCGGGCACGCTACTCGGTGTTCGCGGACAGCCCTTAGAATTGCGCGAACTCCCCGCGCGACGTCGAATGTGATCAAGGCCATCTGCTTCGACTTCGACGGCGTGCTCACCACCGACAAGAGCGGCTCGCTGACCACCTTGCGCTCGCTGTCCCGGCAGACCGGCATCGCGGAAGACGTGTTGTGGGAGGCCTTGCGCCCTTTCAACGACGACCTGCTGCTCGGCCGCACGACGCATGCGCGGATCTGGCCGCAGGTCGGCGCGCGCCTCGGCCACCCGCTGCCGATGGCAGCGCTGGAAATCGCCTTCCAGGACACGCCGATGAACCGGCCGATGTTGGCGCTCGCCCGGGCGCTGCGCGCGCAGTACGCCGTCGGCATCATCACCGACAACAAGGCCGATCGAATGGATTTTCTCTGCAGGCAGCATGGGCTGGCGAACAGCTTCGATCCGATCGTGGTGTCGGCCGAGGTCGGCAGCGGCAAGGACCAGCCCGCCATCTTCGCGCATGCGCTCGAACGCCTCGGCGTCCAGGCCGGCGAATGCCTCTTCATCGACAACACGCTGAAGAACCTGGCGGCGCCCGCCGCGCTGGGCATCAAGACGCTGCATTTCGACGACGGCCGCAACGACGTCGAAGCATTGCGCATCGCCATCGCGCAAGCGTCGGCCGCCGCGCTTGGCGAGGGCTAGATCCGCGTCGTCGCCAGGAAGCGCTCGCGGTCTTCCTCGGTGCGGCGGCGGATCTCGGCCAGTGCGGCCGTTTCGGTGGCCGCCAGCATCGATTCGAACAGGCGCTGGAAATGCCCGCGCATCGCCGCGCGCGCACCGGCCGGGTCGCGCGCGCGCAGGGCATGGACGATGGCCGCGTGCTCGTCGGTGCGCGAATCGCCGTCGTTGTGGCAGACCCGCGCATAGGCCTGCTTGACCCGCGGCAGTTCGGTGCGCATCCGCCAGATCTGCTGGATGCAGTACTCCACCACCGGGTTGCCGCAGATGCGCGCGATCGCCAGGTGGAAGCGGCGGTCGTACTCGTTGGCTTCCTCGTCGCTGGCCTCCGGCGCCGACATCGCGGCCAGCAGCGCCTCCATCTCGACGATCTCCTCGTCGGAGATGCGGCTGGCCGCCAAGGCGGCGGCCTCGGCCTCGATCAGGATGCGCGCGGCGGTCAGGTCGAACGCGGTCACGTCCGGCAGCGCGCCCAGCGCCGGCGCCGGCCGCGCCCGCACATACACGCCGGAGCCGGTCTTGATCGAGATCCAGCCCTGCGCCTCCAGCGCGATCTCCGCCTCGCGGATGGTGACCCGGCTGACCCCGAACCGCTCGGCCAGATCACGCTCGCCCGGCAGCCGCGAGCCCGGCGGGAATTCACCGGTTTCGATCAGCTTGAGGATTTCGGTGGCGATGGATTGGTAGAGGCGGTTGTCCGACATGCTGAGGGGTCTGGTCAGTGGCGAGCGGTGGGGTCGTCCACGGGGTACTCGGGGCCGGTGGCTGGGAGCGGTAAGAGCCACCGGTCCGCGTCACCGGCTTCAGAACCGATATCGTACACCGAGATATGCGCGCCTCCCGTAGCTCACGTACTCGCGGAAATTGCCGTAGATGGGCTGGTAGGCGACCCGGCCCTCGTTGGTCAGGTTGGTCAGCTCCATCGACATCGAGAACTGGTCGGTGAAGCGGTAGGTGGCGCGGAAATCCACGCTGGTGTTGTCGCCGTAGTAGCGGTTTTGCTGGGCGACGTTGCCGGTGAAGTCCTGGTAGTAGTGCGAGCGGTACTTGGCGATCGCCTGCATGTCGAACTTGCCCAGGTCCCAGTAGATCGAGCCCGAGAAGACATTGCGCGAGAAGCCGCTCAGCCCGGCCGGCGCGACGATCGCCGGGATCACCTGGCCGGTTTGCGCATCGACCTGTTCGCCCAGGCGCGGGTCCTGGGTTTCGTAGTCGGTGTCGGCGTAGTTGTAGCTGAGCTTGAAGCCCAGCCCGTCGAACGGCTGCGGCAGGTAGGACAGGCGGTGCGAGGCGGTCAGCTCGAAGCCGGTCAGGGTGCTCTTCTGGTCGGTGGTGACCTGCTGGCGCACCGGCACCACCACGTCCTGGCCGTCGAAGTTATAGGTCTCGTCGACCAGGGCGATCTCGGTGCCGCCGTTGAACTGCTTCCAGTACACCGCGCCGGCCAGCAAGGTGTCGGGGTTGGCGTACCACTCCAGCGACAGGTCGCCGTTCCAGGACATCAGCGGTTCGGCGGCCGGGTTGCCGCTGGCGGTGATGTTGCTCAGCGCGTCGGCGAGGTCGGTGTAATCGGAGCCGGTGTTGACCTGGATGGTGCGGCCGGCGCCGAGCGCGGCGATGTCCGGGCGCGACATCGCGCGGTAGGCGCCCACGCGCAGCAGCAGGTCCTCGCGCAGTTCGAAACTGGCGTTGAGGCTGGGCAGCAGCTTGTCGTTGCCGGCCTTGAACACCTCGGTGGTGTAGTCGCCGGTCGGCTGCAGGCGGATGCTGCCGTCGCCGTTCTCGATCACGTCCAGGCCGGTGCGCACGCCCAGCGAGCGTACGTCGGTCTTGACCCAGCGCAGGCCGGCGTTGCCGCTGTAGGGCACGCCGAACAGCTCGCTGCGGAACTCGGCCATCAGGTACAGCGCGCGGGTCTTCTCGGTGACGTCGACGTTGTTGGGATCCTGGAAATTCGGATCGATGCCGGTCGCCAGGCTGCCGCGGAAGCTTTCGTACAGGCAGCCGGGGTCGAAGTAGGCCCACTGCGAGATCGTGTTGCCGCTGCCGCCGTCCTCGAGGAAATCCTTCTGCGGGAACGGCGAACGGCAGGCCTGGTTGGCGGCGATGATCTGCGCCTTGTCGCCGGCCACGCGCTGGTCGTAGTCGGTGATGTTGGTCGCGTCGAAATAGGTGTAGTCGGCCTGGCTGGCGCGCAGGCCGCCCTTGATACGGGTGAAGAAGCCGTCCTCGGGCATGAAGCTGACATCGAACCGGCCCGAGCGGATGCGGTGCTCGTTGTCCTCTTCCTCGGAGGTCACGCGGGCGGCGCCGGAATAGGCATCCCAGTTGTCGACGTCGAAGTTCGGGTCCAGCGCGATGCCGGGGATATCGCCGGTTCTCGCCCAGTCGTAGTCGACATAGCCGGTGGTGCCGGTGCTGATGCCGGGCACGCGCTTGCCATTGATATCGGTGGCGTTGGCGCGCAGGCGGGTCACCCGCTGGCTGTCCTGGCGCAAGGTGTGCGAGTAGGACAGGTCGGTGGAGATCTCCCACGCCGCCGACGGACGCAGGATCAGGTTGATGCCGCCGCCGGTGTATTCCTCGTTGCGGTCGTACAGGGTCGACGACGAATCGATCGAGGTCTCACCCGAGAAGCTGCTCAGGATGCCGTTCTCGTCGACCACGCGGTCGTTGATCGAGCGGCGCGCCGCCGACAGGCTCAGGTCCGAGCGCTTCTCGTCCCAGTTGCGGTCGGTGTGCTGGTAGTCGACGTTCACCTCGACCATCTCGTTGGGCTGCCACTGCAGCGCCGCGAACTCGGACTGGCGGTCGTTGCGCTCCTGCTTGAAGCGGTAGATGCGGCTGCTCGGCACCAGGTAGAACGGATTGCCGTTGGCGACCTGGTTGCCATCGACCTCGGCGCAATTGCCGCTGTAGTTGACCTGGTTGCCGTCGCAGGCGTACCAGGTCGAGCCGCTGGTCATGCTCTCTTCCGGGTCGGTGCCGTCGAGCTTCTGCACGCCCAGCGACACGCCGAGCTTGCCGCCGTTCTTGAATTCGAACTGGTCGATGTAGCTGCCGGTGCCGCGCCAGCCGATGCCGGCCTTGTCGCGGTACTTGTCGTCGTACTCGGCCCAGGAGCCCTTGGCTTCGAGCTGGATGGCGCGCTTGCCATAGGCCAGCGGCTTGAGCGTCTCCAGGCCGATGGTGCCGGCGACGCCGCCTTCGATCAGGTCGGCGCGCTGGGTCTTGTAGATCGCCACCGTGTTGATCAGCTCGCCGGGGAACATGTTGAAGTTCACCGAGCGGTCGCCACTGCCGTTGGTGATCTCGCGGCCGTTGAAGTTGGTGCTGCTGAGGAAGGCGCCCAGGCCGCGGATGGAGATCTCCGAGGCGCCGGTCTTGTCGCGGGTGGAGGCCGCACCGGTCAGCGTCTCGATGGCGTCGGCCACCGAGGCGGCCGGCAGGTCGCCGATGTCCTTGGACGAGAGCACGTCGGAGATCACCGTGTCGTCGCGCTTCTTGTCGATCGAGGACTGGATCGAGGCGCGGATGCCGGTGACCTGGACCTGGTCGAGGGTATTGACGTCGCTGCCGGCCGCGGCCGGCGCAGATGCGGTGGGCGCCACGGGCGGTGTCGCGGCCGGCGGCTGCGCGTCGGTGCCGTTGGCCGGCGGGACGGTCTGGGCCAGCACCGGACCGGAGGCGCCGGCGAACAACGCCGCCAACAGCGCGCTCCTCAATGCGGTGGGACGGACTCGCCCGCGGGTCTGGGCTCCAAGATGACGACGCATGCTGATCTCCTCCCGAATGATGTCCGGTACGTACCGGGCCGGAGGGCAGGTTTCATACCTATGGCGGTGGTGTCAACCAATTGGTCCGAAACTCCGCTTTATCGCATTGGTCTGTGACATAACGCGCCTTGACGTGCTGCAGGTGCAGCACAGATTTGCGCCAGAACCACAAACCACAATCGTCACTATTGGACTATCGAAGTGGTTGACGGGTCGTCCCCCTCTGCTACCATCCGACCGCTGGCCGCCTCGGGAGGGGTAGTCGTAGTGAGGTCTCTCATGCGTTTGCGGGCAATCTGCTTGATCGTCGGGCTGTTCGGGTTCGGCGCCACCGATGCGGTCGCCGCTGCGGCGGCGGGGCGTACCTTGCTGGTGCGCGACCTGGCCGAATACCGCCAGGCCAGCGCCGACCTGCAGCCCGGCGACACCGTCGTGCTCGCCAACGGCACCTGGCGCGATGCGCGCTTGCTGTTCAAGGGCCAGGGCCGCGCCGGCCGGCCGATCCGGCTGACCGCGCAGACGCCCGGCCAGGTCGTATTGAGCGGGCAGTCCGAGCTGCGGATGGCCGGCGAGTACCTGGAAGTGTCCAACCTGGTGTTCCGCGACGGCTGGGCGCCGGGCGGCGAAGCGCTGTCGTTCCGCGCCTCGCGCGAGGAGCGCGCCAACCACAGCCGGGTCACCGGCGTGGTCATCGACCACTACAACAAGCCCGACCGCGACGAGGCCGACCATTGGGTGGCGCTGTACGGCCACGACAACCGCTTCGACCACGGCCAGTTGCTCGGCAAGCGCAACCGCGGCACCACCCTGGTGGTGATCCGCGACGCCGAACAAGGCCTCGACAACCGCCACCTCATCGACCACAACTGGTTCGGCCCGCGCCCCAGCCTCGGTGCCAATGGCGGCGAGACGATCCGCGTCGGTACCAGCCAGGATTCGCTGAGCGATTCGCACACGCGGGTGGAGGACAACTGGTTCGAAGGCTGCGACGGTGAAGTGGAGATCGTCTCCAACAAGTCCGGCGGCAATGTCTATCGCGGCAACGTGTTCTTCCAGTCGCGCGGCGCACTGGTGCTGCGCCACGGCAGCGGCAATCGGGTCGAGCGCAATGTCTTCCTCGGCGGCGGCAAGCCGCATACCGGCGGCGTGCGCGTCATCAATGGCCGGCAGACGATCCGCGAGAACTATTTCGAAGGCTTGGCCGGCGAGAACTTCGGCGCCGCGCTGAGCGTGATGTACGGCACCGTCGGTGCGCCGAAGAATCGCTACGCGCCGGTGCAGCATGCGCTGATCGAGCGCAATACCTGGGTCGCGCCGCGCCAGCTGCTGCTGGGCGCCGGCAAGGACGACGAGCGCAATGCCGCGCCCAGCGACAGCCGCTTTGCTTCCAACCTGATCATCAACGGCACAAGCGATCCGCTGTGGGTGCAGGGCGATATCGACGGGATTGCGTTTGCCGACAACGTGCAGAGCCCGGCGCGCTCGCCCGGTTTCCCGGTCGCCGGTGTAACCGGGCGCGAGGTCGCGATGCGGCGCGGCGCAACCGGCTTGCTGATACCGACCGTGCCGCTCGCAGGTGTCGGCGCGCCGACCGACCTGCAGCCCGTCGCACGGCAGGATGTGGGCGTGGATTGGTATCCGAAGGCGTCTGTGGAAGCGCCCTCATCCGCCCTTCGGGCACCTTCTCCGCCGAGGGGAGAAGGAAAGGCCGGGCCGGGCGTGGTGCAGGAGGTGGTGCCGGGCGAAGACACCTTGACGCGTGCCGTGCAGGCGGCCGCGGCCGGCGCGCACTTGCGGTTGCGCGAAGGTCGCTACGCGGTCAACGAAGTGCTGGTGGTGTCGCGGCCGCTGACCCTCGAAGGGCCGGCGTCCGCCACGGCGCAAGTACAGTCCAGCCGGCCGCTGCTGTTCGACCTGCACGCCGGCGGCGCGCTGCAGCTCAAGCAGCTCAGCGTCGATGGCAGCCAGATGCCCGACGAGGCCGGCAATGCGCTGATCCGCGTCGCGCCCGGCAGCGCTGCCGCCAACTATTCGATCGTCATCGAAGACAGCCGGCTGCAGCACCTGGACGGCAATCGCCGCTTCGACGTCATCGCCACCGGCAAGGGCACCATGGCCGACCTGATCGCGCTGCGCCGCGTGCAGGTCAGCGATGTCAGCGGCCAGGTGATCGCCGCGGCCGCCGAGGTCGACGACGGTGGCACCTATAACGCCGAGCGCGTGGAAATCACCGATTCCAGTTTCACCCGCATTGGCGGCGCCGTCGTCGACCTGTATCGCGGCGGCACCGATGAAAGCACGTTCGGGCCGGCGATCGACGTCACCGGCTCGCAGTTCGACCACGTCGGCCACGACGGCGATGCCGCGTTGCGCTTGCACGGCGTGCAGTACGCCCGGCTGTCGGGCAACCACTTTCGCGACAGCGCACCGGTGCGTTTCACCCACTCGGTCGGCACGCCGCTCCTGCTGAGCGCGGACAACCAGTCCGATCGCGCCTCCTTTCTTGTCTCCGATACCACGGCCAAGGCTTCTCCATGATCCGTTCCGCCTCGTTGTCCACCCTGGTCGCCGTCGGTGTGCTGCTGTCGGCCACGCCCGCGACGATGCCTTGCGCCCAGGCCGCCACCCAGCAGCGTGCGCAAGCGACGGCCACCGCGCCGGTGCTGGTGACCCCCGCCGAATGGAAGGCGCTCGCCGCGCAGGGCAAGTCCGTGCCGGTGTTCGCGCGCGAGCAGGCCAGGACGGCCAAGATGCTGGAGGCGATGATCCAGCGCGGCATCGACGTGCCGGTGCCGAAGGATCCCGGCGGTGGCTATACGCATGAACAGCACAAGCGCAATTACCAGGCCATCGAAGCAGCCGGCACGCTGTACCGGCTGACCGGCGAGCAGCGCTACGCCGACTACGCGCGCGACCTGCTGCTGCGCTATGCCGCGCTGTATCCGACGCTCGGCCCGCACCCGGCCGGGCGCGGCCAGATCCCGGGGCGGCTGTTCTGGCAGACCCTCAACGATTCGGTGTGGCTGGTGCATGCGGTCGCCGGCTACGACGCGATCCGCGACACGCTCACCCCGGCCGACCGCCAGCGGATCGACGACAACGTGTTCCGCGCGATGGCGCGCTTCATGTCCGACCAGTCGCCGGACAACTTCAACAAGATCCACAACCACGCGACCTGGGCGGTGGCCGCGGTCGGCATGACCGGCTACGTGCTGCGCGATCCGGCGCTGGTCGAGAAGGCGTTGAAGGGCACCCGCCTGGACGGCAGCGCCGGTTTCCTCAAGCAGATCGACGAGCTGTTCTCGCCCGACGGCTATTACGGCGAAGGCCCGTATTACCAGCGTTACGCGCTGGCGCCCTTCATCCTGTTCGCCGATGCGATCGAGCGCAACGAGCCGCAGCGGCACATCTTCCAGTACCGCGACGGCGTCCTGCTGAAGGCGGTCGACGCACTGGTGCAGAGCAGCTACGGCGGCTATTTCTTCCCGATCAACGATGCGATCCTGGACAAGGGCCTGGACACCGAAGAGCTGGTCGCCGGCGTCGACATCGCCTACGCCCAGACCGGCGACGCGCGCCTGCTGTCGATCGCCCACGAACAGAAGCGCGTACTGCTCGGCCCGGAAGGCCTGGCGGTCGCGCAGGCCTTGGCGGCCGGCAAGGCGCAGCCATTCGACTTCCGCCCCACCCTGCTGCGCGACGGCGGCGACGGCAAGCAGGGCGCGCTGGCGATCCTGCGCATGAACGGCGAAGACGGCCAGGCACTGGTGATGAAGAACACCCGCCAGGGCATGGGCCACGGCCACTTCGACAAGCTCAACTGGATCTTCTACGACAACGGCCAGCGCGTAGTCACCGACTACGGCGCGGCGCGCTTCCTCAACGTGGAGGCCAAGCAGGGCGGTATCTATCTGCCGGAGAACAATAGCTGGGCCAAGCAGACCATCGCCCACAACACGCTGGTGGTCGACGAGGCCAGCCATTTCGGCGGCGACTGGAAGCTCGGCGAGCAGCACGCGCCGACGCCGCTGCTGTTCGCAGTCACCGACGACACCCAGATCGTTTCGGCGCGCATGGACGGTGCCTACCACGGGGTGAGCTTCAACCGCACGCTGGCCCTGCTGTCGCACCCGGACCTGGGCCAGCCGGTGGTGATCGACCTGTTGCGCGCGCATGGCGCCAAGCCGGCGCGCTTCGACCTGCCGCTGCATTTCGCCGGCCACGTCATGCAGGTCGGTTTCCAGGCCGAGCACACGGTCGCCGACCGGCCGGTGTTGGGCAAGGCCAACGGCTACCAGCACCTGTGGGTGGACGCGCAGTCCGCCCCGGAAGACGGCCAACGCACGCTGGAGTGGCTGCTGGACGGGCGCTTCTACACCTATCGCTTCGCCGCCAGCGCGCCGACCCGCGCGATCCTGGCCGAGAGCGGCGCGCACGATCCGGAATTCAACCTGCGCCGCGAGCCGGTGCTGATCCAGCGCATGGACGGCCAGCGCGAGGCGACCTTCTTCGGCGTGCTGGAGCCGCATGGCGAATACAACGGCACCGCCGAATACGTGCGCGGCGCCAACAGCCGCATCGACGGGATCGAGCACCTGTCCGGCGCCGATGCCGACGTGGTGGTGCTGACCCTGGCCGGCGGCAAGACGCTGGCGCTGGGCGTGGCGAACGATCCCTCCCAGGAGGGTGTCGAGCATCACGTGCAGGCCAACGGCTACGACTTCCGTTGGCGCGGCGGCTGGGCGCGATTCGACGCCAGGACAGGCCCGGCCAGCGCGCCCGCCGCCACGGCCAAGCCGCAGCCGAAACCGAACCAGCAGGCCAAGCCGTGAGCCGCACGCGCTCGGCGGTGCGCTGGATGATCGTGGGCATGATCGCCGTGGCCACGGTGATCAACTACATCGACCGCAATGCCCTGGCGGTGATGTGGCCGGAGATCGCCCACGACGTCGGCGCCACCAAGCAGGACTACGCGCTGCTGGTGACGGTGTTCATGGTGTTCTATGCGATCGGCCAGTACGTGTTCGGCCGCTTGTTCGACAGGATCGGCACGCGGCTGGGCTTCGCGCTGTCGATTGGTGTGTGGTCGATCTCGATCGCGTTGCACTCGATCACCCATTCGATGCTGTCCTTCAGCCTGGTGCGCGCCCTGCTCGGGGTCAGCGAAGCGGGTGCCTGGCCAGGCGCGGTGAAGGCCAATGCCGAGTGGTTCCCGGCGCGCGAGCGTGCGTTGGCGCAGGGCATCTTCAATGCCGGCGCCTCGGTGGGCGCGATTGTTTCCGCGCCGCTGATCGCGGTGCTGTTCCTGTGGCTGGGCTGGCGCGGCACCTTCGTACTGGTCGGCGCGTTCGGCTTCGTGTGGCTGTTGCCATGGCTGATCATCTACCGCGCCGGCCCCGACCGGCACCCGTGGGTGAGCGAGGCCGAGCGGCTACTGATCCAGGATCGTCCCGCGCAGGCCATCGCGGCTGAGCAGCCCGAATACCTGCCCAGCGTGCGCCAGCTGATGTCGCACCGGCAGAGCTGGGGCATCGTGATCGTGCGCTTCCTGCTCGATCCGATCTGGTGGCTGTTCGTGTCGTGGCTGCCGATCTACCTGGCCGAAACCTTCCATTTCGACATCAAGCAGATCGGCATCTTCGCCTGGGTGCCCTACGTCGGCGCGGCGCTGGGCAGCCTGCTCGGCGGCTGGCTGTCGGGCAAGCTCATCGCACGCGGCTGGAGCGTGGACCGCGCGCGCAAGGGCGCGATCACCCTGGGCTGCGTAGTGATGGCGCCGGCGCTGCTGGGCGCGGTGCTGGCCACCGACCCGCTGTGGGCGGTGCTCACGATCGCCGCGGTGCTGTTCGGCTTCCAGGTCGCCATCGGCAACATCCAGACCTTGCCGGGCGACTTGTTCAGCGGCAAATCGGTCGGCTCGATGGCCGGCATCGGCGGCATGGCCGCGGTGGCCGGCACCTTGATCACCACCTGGCTGGTGCCGGTGATGACCGCGCGCTCCTACGCGCCGGTGTTCGTGCTGGTCGCCGCACTGGTGCCGTTGTCGCTGGCCGCGCTGTGGTGGATCACCGGGCCGATCCACAAGCTCGAAGACCCCGCTCCGGAACGCGCAAGGCCTTGATGGCCGGCGCGCTACCACCAGACCACTTTCCCCATCCCCCCTACAAGGACAACAGATGCCATTCAAAGACAAGATCGCCATCGTCACCGGCGGTGGCCGCGACATCGGCCGCGAGATTTCGCTGAAGCTGGCCGCCGCCGGCGCCAAGGTCTGCATCAACTACGCCAATGACGAAGCCAGCGCGCAGGCCACCCTGGCGCAGATCACCGCCGCTGGCGGCAGCGCCATCGTGCACCGCGCCGACGTCACCGACGCGCGCGCCGTCGAAGGTCTGGTCGCCGCCACCCAGGCCGCGTTCGGCCAGCGCATCGACCTGCTGGTCAACGTCGCCGGCGGCATGGTCGAGCGCCGCCCGCTGGCCGATATCGACGAGGCGTTCTTCCACAAGGTGATCGACCTCAACCTCACCTCGACCTATCTGACCACGCGCGCGGTGGTGCCGCACATGGAAGCCGGCGCGGCGATCGTCAACTTCGCCTCGCAGGCCGGCCGCGACGGTGGCGGCCCGGGCGCGGCGATCTACGCCACCGCCAAGGCCGGCGTGATGACCTTCACCCGCGCCATGGCCAAGGAGCTGGGCCCGCGCGGCATCCGCGTCAACGCGTTGTGCTGCGGCATGATCGCGACCCGCTTCCATGATGAGTTCACCAAGCCGGAAGTGCGCACCGCGGTGGCCGGGGCAACCCCGCTGCGCCGCCAGGGCGACGCCGCCGAAGCTGCCGACGCCGCGCTGTTCCTGGCATCGGGCGCGGCCTCGTTCATGACCGGCGCCAACATCGACGTCAACGGCGGCACCTACTTCTCCTAAGGCCGACGGAGGCCGTCATGCAGCGCTGGATCATCGCAGTGGGATTGCTCGTCACCGGTGCCGTCGCGGCGCAGCCGCCGCACGCACCGGTCTGGGTGCCGGCATGGACGGCCTCGCCGGCGCCGGATCGCAAGGACGGCACGCCGGAAGCGCCGGTGCAGTTCGCCGACCAGACCGTGCGCCAGGACATGCGCCTGGGCACGTCGGCGCAGGCGTTGCGCTTCCGCATCAGCAACGAGTTGGGCGACACGCCGTTGAAGTTGGTGCTGGTGTCGGCGCAACTGGCCGGGCAAGGCAAGCCGGTGCCGGTCACGGTGGACGGCCGCAGCGAGATCACCGTGCCGGTCGGCGCGGCGCTGCTCAGCGACCCGGTGCCGCTGGCCGCGCCGGCGCTGAGCGAAGTCTCGCTGACCACTTACTTTCCCGAGGCGACCCATCCGGTCGTGCGGCGCACGCCGTTGCGCATCTCGGCCGGTCGCGTCGCCGCGGTCGACGATACGGTGAAACTCTCGTATCGCCAGAACGCGGTCTCCGCGGTGCTGGCCCTGCGCGATCGCAAGCCGACCGTCATTGTGGCCTTGGGCGACTCGATCACCGAAGGCGCGACCGCCAAGCAGGGCAGCCATAACCAATGGCCCGAGCGCCTGGGCGCGCGCCTGCAGCAGGCCTGCCCCGATCAGTTCGTGGTGCTCAACCAGGGCATCAGCGGCAACAAGGTCATGGACCCGGGCCGCAGCCACAGCGCGCTGTCGCGGCTGGATCGCGACGTCATCGCGGTCGGCCAGGCCGACCAGGTGATCCTGTTCGAGGGCATCAACGACATCCGCCACAACGGCGCACCGGCGTTCGTACCCGGCCGCAATGCCGACGACATGATCCTGGCTTATCGGCAAATCGCGCAGCGCCTGCACGACCACGGCATCCGGGCGATCGCGGCCACGGTGACGCCGTTCGGCGGTTCGGGGCGCTACGAGCCGGTGTCGGCCAACACCCGCAACACCATCAACCGGTGGATGCGCGGCGGCGACAGCGGCTATGACGCCGTGCTGGATTTCGACCGCGTACTGCGCGATCCGGCCAAGCCCAAATCGCTGCCCGACCCGATCACCCGCGACCACCTGCATCCCAACGATGAGGGTTATCAGCGGTTGGCGGAGGGGATCGACCTGGCGGTGTTCGGCTGCAAGGCGCGATAGGGCATCCTGTCCCCCCGTCCGCATCGGGGGGCTTTGCTAGGCGTCCACCGCAGCAGCCAACCGGTGATGCAAACCGCACGCGCGGTCGTCTTTGAGAACGCCGCGCATGATTTCCCCAAGCAAATCGCCTACCGGCTGGACGGCGACCAGTTGGAAGTGACCACGTCCGGCGATGGCCGCGACATCATCTTCCGCTTCGAGCGCGTGGCCGAAGGGAACTCCGCCCGGTAGGAGCGGCTTCAGCCGCGACCGCGGGATCCGGGCGTCGCGGCTGAAGCCGCTCCTACAACAGCCGCTCTACCGTGGAGGCGAGTCGGACAGGGTGTTGGATCGAACCGGCCCACACTCACGCATCTCAAGAGAACAAGCAAACAAAGTCCCGGGCAAGCCGGGACTTTCTCCAAACCCTTGAGGCACCCGCCAAACCTCAGCCCGCCTGCCCCAACCGCACCTGCAGGCTGTGGATCTCCGCCTCGCTCAAACCAATCGCCTTCAGGTACCCCGCCGCACCGCCGTACTGCTTGTGCAGCGCATCCAGGAACATCTCCATGTTCTCCGGCGCGGTACCGCTCATGCCGGCCATCTTCTTGCCGATCTCCGGGTGCTGCTGGATCAGCGCCATGATCTGCGCGTTCATCGCGCTGTCCTTGGGCTGCCCTTCCAGGTAATGCGCGGAGATCGCGTAGTTGTGCACGATGTCCGTCTTCGGCACGCCGGCCAGGTCCAGCAACACGCCGGCGACAATACCGGTGCGGTCCTTGCCCGCGGTGCAATGGAACAGCACCGTGCCGTCGTCCTGCGCGGCGATGCGCTGGAACACCTGCTTGAATTGCGGCTGGCTGTGGCTGAGCCACTGCACATAGGCCTCGCCCAGCGAATCGGGGAAGCTGGTCATCATCTTCTGCATGTCCATCTTCTCCGTGCCCATCAGCGAAATGCGCTGATAGTCGAAGCGCGCATCGTCGGCCAGCACGTCGTGCGACTGCGCTTCCTCATCGCCGGTGCGCAGGTCGATATCCAGCGTCACCCCGGCCGCGGCCAGCGCATCGCGGTCGGCGTCGGTGAGGCGGCTCAGGTCGGCGGTGCGCACGAACGCCGTCGCCGGGATCGGCCCGCGCCTGCCTTGCAGCCCGGCGAGGCTACGCGCGTTCCACGCGCCCTGCAGCGGAATCACCCGCGGCGCATCGGCGGCGACCGGCTGCACATTGGGCGCCGCAACCGGCTTGGCCTGGGTGACCGCAGCGGCAGCCTGTGGCGCAACCGCGCGCTCGGCGACCTGCGCACTCGCGCTGCCGGCGAACAGCGGCAGTGCCAGCACGATGGCAAGGGCGAGTTCTTGGTTCATGGTCTTCATCAGTGGCTCCAGGGGTTCAGAAGCGCACGGCCACATCCAGGCCAAAGGTGCGCGGGTCGTTGAAGATGCCGGTCTGGCCGAGCGCGGCGTTGTTGAGCTTGTAGAACAGGTGTTCTTCGTCCAGCAGGTTGCGCGACCACAGCGAGATCTCCATCGTCGAGCCGTCCGCATCCAGCGGCAGGTCGACCAGGGCCACGCGCGCATTGACCACGAACGAGCGGTCGGTGAGGGTCTGGTCGTATTCGCTGGTGTAGAAACCGTCGGACCAGTTGCCGTCGACGTGGAAACGCAGCGCCGAGAAGTTGGCGAACGGCAACATGTAGTCGATCGCCAGGCTGCTGGCGTTCTTCGGTGCGAGCAGCGGCTGCACCGTCACTTCCAGGCCGGCGCCAAACGGGTCGATGGCATCCAGCGCATCGATATCGGTGTAGGCGTGGTTGAAGCTGAAAGTCAGGTTGTCCAGCGGCATGACGCTGAACTCGAGCTCGGCGCCGCGCGACTTGGCATCGTTCAGCGCATTGGTGGTGATCATCGTGGTGCGGGTTTCGCCGCTGTTCGGGTCGAACGGCAGGGTGAAGTCCACCTGCTTGTGCGCGATCTTGGAGTCGAACAAGGCCAGGTTGAAGCGTGCGCGGTTGTCCCAGAACTGCGACTTCAGGCCCAGCTCGAAGGCAGTGACTTCTTCCGGATCGAACGCGGTGTAGGTGGTCGAGCGCGAGTTGGCGCCACCGGCCTTGAAGCCGGTGCTGTACTTGGCATACACCATCGCGTTGTCGCCGAGGTCATAGGCGATGTTGACCATCGGATCGAAGCGGCCCCACGAATCGTCGAAGCTCAGGTCGGTGCCGGCGCCGTTGACGATATAGAGGATGCCGTTCTTGTCGTCGCGGGTATAACGGCCGCCGGCGGTCAGGTGCAGGTGCTCCAGCGAGGCCGGGGTCCAGGTCGCCTGGCCGAAGATGCCCAGGCTGTCGGTCCAGGCCTTGCTGGCGCGGTCGATGCGCACCGTATCCAGGTTCAGCGGGTTGGTCGCCGGGTTGAGCGTGTAGCTGTTGCCGCCCGGGCCCCACAGCAGCATGTTCGGGGTCTGCGCGTTGTCGCCGGCGGTCTCGTGGTAGTAGAACGCGCCGACCAGGTATTCGACCTGCGAAGTGTTGCCGATCAGCTGGAATTCCTGGCTGTACTGGTGCTGGTAGACCTGCGCCAGGCTGTAGCGGCCGAACGGCGTGTTCGGTCCGGTGTAGGCGGAGATCGCGTCGACCAGGCCCATGTCGAACTGGCCCTGCTCCAGCTCGCGGTAGGAGCTGATCGACTTCAGCTCCAGGTTGTCGCTCAGGGTCCAGCTCAGGTTGAGCAGATGACCATCGGTACGGCCGATATTCTCCTCCTGCGGGCCGCCAATAATCGAGCTGTCGCGACGGTCTTCGCTGGCGCCGGCGATCTGCAGCGGGCTCAGGTACGGGCCGGCCACCAGCACCTGGGTGTGGTACGGCGTGGTCCCGTCGTAGGAGGTGTCATAGGCGTACAGCGCCGAGAAATCGTCGCTCGGCTGCCATAGCGCGCTCAGGCGCGCGCCGCGCTTGTCGTAGCTGTTGAAGTCGTTCTCGCCGCGCATCGCGTTGTCGGTGGTGCCGCCACGCTTGGCCTGCACCGCGTCGATCTTGAAGCTGACGTCGCCGACCTTGGGCAGGTCCAGGTGCAGGCCAGTGTTGTAGCCGCTGTAGTTCGACACACCGGCACTGACCCGGCCGCCGAATTCACCGCTCGGCAGTTTGCTGACGATGCTGAGCGCACCGCCTTCGGTGTTGCGGCCGAACAAGGTGCCTTGCGGGCCCTTCAACACCTCGATGCGGTCGACGTCGTACAGCATCGTGCCCAGGCCCTGCGAGCGGCCGAGGAACACGCCGTCGACATACACGCCCACGCCGGCATCGCGCGCCGGCTGGTTGGCATCGCCGGCCGCACCAATGCCGCGAATGCCGATGTTAAGCGCCGAGCTGCGGGTCGCGAACGGGGTCACCCGCAGCGACGGGATCGAGCCGTCGGCGAAACTGCCGAGCGAGATCGCGCTGCGGTCGCGCATCATTTCGGCGTCCACGACCGTCACCGAGATGGGGGTTTCCTGCAGGTTGGTCGCACGCTTCTGCGCGGTCACCACCACCTGGTCCAGTGCCACCACGGCCGCGGCGCTGCCAGCGTCGTCGGCGGGCAGCGCCACTTCGGCGGCGGCCAGCGATGGCAGCAGGGCGGCGATGGAAAGAGCAAGCACCTGCGGACGCAGGAAGACACGGGAGGAGGAAAGACGCATGGGGTCCGTTCGCGTGAGGGGTGGGAGAAAGCCGGCGCAGTCTGCGCACCCCGCATGACAGATGAATGACCGTTCATTCTCTTTCCGGATGTACTACCATCCGGCGCAAACGACCCCACGGATGGACGATGACGCCCACTGATCCCGCTTCTCCCGGCGCCGTCGACGGCGCCAACGCACGCGCGCAAGCGCAGCGCGAGCGCATCCTCGACGCGGCCCAGCGTTGCTTCATCGCGCACGGATTCCACGCCGCCTCGGTCAGCGAGATCGCCGGCGAGGCCGGCATCAGCCAAGGCCTGATGTACCGCTACTTCGACAACAAGCGCGCGATGATCCTGGCGCTGATCGAGCGTCAACTGGCCGCCGACCAACGTTCGATCGGCCAGGCGCCCGCGTCCCACGACATGGTCGACGGCCTGTTGGCCTGCTACCAGCAATGGGCGCGCGGCGAATCCATCGGCGGCTACGACACCGCCATCGCCAGCGTCAGCCTGTACGCGGAGATCAGTGCCGAAGCACAGCGCGACCCGGTGGTGGCCAAAGTGTTGCGCCGGCACGACAAGCTGACCACCGATGCGGTCTGCGCGTGGTTGCGCCGGCACGACATCGAGCGTGGCGCGGCTATCGACGAAGCATCGCTGCACGCGCGCACGCTGCTGCTGCGGGTAGTAGTCGAAGGCCTGGCCATGCGTGCCGTCCGCGATCCGGACCTGGCGCCGGACACGGTGCGCGCCGTGCTTGCGCAGACCATCGCACGGGTGCTGGGCGGCTGAGGTCTCCATCGCCGCGGCTGCGTCGGCAGGCTGATCGGCACGCTTTGCAGGCGCGCAGGCGCGCGCAGTCGCGGCCCTGCTGATTCGGCGCGGCCCTGCTGATTCGGCGCGGCCCTGCTCGTCTGGCGCGCCGCTGTTGGGCCAAGGCCCAATAGGCGGCCCTGGCGCCACTGGCTAGGCTTCTTGCAGCCACCCGCGGCTGGCGGTCGGGCGGCTATCCGCCAAGGCCGCGCCGATCAGGGTGGCCGATTGCAGGCAACCGCGTGCCGATGGGGTGATCGATGTCCGACGAACATGATGAAGCGACCCTGCAGGCACTGTTGGACCGGCTGCTGAAGTTCCGTTTGCCGCGCGCCCTCGACGTCAAGCAGCGCGTCGACCGCGGCGAGCTGCTCTCCGATACCGACATGGCCTTCCTCAAGGCCGCCCTCGATGACGCGCGCAACGGCCAGCAGTACATCGTGCGCAATCCGGAGTTCCACGCCTTGGGCGGGCAGATCATGCAGCTCTACGAGGACATCGTGAGCCGGGCCCTGCAGAACGAGAAGGAACGTGGGCGTCACTGAAGCGCCGGTATCGGGGAAGCTGCCGTTGCGTGGCGACGCCATCGCCGGGCTCACCGCTGCCGCGGTCGTCATTCCCAAAGCCCTGGCCTACGCGACCATCGCCGGCCTGCCGATCGAGGTCGGCCTGTATACCGCCTTCGTGCCGATGCTGGTGTATGTGCTGCTGGGCACCTCGCGCCCGCTATCGGTGAGCACCACCACCACCATCGCCATCCTGACCGGCGCGGAGCTGTCCGCGGTGGCGCCCAACGCCGATCCCGGCCAGCTGATCACCGCGACGGCGACGCTGACACTGATGGTCGGCGCGATCCTGGCGGCCGCCTCGCTGCTAAGGCTGGGCTTCATCGCCAACTTCATTTCCCTGCCGGTGCTGGTGGGGTTCAAGGCCGGCATCGGCGTGGTCATCGTCGTCGACCAGTTGCCGAAACTGTTGGGCCTGCATTTCGACAAAGGCTCGTTCGTGCACAACGTCGGCGAGTTGCTGCGCGGCCTGGGGCATGTGTCATGGCCGACGTTCGCCGTGGGCCTGGGCACCATCGCGTTGCTGGCGCTGGTCGAGTGGCGGCGTCCGCGCTGGCCGGCGCCGCTGATCGCGGTGGCCATCGCGATCGCCGGCGCGGGACTGCTGGGCTGGCAAAACGCCGGCATCGATCTGGTCGGCACGGTGCCCAGCGGCTTCCCGCGCCTGACCTTGCCCGACCTGGCGTTGGCGCAGCAGATGTGGCCGGGCGCCTGCGGCATCGCCTTGATGAGCTTCACCGAGACGATCGCAGTCGGGCGCGCCTTCCAGGCCAGCGGCGAGCCCTTGCCCCGCGCCAACCGGGAACTGCTGGCGACCGGCGCCGGCAACCTCGCTGGCGCGTTCTTCGGCGCCATGCCGTCCGGCGGTGGCATGTCGCAGACCGCGGTGAACCGTCGCGCCGGCGCACGCAGCCAGATGGCCCAGGCGGTCACCGCCGCGACCACCCTCGCCACGATGCTGCTGCTGGCGCCGCTGATCGGGCTGATGCCGCATGCCACGCTCGCCGCGCTGGTCATCGTCTACTCGATCGGCCTGATCCAACCGGCGGATTTCCGCGACATCCTGCGCGTGCGCCGCACCGAGTTCCTGTGGGCGCTGGCGGCCTTCGCCGGGGTCATGCTGCTGGGCACGTTGAAGGGCATCCTGGTGGCGATCGTGGTGTCGCTGGTGGCGCTCGCCCACCAGGTGGCCGACCCGCCCGTGCACCAGCTCGGCCGCAAGCGCGGCACCAACGTATTCCGCGCCCGCTCGCCCGAACATCCGGACGACGAGACCTTCCCCGGCCTGCTCCTGCTGCGCGTGGAGGGCCGCCTGTTCTTCGTCAATGCCGAGCGCGTGGCCGAGAAGATCCGCCCCCTGATCGCCGAGCACCGCCCGCGTTACGTGGTGCTGGACCTGTCGGGCTTGTTCGACCTGGAGTATTCGGCACTCAACACCCTGGCCGAGGCCGAGCGCCGGCACCGCGCCGCGGGCGTGCAGCTGGTGCTCACCGAATTGAACCCGGACGTGTACGCCATGGTCCGTCGTTCCGCGCTGGGCCAGGTGCTCGGCGAGGAGCGGATGTTCTTCAACCTCGAAATCGCGGTCGAGCGGCTGCAGGCCGATGCCGCCACTTCCCCAGTACACGTGGAGTCGCCGGCATGAAAAAGCCAAAATCCAAAGACAGTTCGCGCGCGCCCGCCGAAGCCAGGATGAAGCGCCGCGACTACGAAGATCAGCTCGAGCGCCTCCACATCGAGCTGGTGAAGCTGCAGCAATGGGTGGTGGAGAAGGGCCTGAAGGTGTGCATCGTGTTCGAAGGGCGCGACACCGCGGGCAAGGGCGGCACCATCAAGGCCATCACCGAGCGGGTGAGCCCACGGATCTTCCGGGTCGTCGCCCTGCCGGCACCGACCGATCGCGAACTGACCCAGATGTACATCCAGCGCTATGTGCCCTATCTGCCCGCCGCAGGCGAGATCGTCATCTTCGACCGCAGCTGGTACAACCGCGCCGGCGTGGAGCGCGTCATGGGATTTACCGACGAGCGCACCGTGCACACCTTCCTGCAGACCGTGCCGCTGATGGAGGAAACCATCGTCAAATCCGGAGTGATCCTGCTCAAGTACTGGCTGGAAGTCAGCGAGAAAGAGCAGGAAGCCCGCCTGAAGGAACGCGCCAACGACCTGCGCAAGGTATGGAAGCTCACCGCGATGGACCTCAAGTCGTATAGCCGCTGGTACGACTACTCGCGTGCCCGCGACGACATGTTCGCCGCCACCGACACCCCGCAGGCGCCGTGGCATGTCGCGCGCACGGACGACAAACGCCGTGGCCGGCTGAACATCATCCGGCACCTGCTCGAACACGTCCCCTACGAGGCATTGCCGCGCAAGACGGTGAAGTTCCCGCCGCGGCAGAAGCGCGGCAAATACACCGAACCGGACCACCCTTTCAATTACATCGAAGAGCACTACTGAGACAAACGCGCCGCGGGCGGTGATGGCGCAGGGCCTGTACCGGACTACGCCGTGATTGGCCTGTCATCCCCCTCCCTATAATCAAACGCACGAATCCACCGAGGCACAGCTCCGCGTCCCCAACAATCGCTCAGGCAGCGCGGCCTGGGTTGCCCCGCCCAAGCTCCGTGTTGCGTTCTCGGTAACGGCGACTGAGTGGACCTTTTCGCAGGATCTCGACCCAGCCGTCCTCGTCGTGAGCTCGGACTGCCTACCGCGACCTCAGGCAGTCGAAGCGCCGCCCGTGCGCCGACTTGGCCGCGCTGGCTGGCAGGTCCAGGCGCCTGGCGAGTACGAGGTACGTGCCACCGTGGAGAGCAGCGTGGGGGCGGCACGGCTTGTCCCTGTTGCGGAAGGGTACGCAGCGTGGTTGACTCGCGCGGGGAAGACGAGGGCTTGGCCGGTGCCGAGGCTGAGAGTTTATTGGCCAGGCCCAACTGAGCGCCTACGGGATTGACTGTTTACCCGCATTGCTTCGACCGGCTTCGCGCCTGTCGCCGACCGCCGATTACGTCCATTAGCCGAGTTCTAAGGAGAGAACGACTGTGACTGATCCCTACAATAGTGCCGACAGCACCGCCCCCGCCGAGAAGCGCGCTTCGACCGGCGGCGTCCCCGATCGACGTCCGTTGCGGACGCCCAAGCGCACTGCCGCTGCGCCGTCCGGCTCAGTATTTCGGGATTTCTTCCCGCTCTGGAACGTCATTGCATTGATCGTCGGATCGATCTGGATGGCCACCCGGGGATCCTCGAACTTTGTCGTGATGACGATGACCTATGGTCCCTTGGTACTCGCCATTGCATCGGCCGCGTGGATTCCAAACACAGGTTTCGCAATCCTGGTTCGTGTATTGAATGCCCTGCTGGCGATCGTGGTCGTCGGCAAGCTACTGAAATACGCAGGCGCGGGAATCTTCACCATGAACATAGTGATCGTGTTCGTGATGACCACGCTCATGCCGATCTTGAACGCACTCTTCCTGCGGCCGCACAGGACGGAGTGAGGGCCGCAGCCCGTTCGCGCCGAGCCACGGCCTGCGGCCCGCGGACGGTCCGTAGGGCGCAACGCGTACGTTTGCAAAGGAGCGACCACCTATGCGCGTCCATGGCACTTTGACGAAATGGAATGATGACCGAGGCTTCGGCTTCGTTGCGCCGTCACAGAACGGTTCCGAGATATTCGTCCATATCTCTGAGTTTCCAGGCGATGGCCAACGGCCGCGGCTGAACGAAATTATTTCATTCGAGGTCAGCAAGGGTCCGGACGGCAGGCCCCGGGCGGTTCGTGTCATGCGACCCGGCCAACCCTCGGCACGACGCCTGCCTGGGCGTGCCACCCGTCCACCGCGACCGCTCCGCCTCTGGCCGGCCATCATGGTGTTCGCGGCGCTTGCAGCCATGGGTATTTATGGCTTCTCGGGCATCCATGGTTCGACGCGCCCGGCTGGCATCGCTGCCGGCGCGGCGGCGGCTCAACCTACCGCGCCCTCTCCTTACAGATGCGACGGACGTACTACCTGCTCCCAGATGACCTCTTGCGCGGAAGCAAAGTACTTTCTCCAGCACTGCCCCAACGTAACCATGGACGGCGACGGCGACGGAAAGCCCTGCGAGCAACAGTGGTGCAACTAGCCGGCGAGGCTACGGCAGCGCGCCTCGATCAGCATCATCGCAGCGACGGCTCGGCAGGCCGGGAGGCCGGAGACCGAGCTAGAGAACCCTGCGTCTCGGCCAGCAACGCCAGGACCGCTCATGAAGCCGTACCGGCCATCGTTTGACAACCCAAGACTGCCACGGCTCCAGCACCGGGCTTCACCGCACCACCCGCCCCGGCCAGTCGATCAGATCCAGCTTGCCACCGGCAAGTGACGGCGCCGAGCCGGCCACCACGTCATGCGGAAATCCAAGCTCGATGGCACTGGCCTCATCAAGCCGCTTCACATGTTCCGCCGACAGCCGCACATCGAGCGCGGCGAGGTTGTCGCGCAACTGATCATGTGTACGCGGCCCAATGATCGGCAGCACGCCCTTGGCCAGCACCCACGCGATCGCGACCTGCCCCGGCGCAACGCCGAGCTCATCGGCAATCGCGAGCACGGCATCGACGGTGGCGGTCTTGCGCGCATCGCTCTCGTCATGGATGACGGCACCCAGGCCCTGCGCGCGCCCGCTTTCGCCGCGACGGTACTTGCCCGTCAGCAGGCCGCCACCGAGCGGCGACCAGGCGACCGCACCGAGGTTGAACGCTGCGGCCATCGGCAGCAGTTCGCGTTCCACCGAGCGCTCGACCAGGCTGTATTCCAGCTGCACCGCGGTGATCGGCGCCCAGCCGCGCGCCTCGGCCAGGGTCACCGCGGTGGCGGCACGCCACGCCGGGAAATCGGAAAGACCCGCATAAAGAATCTTGCCGCTGCGCACCAGGTCATCGAGCCCGCGCGCGATCTCGTCGATAGGCGTCACCCCGTCGGGCATGTGCACCCACAGCAGGTCGACGTAATCGGTCTTCAACCGCTGCAAACTGGCCTCGACCGAACGCAGCATCGCCTTGCGGCTATTGCCACTGCGCTGCAGCCCGGCGTCGGGCGCATCGCCCAGCGAAAACTTGCTGGCGAGGATGATGTCGTCGCGCTCACTGGCGATGAAATCGCCCAGCATCGCCTCCGACTGCCCGAACTGATATTGATCGGCGGTATCGATAAAGTTGCCGCCCGCCTCGCGGTAGCCGGTGTAGATGCGGCGGGCCTCGTCCTGGTCGGCGCCGTAGCCCCAACCCTTGCCGAAGTTGCCCGTGCCCAGGGCCAGCGACGAAACGCGCAGGCCGGTATTGCCGAAGATGCGGTAACGCATGGCAGTGTCCTCGTGTCCAATAAGAAAGGGGTTATCCAGTGCGGCCGGTGTAGCGCAGGCCGCGTCCGTGGCGTACTTTCTACGCCTCCCCGCCCGTTGCGGGAATGTCTACACTTGCAAGATCGGATTGCAGAAATGCAACGCCCACTGGCACGCTGGTTTCCGGGGACAACGCCATGGATTTCGACTGGAACGACATCCCGCTGCTGCGCAAGCTGGCCGCCTCCGGCAGCATGGCGCAGACCGCCCGCGACCTCGAGCTGGTCACCTCGACCGTCAGCCGGCGCCTCGCCGCGGCCGAGCAGGCGCTGGGCATCCGCCTCTTCATCCGCGGCCCGTCCGGCTACCGGCCCACCGAGGCCGGGCGGGTGTTCCTGGCGCACGCCGACCTGATCGTGGACCGCGTCGACACCATGGTCTTGGAAACCCGTGCCGAACAGCAGGACATCGCCGGCCCAGTCAGCATCGCCGGCATCGACGTCGTACTGAGCCACTGGCTGGCCGACCACGTCCCCGCGCTGCTGGCGCAGCATCCGCGATTGGAGCTGAGCCTGCTCGGTGACTTTCGCGAAGTCTCCTTCGCCCGCCGCGAGGCCGACCTGGCCATCCGCCTCAATCGCCCCACCACCGACGCCGCCCTGCGCATGCGCAAGATCGGCGTGCTCGGCTTCGCCGTCTATGGCACGCGCGCCTTCGCCAAGGTCGATCGCAAGGAATGGAAGACACTGCCGTGGCTGGCCTTCCCGCGCGAGCTGGCGTGGCTGGCGGAAATGAAATGGCTGCAGAGCCTGAAGCCGGAGCGAGTGATCCGCCTGACCTCGATCGCGATGATCGCGCGCGCCTGCCAGAGCGGCGTCGGCGTCGCACTGCTGCCGTGCGTGGTCGGCGAGCAGCTGGGGCTGGTTCGCCTGCAGGACCGGATCGAATCCCGTCGCGAACTATGGCTGCTCAGCCACAAGGACGCCGGCCAGATCGCGCGCTTCCGCGCGGTGGCGGACTGGTTGGTGTCGGCCGCGGAGGCGGATGCGCGCCTCTTGGCGGGCACAGCATGAGCGTGCGCCGGATGGGGATCTCAAGCCATACGTGGCGATGCGCCGCGGCACTGCATCGGCAGGCATCATGATCGAGCGTCGCCTGGTATAGACGGCGATCGGACTCAGGTAGAACGCGCGGGCCGGCGCCCCCTCCCGAAACCCATTACCATCCGCTCACTGGCGCCGCAATGGCGGCCAGCGGGGAAGTATCCAGGCGGAGATGGCAGGGACGTGCCGGGGAACCCGCGTGTCGGGTCGGTGCAGTTCATGCCATCGGGCCGTCAACGAGTCCATGGAGGAATCATCAATGAGCAAAGACGCATCGCTGCTGACGCGGATCATCTACTGCCTGGTCGTGCTGGGCGCCATCCTGCCCTTCGGCCTGGCCAAGTCGGGCTGGGTAGCGCTGGCGACGGGCGGCCCCGCGCTGGCCGGCACCATTCCCTTTATCGGCCCCCTCGTGCTGCTGGTGATCGGGATCTACCGAGTCATTGTCGTCGTACGCACGCCCGCTGCCTTGTCGGCCCCGCCCGTCGCTGGCTTCATCGCCTTCCTGCGCGGCGCGGGCCTGTTCCTGCTGTATCTCGGCGCCATTACCACGGTGCTGGGCTGGCTGGCCGGCCCGCTGATGCATACCCTCATGCGCGCGCGCACCGAGAGCGGCGCGGAGTTCTTCTTTGTCGGTTACCTGATCGCCATCGTCGGCCAGGTCGGCGTGCTCGGTCTGCTGCTGTTCGAACTCAGCCGCCTGCGCGGTTTTGAAACCCATCGCCTGGCGAGCGCCTGACTTTCATCGGGCCGGGCCGTTCTGCGGCCCGGCTCGTCGATGCGGTTGGGCGAGCGCGAGCGGAACGTTTCGACTCATGGACAGCGCCGGCACCGTACGCTGTGCGGGCGCCATGGTTTTGCCCCGCCCTACGGCAACGGCTCGCCCTTCCAGCGGCACACCCCGAGAAAAATCAGCGTCGCCAACGCCACACCCCAGTGAAACGCCTCGGTATGACCGAAGTACTTCGGCAACCCGAACAACACCGGGATCGCCGCCACATACACGGCCAGCGTCACCATGCCCTGCCAGGTCTGCGGAAAGCCCCAGCCGATACCTTCGCGGCGGGCGGGAAACCAATACGCCTTCTCACTGCTCATGGGCGCCTCCTGAGGGACGCGGCAAATGTACGCCCGCCGTCGGGGGCGGAGAAGTGCCGGCGATCGCAGTTTGCACGGCCGGCCCCTGCGCTACGCCACACCGTCTCGACACAAATCCTGTCTCAGGCGCAGTTCCGCGACGTGAACATCTTGCTGGGTCACTCGGGGCTGCCTATGCTCGGCTGCACCTGGCCCCGGTTCGTCTTGGCCTGGCTATCGCCCAAAGGGAATGTGCATGGAACGGTTTGCAGTGGCAACGCTTTTGTTCTTTGCCTGGGGTGCAGCCAGTGCCGATGACGGAGACAGACAGTGCGATGCTTGGGCCCAAGCGATTGTCAAAGGATCTGCCGACGCCTGCTCAGACCTGTGCCCACAAGCCAAGCAGTTCGATCACTACGATTATCGAGCGGGCTTACAGGCTGCGTTCGCATCCGAACCCGGCTTACAGCACTTCCTGAAATACGTTGCCCGTTCCACCGTCATGGGGTCAGGCGCCGAAGCGCACGCCTGCTCGGTCCGCGCCCTATTGGTGCATTGGGGCGACCAGCGCTTTTCGACTTCGCTCGCCAGTCAGCCCGCCTAGGCCAAAGAGCAGGTCATCGGCTTGCTGGACTACACCGCCATAACCGAGTTCGAGTCCAGGTTTCCCACGACCTACCGCCTGAGCAGCCACGAGCAACCCGTCTTCCTGGCGCACAAGCTGGCGCCACCATTCTCGACAACGGAAAGCAGTGCGCAAATTTGGCTCTGCCGGATGAATTCTTTCAATCCGACCCGCTGCGGCGCCAGTGGGACGGCCGCGCGGTGACGGTGCGAGGAGAGGCGTTCGCTCAACCGAATCCATTAGTTGATGGCGGCTATATGACTTGGTATGCCGTGAAGGACAGAAAGCTGTCGACCGGGTCGTGCGACGACGGCCTGGGCATCTATGTAGCCACCATGCGATCGGCCGCAGGCAAAACCTGGCCGCCGCGCTAGGAGGCCGCCGTGGAGGGGAAGGTAATGTCCGATACACCAACGAAGGACAAGGCAGAGAGGCTGATTGCGCTACTTGGGCTGCTCTTCTTAGTGGCAGCTTTCGGCTTGAATCTCCTGCCAGATGAAGTCATCACTGACAAAGCGGTAGTGCCCTGGATAATCGTGATCGCAGGGGGGCTGTTGATCACCTGGGTGCTTCTACTGGTCGCAAATGTCTATCGATTCTTCTCGGAGGAGGGCTACTCCATCTGGAAGTTGCTCGCCGCATTGTTCATTCCATTTGTCGGCGTCATCGTGGCATCGCTGTACAGCACCAAACGCAAGGTAGAGGTGGGCATTGGACACGACTGAGAAATGGAAGGCGCTAGCTCCCCTCTTGGCCTCTTTGGAGGCCATTGGCGACGATGGTGTCGTGGCTCTCGTAAAAGTCGATGGGTTGAGAGCCGTCGATCGCTTCACGGTGGTACTCAGTGGCGGAACACTTGTTGAAAGCCCTTTCCGGATGGACGGCGACAATCTACAGAGCCTGCTAGAAGCCGCACTCAGTTTCTACGCGAAGTACAAGCCGCCGCGAACCAGCTGAGGCGGCCAGGGATCAAACCAAAGGCCGCCTATGAGCGGCCTTTGGTTTGTCTGAGGAAAGCGCTCGCTGCACGACTACCGCTCGGTCGGAGCCGCTGCGTGCGCCGCTTGCTGCGGATGGGGCCAGATCTATCGAGCGGCCGAAGACGACCCTCGTTGATGTTGAGCACCACCCCGGCCGAGAACCCCAACAGATCCCCGTTATAGCCGGACACCTGCGACGCGCAGGGGCCGCTCAAACGATAGGCGGACGTGATCTGCTGCGGCGTCCCGTCCGCGCGCAGATACCCGCGCAACTCCCTTGCGGGCATCGGCACGAGGTTGCTCGAGGCGGCAACCTGCTTCGCATCCGAGCAAGACAGCGCCACCCGATCCGTCGCCGGCTGAGCAGCCCACGCCGGCCCAGTCGCGATCCCGCCGACCATCAGCACCCACAGCCCCGGACGGGAAATCCGCTTTCTCATCGACGACTCCCTGGTCAGCCAGCCCGCATAACGCACAACAGCTCAAACGATCTCGCGAAGAAAAAGAACCAGAATCCGTCCTTTGGGACCGGCCGGATCCCCGCATATCTGGCCGGTCATGATAATCAGCCGAGTTGCAACAGCAGTGCCCGCGCGCTCAGCGAGGTCAGCGGCCGGCTAAGCAAGGGATTGGCCAGCTCATGTAGCGCTTCCACGACGCCGCTGGGCGCGCCCTCGCAGACCACGTCATCGCGGCCTTCGACCAGGTTGGCCCAGGTTTCAACCTGCTCCGCGCTCAGGTCGCCCTCAAGATAGCGCCGCAGGATATTGCGTACGTGCACCGCCTCCAGCTTCAGGCCGGCGCCCTCGAAATCCCACGGCACACTCGCCAAGTCCCGCGCCAAGTCAGGCAAGGGACGCGAGGCTTCCAGAAGTTCCCGGACCCAAACCAGGCGGCCGGCCTCATCGATCGACATTGGCAAACCCCCGCACCGTTCGGTAGCACCCGCCGCCATCTCGACGGCGGGTGCGAAGTTGCGAACCTACAATCAAAAGATGGGCGTGGATACGTTGGTATTGTCGATCGAGCGCGCGCAGGCGTTGAACGCCAGATACCCAGTGTTGTAGATCGTGTTGCCACGGCACAGTGCCGGCTGGGTGATCGACTGCATCGGGATGAACATTTGGTCCTGCGTCATCGCCGAGATGGAGTTGTTGATCAGCTGCAGATCCGGCGTGCCGTTGAAGGTCATGCCCGAAGCCGGTCCGTTGCCATTGCCCCGGATGCCCATGATGTGATTGTTGATCAACCGCATCCCATTGGAATCGGCCGCCATGATGCCGACCGCCATCGGCCCGTAGACGCCTGCGACCAGGTTATTGATGAGCACCTGCCCGGTGGAGCCCCCGCGCGAGGAATCGCCGATCAGGTTGATGCCGATGACGCCATTGAAGAACCCGCCACCATAGGTGACGCGATTGTTCACCGCCTCGAAGTCGTCGCCGCCGGCCTGGATGCCCGACGAGATGAAGTGGTCGATGCGATTGTTGCGGACCGAATTGTGGGCGCCGTTGAACGGCATCCACACGCCGATATCGAAACCGCTCAACTGGCAGTTCTGGACGGTGACATTGCCCAGGCCCATATCGAGCGCCACGCCATTGGTGCCGCCCGGGCTCTGGCCCGCGGCCAGGCTTACCTTGCGGTTCCGGCAATCCACGGTCACGTCCGAGGACGCGATGAAAATAGCCTGCCCGTAGTAGGACGACACCTGGTCGCGTCGCAGGCAATACGTGCCCGGGGCGCTGATGGTGTATGGCACCGCATCGATATACGCCGTGCAGGAAGAGGCGGTCGCCTCGGTTGCGTCGGTCGCCGCCCGGGCGGGCGCAGGCGCGAGCGCGGCGGACGCCGCCAGTACAGCGAAGGCAAGAATGAAGCGCATGTTTTCCCCGATTGGTTGGATGTTCCTTTCCCCGCGTCGCAGTGTGGGAGGACACACCGATGGACGGTGGGACTGCGCGCTTGCGCACTCTACCTCTCGGAACGGGGTTGGAAACAGAGGGGAATCCAAGTCGTGATTTACATCACAAGTATCTAGCCGGCACCCGGGCGCCCGCCAAGGAAAGCACCTGATGATCCACCGAAGAATTCGGACGTGAACACCGGCTCGCCATAGAACCCAGGGCATCCGGATGCGTCCACAACAAAGCTGCTTCAAGCAGGCGCCGACGCCTCCGCAAGCGCATTGCTATCCCGCAGCGCCCCACTGCTCGATCAAGGGTCGAAGATACTTCCGCGAGATATGGACGTTGCCAACGAGCGCAGCAGCAACGGACATCCGCGCGTTGTCGGTTAACACGCCGACCTTCCGATAGCGGGCGCTCGCTTCGACGCTGGATATCAGCGCATCGAGATCGTACTCATGACTCAGCCAGTCACATCCCACGAAGCTATCGTGGTCGAGAAACTCGTGTTCGGCAGCGAAGATCCTCGCCTGCGCAGCCACATGATCACGTCGCTGCTGTTGGTATTGCGTCAGTGCCGAGTTGATCAGGAAAAACTTGAGCGGTGCCGCCAATGCCACGACAAAGAACTTGTTCTTTGGCGGATTACAGAGCGTACACCTGAGAAAAAATACGTCTCCGACAACTACCATCGCATCCTTGCTCCGTGCACCTACGCTGTCAGCGAAGCTTCGCCTCGCCGGGATGTTTGTCCCGCAGGTGGGGAATCAGCACATCACTGTTGTCCAGCGTCTTGGCGATCGACTCTCGATCAATGAAACCGCCACGCCTGGCCTCGTCGCCTCGGCGATCCCAGGCCTCCTTCCATGCATCGTCATGTGACATTTCACGCACGGCCCATTTCCCGACGTCCTTATAGGCGGCCACGATTGCCTGCAGGCAAGACACTTCAGATTCGCTCAGCTCATCGATATCCGGTCGATGCCGCAGTTTGATCTGGTGATCAGGCAAATATTCGAACGCATCCAAGGCGACATCCAACGCATCGCCCTTGGGCAAGCCGTCCTTTACTCGCTTCATCATGTCATAGGCGCAGCTGGCTACCGGACCTTGCTGCATGGCGCAGTACTCATCGCCGGCAATGAAGCGCCCGAACTCCTGCAGATGGCGCTTGTCGGCCAAGTACAACATCTTCATCACTGGATACAGCGATTCGTCGGTCTCTTCGACCAAGTACCCGATGGCAGCTACCGCCTTCGGCGCATCAAACTCTCGAAGCGCTTTTTGCCGTGCCATGTCCACTCCTCTCAATATCAAGAACGCATCCGCACCCCGGCCGGATGCCGGCCGCGCATCCTGCGCGGACCACCCCTGGCGGCCAGTCTAGGCCAAGTCCCCGTCGGACGCGACGCCGGCTTGTTCAGTATTTGGCGTAGGACTTTCCCTCAGGACTTGCCGCACGTGATGCATGTGGCATTGGACTCCATCTGCGGCAGCCACTGCCGGCTACTCAACTTGGCTAAGGGGCAGACACCCCCCATCAATCTCCGGACCCGCCCGACCACTGCCCCCCAGGAAGACGCAGCAACGAAACAACCAGCACCACCAACCCGACGACAGCCACCGACACCCCATAGCCTCGCGCTCCCGCACGCGTCACGTACTCGAAGAAGCTGGGCAGATAATTGGCGCGCTCGTGCCACACCATCAATTCGGACGGCCATATCGCCGCCGCGCCCCCGCCCGTGATCAGCACCGCGCCCAGCAGTGCGCCGCCCCAACTGCGACGGGCGGGCCCGGGCTCGGCCGGATGATCCACGCGCGGCGGTGCCGGTGCGCTTGGCGTGGCGGTCGCGGCCTCACCCTCGGCCTGCAGACGGGCAAGCTCGGCCAGATCGCTGCCGTTCTCCATGCCGTCGTCCAGCAGGTCATAAACGTTGGTCAACTTTCGGATCTTGAGTTGTTCGCGACTCGGCATGCGGCCCGTCCCCTTGGTCTTACTTGCGCGCCCGCTCCACGCCGAGGCGCTGGCGCGACCTGTCATCCCCCAGCGCCGCGCCCCGCTCCAGCAGCACCAGTGCGGAAGCGCGATCGCTTGCTGTCCCAAGTTCCAAATGCATGAGCGCGGCATTGTAGGCGGCGATCGCGCTGCCCTTGGCCGCGGCGCGCTCAAAGCCGGCGAGCGCCTCGTCCGGGCACAACGCGAAGACGTCCCAACCGGCAGCGGCGCGCATCAGCAGGTCGGGCTCACTATCGGAAATCTGGTCCAGCACGTAGATCGGCCAGCCCGCCACGAGCGGCACAAGAACGTCGGCGTCGCGCGGAATGAAATACGAGCCTGCACCCTCGCGAGCCGTGAACGCCTGCCGCGTAGTGCGGCGCTTTCCATCCTTTGCCACCCAAAGGAAACCGTCCTCACCCTTGACCGGAAAACCATCGAGCGCTCTCGAGACTCGATCGGCCAGTGAGGGCACGCCGGGCTCCGGCGACACGCCGGTCCACGAGCCGATGAGTTCGACACGTTTCACCTTGCCATCGAGCTTGGACCTCGCCGCCTGCGCTACGTCATCGACGGTGAGGATGCGCATCTGGCCGTCGTACATGCGCCACGGGCTCGCCTGCAGGGCGATCGTGAGAAGCGAGTCGCTGTCCGGTATCGCCTGCAGGTAGTCGTACACCACGTCGCCGGCATACACGCAGTCCGTCGAGCCCCGCGTCGGGGAGCAGGTTGGCACAGTGACCATTCCCGACAAGGGCAGGGTCGGCGTGCTCTGGCACGCGAGCGCCGCGGGGCTGAGCAGGCAGAGGGCGAGCAGGGTGTGCTTCATGAGTAACCCCTAGAAATAGGCGGATTTGGATTCCGCTTGCAGCGACTGCCGCGGCGACGCATTCAACGGCCTTCCGCGACATGAGCCACGCGCACCACTTCGGCGACCCCAGCCGATACCCGGATGGTGGGCGGGCAACCAATACCCCTTCTCACTGCCCATGCGCGCCCTCCCCCGAGGGATCCGTCCAATGTACGCCTGGCAGCAGGGGCGGAGAAGGGCCGACTACCGCAGTTCGCCCTCACCGCCACCACTCCCCTACAGGCCAATCATCGCGACTACACTGGCGCCCGCCACCGGAACCGTGGTCAGGGGACATGTCCGGACGCTTTCGATTGCCATCATGGCTTGGCCGCTGCCTGGCGCTATTACTGATGCTGGCCTGGGCTACGCCCGTATTCGCCGCGGAGGTTTGGGTCAACACCCGCTCCGGCGTCTACCACTGCCCCGGCGGCCAGTATTACGGCGCCACCCGGCAGGGACGCTTCATGGCCGAAAGGGAAGCCGTTCAAATCGGCTACCGTGCCGCGTACGGCCGCCCCTTTTCGCCCACCGAAGCCGCTGACGCACAACGCCAGGTCCTGCATCAACTAGCCCCTGCGGTCAGCGCGAAGACCGCAGCCGTGCGCGTGTGGATCAACACCGCCTCGCACGTCTATCACTGCCCGGGTTCGCGCTACTACGGCAGCACCAAGAAGGGCCGCTATGCCAGTGAAGCAGAGGCGGTCGCGGGCGGGAATCGGCCGGCGTATGGGGCCCGATGCGACTAGCGCGGGTGCGGGGTCGGCCACCGTCACCACTCCGCTCCATGTCGTGATGTGCTGGCACTGCAAAGACGAAAGCGGCGGGCAGAGGACACGGAGGGTGCGGTTTCAGGTTACTTGCCGGGCCCACCACAGAAATCCAACTTCAGCCCCATTCCGCTCGCTGCCAACTTGGCCAACAGATTCGCGTCGAAATTGCACATAAGAGAGTAAGCGGCGTAAAGCCCGATCAGAAAGAAGCACGCTCCGCCTGACGCAATCATCTGGCCAATCGCCGGCAATGGCGGCTCCTCCAGCGACCGCTCTATAAACTTAGTGACAAGGATCTCAGCGCTGGAGCGATCACGCCGATGACCTCGCGCGCAGAAAGGCTTGGATGGGAACGTGCAAGCTCACGCGATACGCTGCCTGGTTATTCATGGACGTCCTTTTGCACCCTACATACCGGCGCAGTCAGCCCCGCCACTTGCGTGCGTCATCTGCAGACTTCTTCCAGAGCGCCACCCCCACAGCGCCGAACAACAGGGCACCCCATTCCAAGCTGACCTGGATGTTCCTCTGTGTCGCGTTGAAGTAATACACAGTGCCACGGATGCTCTCGGGATGTAGAAAACCGTGCACGATGTCCGGCTTTCTCGGCACGTTCGGCATCCAGACCATCTGAGTAATCGGGACCATCGCCCATAGCAACGAGGCGATCATCCAACTCCAGGTGTGTAGATGCTTACTGTACTTGGCGTCCAAAGCGTCGATCGCTCTTTAGTTCATGCAGCCCAGTGCCAGCGACCCTCGGATTGCCACGCCGCGGATCGGACATTTTGAAAGAAACCTATCGCAGCGCGACCAGCTCCGGCGCCCTGCCTTCCGGCAGCGGCCGAAGAACCGAATCTCGAGCAGCAGCGCAGTCCTGTCACGCCATTTCGAAGTGCTCGCCAATTTCGAGGCGACCAACAATTCGAGTCCGCTTATCAACGAATGCCGCCAAACTCTGCACGATGTCATGCACCGTCACGTTGATAGGCCGCGCCGGCACGGAAGCGCAAGACACCAGCGAAGCGGCCCAAGAAAGTACGGTCAAACGAACGTTCATGCTTCCGCCCCGCCGTCGCGCCACAGCAACTCATGACCCACATAGCGCCATAGCGCCACGAACAACGGCGCCACCAGCACCAGGCCGCCCACGACGGCGATAGCGAACATCGCTTGTCCGGGCGCGGGCATCAGGAAGCAACGGCCTACGGCATGGACCACATGAAGCGTCAGCAGCACCAGATACAGCACCCAAAACCAGCGCCAGCCCACCGGCCGTTGACGTAGGTAGCCCCACAAGCCGAGTAACCCGATCGCGCCGCTGCCCCAATCGAGCGCGCCGTTCCAATCTTTGATCAGCCAAGCAGCCACGCCTGCCAATGCCACCAGCAGCCAGAAGTAGCCCCACCAGACTGCTGAACCTCTTCTATTCGTCGACATCGCACATCCCCTGTCCAGTGATTGCGGCCAATACGCCGTCGGTTCTGCAGATGGTCAACCCGTCCTGGCTAGTGCACCGACGCGCCCGTTCTTTCAAATCGCAACGTCCGCGAAATGACGGAGAACAGGTCATTGGGTGGCGAATTCGCCGAACCCTCCAGACGGCAGCTCAAAGTGACCAGCTGCGTCTGGTCCAGTGTGGTGCGTAGTTCCGTTGCAGTGTGACCAGTGCCATTGTGAATGGAATAGTTCACTCGGAGTGCAGGCCTGGCCAGCAACCAATCCTGCATGTAGAGCCCTATCTCGGCGCCCGGCTCATGGGCCTGGAGCTGCGCCTGATAGGCCTCGCGCGACATTGCGCCGAGGTACTGCTGCAAGCTAGCGATGCCGGCGGGCGCTGGCGTGAAACTGACGCGACACGTAGCCGGCTTCCCCTGCAACTGGCCGCCAACGACGAATTTCTCGTCCGACCCGTTCGGGAGAACCTCCCAATCCTCCGGCACGGCCAAAGACAACGCGCCGTCGCTTGCCATCAAACGCTTGAGCGGCGGCGCCCGCCGCGCGGGATCGTTGGGAAACAACGGGGCGCCCGTGGTGGGGTCCGGCAGATTGAGCAAAATCGCCTGCGATGGCACGAATGGATCGTGCGCACTCGGTGGCCTGATGACGCGCGCCACGTAGGACCGCAGCGGCGGCAACTGGCCGGTTTTGACGCTGACCAGCAAGAACGCGTGCAGCCCAATCGCAAGCAATCCCCAGACAATCCAGCCGGCCCGCACACGCCATATCAGCGCCAACCAGCCCGGTACCAAGGCCACGCCGAACACCAGAGTGCCGAACACGGCCGTGCCAAGTCCGAACATGAGCACCGCTATTGCCGAAGAAAGCCGCGGTCCACTGGTCGGCAGGTACGTCGCCGCAATAAAGAGCAACCAATTGGCCAGCCCGATCGCGATCGCATGCACGAGCCATTGCGCAAGCGTAGGCCGCCGACTTACCACCGTCCCGTCTATGGATGCCATCCGATTGCTTCCATGCGTTTATCCCCGTCGCAAGAGTAGACGAGCCCGACGGAACGGGGAAGGCACCCTGGCCGGTTATACTCAGTTCGGACTGCTTCGGGGAGGGGGGAGTTATGCGCCTGCATGTGTTGGCCATCTTGATGCTGATAACCAGCGGCAATACCGCCCTGGCGCAAACACCACCTCACACTTCCGATACAACCGCAGGCTCGATGCCGTCCTATAGCGGCACACCCATTGATGCGACCGCCTATAACGCGATGGTCGACCGAGTGGGCGATGCGGTCATGTGCGCGGACGACTGCGACCGCGTCGCTCGCCTGATCTCGGGCTATACACCGTTGGTTCCCATGGAACCCGACGGCCAGACGCCGATGACAGGCGAGGTCGCGATCCTTTTCGTCATCGACGAGGAAGGCTCCCCCTCCGGCTTCCTCGTTGAGCGCGCCACCTCGGCGACACTAGCCACCTACGCGGTGGCGGCGCTCCAGACTTGGCAGTTTGAGCCCGCGCTCAAGGACGGCCACCCGGTAAAGATGCGCGCCAGGCAGATATTCCCGTTCGTGACGGAGTGAGCTCGGCCCAATACTCGGTAGCAAGCCTCCTTGCTCGGCCCGCAACGCGCCATGCACCGACCGCAAGCCTCTGACGCTTGCTTGCAAAGTACCGCAGTGCACCCACAAGCGTCGGCGCTTCGCCATCCAGCAATCCGGCTCCACCCGCAAGCAAACAAACCTTGCGAGCAAGGCATTCCGCTGGCCGCGCAACGCAGCGCACTCGGCGGCCCAGCCAAATTGCCTGAAGTGTCACGCCTCAAACCTTGCGAGCCTCCCGGCGAACTTCGTGCCCCGCCTACGGCCTATCGCGCAAGAAGCCGAGTCACCTGCAGGCGCTTCCCTACACCGCGACGCCCGCCCTCCGCGCGAGCCTGACGGCCTGCCCTTCCGCAGCCACCAGGAATGCATCGCCCATGTTCCGTCCCTCGTTTGAGCTTGAGCTATCGTCCGATCGGCTGGCTGCAATCGATCAGGCAATGACCGACCTTGAAGCCGACCTCACCGCGCTGACCGGGCTGTGCCCGGCCGACCGTCGCAACCTGACCAAGATGGGCGACAAGTCCGAGAAGTTCTGCCGGCTGGCGGCTGCGGTCTTCGCGCTCAACCCCGACGTGATGCCCCGCAATTTCGACCAGGCCGCCTTCGCGCGCCTGCTGGCCACGCTCGACGCGCTGCGCCCCATCCTGGCGCGCACTAGCCGTCTGCAACAGCGCCTGCGCGACTCCGAGATGCTGGTGCGAAATCAGCTGATGCGCGGCGCGCTGGACGGCTACGCCGTGCTCAAGGTGTCCGCCCAAGGGAAAGGCATGGATAGCCTGCGCGCGATGATGTCCGCCCGCTTCCGCCGCTCGCGTACGCGGAACAACAGCGCAAGCGAAGCGGCGCCACCGACGCCTCAGGAGCCTGCTGTGTCCCAGTCTGCCGGGCCCGGATCAGTCTCCCGGTCTGTCCTGGCGACGCCAGCCGGCCGCGCATCGGCTGGACGTGATCCCGGTGCCGCAAGGCTCTTCGGGCGAGGTCAAGAGCCGGCGTCGGAACTTGCTGAATCGACGGCGCAGGAGCAGGGTGGCATCACGCCGCCGAAGGATGCAAACTGGCGCAACCAGCCCCGGGGATTGGGGCAAGGAGGACGTCCATGGCCGCCAAGACACTGACAACACAGCAACTGAGCGCCGCGACCTACGGCAAGTTCGGACGCGGCGGCGTGACTGTCGACGTCAAGGGGTTCCTCAAGACTTCCGATGGGCAGCAACTGCTCAGGGAAATTCAGAACGCCACGAACGGCCGGATTCTGGTCCGAACAGCCAAGAAGAAGTAACGATCTAACCGGCAGGCAGGAAGCCAGTGCCCTTCAATCAACTGATCCTTCCACTACTGGGGGGATACATCCTCATCACCTACGCCAACTGCTTCATCTATTGGAGCTCGCGGCAGTCCAAAGAGCATTTGCTCTTTGCTTCCGCGTTTGCAGGCGCAGTGCTAGCCATCTTCGCTCGCTTCTGTGCATTGCTACTGTCGAAGACATCGTGGGGTGCATGGCTGTATCACGCGCTCCACAACTTGGTGAATTACGAGGGCATTGGAACCGCAGGCTTGGCACTCGCACTAGGTCTGCTGGGAACGCTTTGGATCAATCGCGCATGGCCCGCCCCGGAAGCTGCGTTGTGGCTGTATGGACGAGGGTCCCTAACGCAACTTGAGGCGCTCTTCTACTCAAGCTTCAACGGAAGCGTTCCGGCTGACAACGCCGTTTTCCGAGCGCTACCCATCGAGCTTCCCCTTCGCCTCCTGGCCAGCATTCCTTTTGCAGGAAGATCCGTCCGACGTCGCCTGCAAGGCAGGCAGTCCTGGAAGATCGTAACGAGGTTCAACGAGGCGCTGAACCGGGCCAACCCCGCGCCTCTCATGGTGACGATGAGAGATCGCAAGGTCTATGTCGGCTTCCTCCAGCATTTTCCGAGCCTGACGCCGTCCAGCATGTCCCACATCAACCTGGAAGTGCTGCTGAGCGGCTACCGTGAGAAGGACGACCTACATGTAGAGCTGACGGACAACTACATCGCGATCTTCACCGACGCGACTGACTCGGCTACGGACCTGCCGTCCTACAAGGTTCTTCCTGTGGCCGACATTGCGAGCGCCAGCTTCTTCGATGTCTCGGTGTTCCAACGCTTTCAGGCGCAGCGCGGCTTGGTCGAATCAGATCAAAGCTAGTGCGCGGGCAGAAGCGAGGCACCGCACGCCCCCTTTCTCCCAACGCGCCCAGGAAGCCAAGTCGCCACCTTTTTGGCAGCGACCTGGCTGCCCTCCCTGCTCTTCTACTTGAAGCCTGCCTTGCGAAGGATGTCCTTCAGATCGTTCTGCACCTGACCAACGATTTTTTCCTTCGCCTGCCCCATTACTCCGCCATACGTTTCGGTTGCGCCACATCTAGCGCACCGAATCAAGTCGGAAGCCCGTGGATTCCGTGGCATTTCGAACTTGTCGCTACCACATGAACATTTGATACCGACACTCGTAGTAGTCATCGTCGGTGCGCCCCAAGAGTGATCGCAACTGTTCGTTGCCGAACCAGTTGAGCACCGCGCAGTCGCAGTGGTTGAGATGTCTTCAGCCGTCATCCTCCACCCGCACGATCAACTCGCCATTGCGGGCGGTGATGCTCAGCTTGCAGCCGATGCCGAAGCCCAGCTGTTCCAGCCAGTAGCCGCGCAGCCGCAGCTGCGGCACGCGCTGCGCGTGCTCGGGGTAAAAGCCGGCACCGACGGTGCAGGCGCGGGTGGGACGTGGCCGCGGCGCGGGGCGCGGGGCGACTTGCCGCGCCTGCTCGGCCACCAAGGCGGCGGCCTGCTCCGGTGACGCCAGCGGCGTGGGCACCGGCTCGACATAGACCCAGGTGACACGCGACTGCTGGCGCGAGGCGCGCTTGCGCGGCGCGGCGGCCGGACCGATTGGGGAACGACGCATGATGAAGCCCTCCGTGACAGAAGAACGCCCGTCGCGTCATGCGACGGGGTGTCGGGAGGCTAGAAACCGCACACAGCCGGCGGGCGTATTCCCCTTGCGGGTGTTGTATTTAGCCGCCCTCCCGACGCAGGACTTGCATCGGTTGCACCCTAAAGTCGGGGCAAAAAACCCACCGGTTTGACTTAGGTGGGTACCGCTGTGTGCGGAGTTTCTAGGCTCCGAGTCCAGACTCCCTCAAGTCCGCAATAAGCGCCATTCGACGAATCCCACTCATCGCTCGACGAGCTACAGGATATGAAAGGCTTTTTCCTCAAGCTCCGAGAACTCGGCAACTATCCTGCATCGATTCCTCTCGTCCGAAAGCCTCTGTTCGAACTCATTGCAACCGTCGAGAGATCCGCTTGGTACGCCCAGCCCCCATTCGCCTGGATAGTAATGTTTTACAAGCAACATGGTAAAAGCCAAGGGAGTCAATTGTCTGCGAACAGCCCAACGATTTTCGGAATGAAGCCCTATGTGCATATGTGAGCACGGGTGATTTAAAGGAACATGCTGCGATGGAGCATTCTCGTATCGAAAAATTGGAATCGTCCCTCGAAATGCCATCCCCCGAACAAGCTGACCAAAATCATCGTCTGTCAACGCCCCCTCCGCTAACATAGCCCTGTACTTACGAAATTTATTGAGCGCTGTGACGTCTGACACGTGAGGATTCGGGTAGTACGCGAATCGAGTGTGATCTTCTCGAGACCAGCTGAACTGAAGGAACGCGTGGTCAAATAGAAGAATGTTGAAGTAGGAGCGCTGTAGGCAGAAGGAATAGAGAGATTCGTGAGTTGAGTCCGAGCTTATTATTAGATCTCTGAAGTCGGGTTCAACGCTCAAGGGGTCTGGGCTAGCAAAGCTCTCGGCCAAGCCACAGTCAGACAAAAACCTCCAGCTCGCGCTAATCCCTTCAACGACTGCGCGACGGTCCATTGCCTTCCTCCAGCAGATTTAGTGCTTCGTCCTCAGTGAAGCCCTCCCCTTGCAGCTGCTTTAGATATTGTTCTCGGATTCGCTTAATCGCCGCCTGTTTCTTTCCCAGATCTCTCTGTATAAAATTGATCTTGGTTAGGTCTGGCATCACGAATTCGAGATTTGGAAACTTCTGCACAGCCACTGAAATTTCTTGCATTAGGCCGACCGCAATATCCCCCATGCCACTGACCCTCACCCACGCCTTCGATCTAGTTAGCGCGGTGAACACTTTGTTGCGGCCGGAGCGAGTCCTCCGTCCCGCTCCATCGAGACCGATCACTATTACAGCTGGAGCTTCGTTTCCTTTTGCTTTATAGATTGTTGAAAGCGTTACCCTGCCATCAGCAAAAAATGGAAGATCCGAAAACGAATCAGCGGACAGATTGTGACTGCTAACACCCTGCTGAGCGAGAGACGAACTAATTTCTTTGAAGTAGTCCCGCACATTTCTGTCGTCAAGACAGACAACGACGATGTCATGCGGATTCAAGCCACCTTCAATAAACGATCGAACTTGTCTAGTCGCCCAACCGCATTCCGCATCAAAGCTATCCGCCAAAAAGCAGTCAATGAGTGGATATCCCGCCACGTCACCAACTGAGAGCGGGCTATTTCGTGCCGGCCTCTCAACTACCACTTCAGAACCCGGCCGCAAGAAATCCCCCGCCTTGACCTCATATCCGACATCGCCCCAGTGCTCAGCACTTTCCAACATCTGAACCAACTGACCGTAAACGCCGAAACCCAACGCATGTGCAACAACAAGGACCTCACGCTGATTTCTATAGCATTTACTCAGGACAATGTCGTTCTCCGCGCCCCTAGGAAGATTCCCTGAAGACCTATCTAGCGAGACCAAAGCTCCGATATCGTCCGCGCCAAAGAGCTCCTCGGGAGACCTGATCTTCACATCAAGAATGTTCTGAAGCTCATCGTACGCCCAAACGATGTTCTTCCGGTCCTTCTGCCCTTTTGTAACCAGATACGCGAGTCGATAAAAACTCGACGGAAAGTCTTGTCCTTCGTCGATTAAGAAGTAGTCGTAAAACGACTGATCGCCAGTCGCCTGCTGGAGATAATTAGAACAGGCAAATTCGAAGGGATCGCCGACACCCGCCCTCTGCTTTGCGACGGGGAAACTAAGTGATTCAATGCCAGCCCTTACGCAGGCGTCGTGGTAAACACCAGGCTTTCGTCCGCCGCCCCATCCGTGTCGAATGTGCACGAGACTCCAGTCGGGATCCTCGTCCTTATAGTGACGATAGAACTTGGTTATCAGCGAGCGGATAGTCTCGTTAAGACTCTTTGTGTAGAACGTGACGAGAATCTTGGCCTCTGGGTTGGTGAGATGAAGATGCGCCGCCTTCATCGCCAAGATCACAGTCTTTCCTGATCCAGCCAGACCACGAATTCGTTGCGGACCGATCACAGTGGAAAGAGCAGCTCGCCTTTGCTTCTCGTCGAAGTTGGCGATCTCAGACTCGAGCTTTACCAGCGCTGCCGCAGCGCGCTGTTGAGTTGGGTCAGCTAGCGAACGCTTTGTCGGGCGTGTTAGCGCCTTCGCCCCTTCTATCACTGATCTTGCTTCAGCTAGATCTTCGGCATCTAAAGCGACGCCTCGCGCCTCAAGCTCGTTAATAAATTCTAGCAAACTCGCCACAGACGTCAGAACCGGAAACGTCAGATCGCCAGGCAGCTCCATTGCCGCCGACAATCCGGGCGCATATATCAGAGGTGAAACTTCGAACTTCAAAGAAGCAACGCCCTTGCGGAGTTGCCTACTCTTAAGAAGACGTCCGATCAATATGCTGCAGAACTGGGATATCTCTTCTTCGACATCACCGATGTTGCCTTGATTGCCCGAAGCGGCTTCGATACTACTAAGTGCCCTTATTGCCAGGACTCCATGATTCGGAGTCAGCAGAAGCGCGCTCGGAGTATGAATCTGGGCGTCGTAATCGCCGTATGTAGGGAAGTCATAGTAGAAAACCGCGTTCGCTAGCACCGCGCTCAATGCGGGCGTTTGGAGTGCGTCAAGCAGCTCGCGACCTGCGACATCGCGGTCATAACGGTCAGTCGTGAGTATGACTTCCAGAGCCATGGATCACCGCCGAACCTTTAGCAAGAGGATTAGTCCAATCTTAACGCTCGGCCAATAAAAAAGGAGGGGCTTACCGCCCCTCCCTTAGAACTAATTCTTAAACCTCAAACCCCTACAGGATTAGCCTTCTCAGGATCAATCTTGTACTGCTTGATCGCCCGGGCCACGTCCTTGCCCGTCATCTTCCCTTCCTTCGCCAGCGCGGCAATCGCCGCATGCGCGATGTAGTACCGATCGACCTCGAAGAACCGACGCAGGTTGGCACGCGTATCCGAGCGGCCGAAACCATCCGTACCCAGCACCGTGTAACCCATTGGCACGAAGCTGCGGATCTGGTCAGCAAACAACCGCACATAGTCGGTCGCGGCAATCGCCGGGCCCTGACGCCCTTCCAGCTGCTGCGTCACAAACGCCTTCTTCGGCTCGGCTTCCGGGTGCATACGGTTCCAACGCTCGGCATCGAAACCATCGCGACGCAGCTCGTTGAAGCTCGGGCACGACCAGATATCCGCGGTCACCCCAAAGTCCTTGTCCAGCAACTCCGCCGCAGCAATCGCTTCGCGCAGGATGGTGCCGCTGCCCAGCAGCTGCACGCGCAGCTCGCCCTTCTTGGGCTTGCCGGCGTCCTTGAGCAGGTACATGCCCTTGATGATGCCTGCCTCCGCGCCGGCCGGCATTTCCGGGTGCGCGTAGTTTTCGTTCATCAGGGTGATGTAGTAGTACTCGTCGATCTGGTCTTCCATCATCGCCTTCATGCCGTGCTGCATGATGACGGTGACTTCGAAACCGAAGGTCGGATCGTACGTGCGCACGTTCGGGATGGCGCCGGCCAGCAGGTGGCTGTGGCCGTCTTCGTGCTGCAGGCCTTCGCCGTTGAGCGTGGTGCGGCCGGCGGTGCCGCCGAGCAGGAAGCCGCGGGTGCGCATGTC